>Ga0307380_10003214_pt1 | contig 22724 bp, 20 predicted proteins | sample UN3MG_FD_202239 | JGI IMG/M metagenome (GOLD analysis project Ga0307380, IMG submission 202239) | Soil microbial communities from Risofladan, Vaasa, Finland - UN-3 | ecosystem: Environmental > Terrestrial > Soil > Coastal area > Acid sulfate soil | place: Finland: Risofladan, Vaasa | collected... | reverse complement strand
TCGGTAGTCCGGGCAATCCCGATTCAAACATATCTGCCCTTTTGAATTTGCTCCGGCCATGGAATAAGTTATTAGATCGGGTGTTTATAAAAAGTCACGGTTTGTGGGACATTACCGAAGTTTATGCAAACAGAGGATATACTTATTACAAAAAAGGTAATTTTGAAAATGCATTGAAAGATTACAATAGGGCTATAGAACTAGATCCTAATAACGCAGGTTATTATAATAGTCGTGGAACAACTTATCGAAAGTCAAAGCGATATGATAAAGAAGAAAAGGATTACAAAAAAGCTTTAGAACTTGATCCTAATTATGACGTCGCGATGTTAAACTTATCAGAACTTAACATCATGACCAAAAATTATATGGATGCTCACGAAATGGCAGAAAAGGCACTCAATATAGCTAAAGGCGATGATGAAATTATGACGTCTCATTTCATGATGATTTGTTCATCGCTGTTTCAGAATGAAAAAGAAGATGCGAAGACCCAACTGGATAGATTGATTGAACATTTCGAAACGATAAAAGATTGGAAGCTTGAATGGGACTTTTCAGAAATCAAACCTGTGATAGAAAGTAGCGAGTTTGATGAAGAGGCCAAATCGCTAATGCTTACGCTCATCGAACTATTAAAGAATAAAATAACGCTGGATGAGTTTAAATCTACTTCCGCCGCTCTGCTTTAGGCAACTATCCGTGAACTGCACCATTCATCCGATTCGTGTGCTTCACGTATTCTAACTTATTGAGCGTGGCCGCACCGTACTCTAACAGAGGAGTAGAAACTCTTTTAAGTGATGAACGATAATGGATAGCACGCACTGGATGGAAGAGCCCGCGTGGTTTGTTTGCTTGCTTTGCTTGCAGACATACATGCACACCACAGCGGGCTGCTAGAGATGCGTTGTGGAGGTGCAGAGTAAAGATGTTATCCGAAATACCGACAGATTTGGAAAATGTAGATAAGGAGATGAGAGATAGGGAGATTTTGCGTGTAGGCATGATAGCGGAACTCGACGCGGTGAATTTGTATGAGCAGCTCGCGGCAATGGCCGATGATGAAATGATCAAAGCGGTGCTCCTGGATATCGCAAAAGAAGAGAAGACGCACATGGGCGAATTCCAGACCTTGCTGCTGCGAAAAGATAAGGAGCAGGTCGAGGAATTGGCGAAGGGCAAAGCGGAAGTGGAGGAGCTGTTCGAGTAAGTAAGGAAGGAAGAAAGGAAGGTAGGTGGGGTAAAAAAAAGAAGGAGGTGTTTGTTGTGACCATGAAATTTGGCGCGTTGTTGAAGGGCGCGGAAGCGGAAGGTAAGGAGAAGCATGTGCCCGAAATCGAGATAGCTGCGGACACCGTGCGTGTCATCGTGGGTAAGGAGGTGCCGCATCCCAACACGGTCGAGCATCACATCGAGTGGCTAGAGCTGTACGGCGTGAAGGCGAACGGGCAGGTGGTGGATCTTGGCAGGGCCGAATTCGCACCGACGTACACCAAGCCCGAAGCGGAATTCAAAGTGCCGGTCGCGGATTTCAAGACGTTATGTGCGCTCGAATATTGCAATATCCACGGCGTGTGGGAGAACTGCGTAGAGGTATAAGAAGCGGTAGAGGGCAAATAAGTCCACAGGGTTTGGTTTATCTATCCTATCCGGCTAAGAGGCGGCTAGCTAAAGGGCCGTTACTATTCGCCACCTGTGACAAGCGAATGATACGCATCAATCAGCTAGAAAGAATAAGCCTTAAAAGGCACAACGACGTATAGATGACCACACCGCTGAAGGCAGGCAGAGAGGTAAGGGGGAAGTGATGGATGAGTGAAGAAAGGGCTAAATTTCCATACACAACTGAAGTAGAAGGCAAAGAAGTCCCGTGGGACCCTGCTCAGCTCAGAAAGATCCAGGAACATCCCTGTTTCAGTAAGAACGCCTGCCATCTCTTCGGGCGGATGCATCTCGCCGTGGCGCCGAAGTGCAATATCCAGTGTAACTACTGCGTGCGGAAATTCGATTGCGTGAACGAGTCGCGGCCCGGTGTGACGAGTAAGGTGCTCACACCGCAGGACGCGCTGGAACGGGTACGGGAAGTGCTGGAGAAGGTGCATTACATCAAGGTGGTCGCTGTGGCGGGTCCGGGCGAGCCTTTGTTTAATGAGGAGACGTTTGAAACGTTCCGGCTCGTAAAGGACGAGTTCCCGCATCTGATGCGATGCGTGAGCACGAACGGGCTGCTCCTGCCGGAGCGCCTGGATGACCTTGTGGATCTGGGTATCGGGACCGTAACCGTCACGCTCAATGCCGTCGATCCGGAAATCGGCAAGGAGATCTATTCGTTCGTTAATTATCATGATACAATCTACAGGGGCAGGGAAGCGGCTGAGATACTGCTCAGAAACCAGTTAGAAGGGATTCGCGAGGCGGTGAAGCGGAAAATTCTGATCAAGGTGAATACGGTTCTCGTCCCCACGGTGAATGACAAGCACGTTGTTGAGGTAGCGAAGACGGTAGGCAAGATGGGCGTTTATCTGCAAAATATCATACCGCTCATCCCGCAGTCCAAGTTCGCGCATATCTCGCCGCCAACACCGCAGGAGAAACAGGCGATACAGGACGCATGCAGTAACTACACGCGACAGATGAAACACTGCCGTCAATGCCGGTCCGATGCGATCGGGCGACTCGGGCATGATATTCAAGATCAGTTCTCGGATTGATAACTACTTTACATCGCTTGTACTGCGAAGAAAATCGTCTTTTATTTATACCTTCCGCCCCTTTATCCTTACTATGGATCTCATCTCGATCTTTGACCTCTCGCATGCGGAGATAGACGCTCTACTCAAGCGAGCAGAAGAACTGAAACGAGAGCGACGAGCAGGCGTAAAGGTGCGCACTGAGTGTGCAGGGCAGACCTTAGCACTGATCTTCGAGAAACCGTCCACACGCACTCGGGTCTCCTTTGAGGTGGCAATGCTGGAGTTAGGTGGGCACGTGATTCGTTTGAATCGTGACGAACTCCAGCTGGGCCGCGGCGAACGAATACGGGAGACGGCAAAGGTGCTCTCGTCGTACGTCGACGCGGTGATGATCCGAGCGTACAGTCATGCTGCGGTTGAAGAGCTTGCGCGCTATGCTTCGATCCCCGTGATCAACGGCTTAACCGATTTCGAGCATCCCTGTCAGATACTGGCTGATCTGCAGACAATACAAGAGTACAAGCACAAACTCAAGGGCGTCACCGTTGCATGGTTCGGTGATGGGAACAACGTCTGCAACTCGCTCATCGGCGGTGCTGCGCTTACCGGCATGAACATCCGCGTTGCGTGCCCGAAGGGCTACGAGCCTGCCCGGGAGATCGTGGAAAAGGCTGAGGAGAGGGGCTGCGAGGTTCTTATAACGCCAAATGCAGAGGAAGCTGCTGCTGGTGCCGATGTGTTATATACCGATGTCTGGGTTTCAATGGGGGACGAGGCAGAGCGAGAGCAGCGGCTGAAGGATTTACAACGGTATCAACTCAACGAAGAGGCCGTGACCCGGGCGAAGGACGACGCCATCATAATGCACTGCATGCCCGTGCACATCGGTGAGGAAATGACCGAGACGGTACTGAATTCCGACAACTCCGTGATCTTCGAGCAAGCGGAGAACCGGCTGCACGCGCAGAAAGCGCTCTTAGTGCACCTTCTCACTTCTGCAGAATAAGCTCTTTCGGAGACTTTTCTACCACAAGAAATGAGTCTCCTGAAACCTTTTTAAAACGGCCCCTCTTTAAGAATATTCAAGACAGATAAGAGTGAAAAATGGGAGAACCAGAAGCGGAGGAGGAGTTTCCTTTTGATATAAACCCTATGTACGAGGGAGAGAGGATAAGAAAAGCAGGTTTGTACGTCGAGTTGGGCGGCCAAAATAAACCTGGCTTCGAGCTTGTTCTCTTTGAACCGGATCCCAAGAAGATAACGGACGGCGAGGTTACGCTTATAGGGCCGGACCTGGAGGAGATGGAAGAAGGCGGCACGTATCCGTACGCAATGATTTACCGGGTCTACGGCGAGCAAATAGAGAAGGACCTCGAGCCGGTTATTGAGCGGCGGAATCATGAGTTCCAGGGGTACCTCCAGGGCTATATGCACCTCAACCAGCGATCGGAAATTTGGGTGCGAATAAGCAAGGAAGCGATAAAGAAGGGGCTGAAATCGCTGAAAGACATTGGGAAAGCGACGATAATGCTGTTCAAGGCAGAAATGCCGTTTATCGAGAAGATGGAAGCGACCTACATCACCGACGAGGACGAGGTGACACGCAGGCTCGAAGAAGCGAACACGATCTATGAGGCGCGGGATGTGCGTGTGCGCGGACTTCGCGATGAGGATGTGGATGAATTTTATCAGTGCACGCTCTGTCAGTCATTTGCACCGACGAACGTGTGTGTCGTTGCTCCTGATAGGACCGCTCTGTGCGGTGCCATGAACTGGTTTGACTCGCGGGCTGCTGCACGGGTTGACCCCGAAGGGCCAAACGCACCCATACCGAAAGGCGAGTGCACGGACCCTATCGGTGGTGAGTACACCGGCGTAAATGCGGCTGCAGTAAAGCTTTCTGGCGGCGAATACGATTCTATAAAGCTGCATTCGTTCCTCGAACGGCCGCATACAAGTTGCGGATGCTTTGAGGTCGCAGGATTTTACATACCGGAAGTTGATGGAATCGGTTGGGTGCATCGTGGCTCGAAAGTCTCCGATACGCCGATTGGCTTACCGTTCTCCACGATCGCGAGTTCGGTCGGAGGCGGAAAGCAAGTAGCAGGGTTCCTCGGGATTGGACTGCAATACTTCTACAGCCCCAAGTTCATACAATACGATGGCGGCTGGCGTCGTGTGGTCTGGATAGCGTCCGATTTGAAAGAGCGAATAAAGGATGCCATTCCCGAGGAGATGTGGGACAAGATAGCAACCGAGAAGGACGTGAAAAGTGTAAATGAGCTGCGTTCATTCTTAAAAGAGGTGGATCACCCGGTTGTGACCGGCGTTATCCGGGAAGCGGACGGTGCGCAACTAACCGAAGGCTGGACTGCGGCAGCAGCAATAGAGGCAGAGAAGGTTGAAGCAGTTACTTCGGCTGCCGGCGTGGAAGCTGCCGTTCCTGCTGATGCGGAACCGGTAACGCAGATTCCTCTTACGCAGATGCTGGCATCGGGAAGCACTTCACCGGTAACAATACTATTAAAGGATGCTGATATTCGTATAGGAAAGATAATCATAAAGAGGAGAGAAGAGAAATAACTGAGGCTAATCCAACGTAACGCATCCATCGTGCCGTGCATGATATAAAAGACGATAAGCTTACTTAGATAGAATAAGGGTTAGGAGGGGAGGACGATATCAGCGGATATAGGTGAACTACTGGCTCCGTATCAAACGCAGATAAATGAACATCTGGCATCACTCTTCGACGAGAAGATCGCGGATGCTTCACGGATCTCCAACCATACCGGCGAAATCGTCGTTGCAGCGAAAGAGTACACCTTACGCGGCGGGAAACGACTCAGACCAATCTTCTGCATCTATGGCTACCAATGCCTGAGTGATACGAATATCGACGCGATCATCAAAGCCTCCATCTCGCTCGAATTGATGCAGAGCTACCTCCTGATTCATGACGATATAATGGACGAAGACGAACTTCGCCGGGGTAAAACGACGTTTCATATCATTTGTAAGGATCTGTGTGAACGCGAATTTGGAACGACGAAGTCCCTCAAATTCGGCGAAAGTATCGCGATCGTGGCGGGCGATTTGTTGGAGGCGTATGGCGAGGAAATATTGGCGAACTCACCGTTTAACAGCGAATACGTCAAGAGGGCGTTAGCCAAGTATGCGGCAATCGTCGAGAATGTAGGCTACGGCCAAATTTTGGACATCACTGCTGAGCGGAAAGGCGGTTTTAACGAGGATGAAATTCTCACGATCCACAAATTGAAGACTGCGAGTTATACCATCGAAGGCCCGCTGCACATCGGTGCGCTTTTAGCCGGTGCGAACGAAGCGGATTTGCAGGTCCTGAGTGACTACGGCATTCCTTTAGGTTTGGCATTCCAGATCCATGATGATATACTGGGCTTGTTCGGCTCGGAAGAGAAAACAGGCAAACCCGTGGGCTCCGATGTCCAAGAGGGTAAAAAGACGCTCCTGATCTTACATGCTCTGGATAGCTGCACGGACGACGAGAAAGAGTTCATCTTTAACGCGCTGGGCAACGAGCAGATTACAGCAGAGGACATTGATAGGGTTCGAGAGATCGTGCGGAGAACGGGCTCGCTCGAGTATTCGAAACGCTTGGTTGCCGAGATGAGTGATAAGGCGGTTCAGGCTATTAAAACATCAGATTTCCGCGCAGAAGCAAAAGGGTTCCTTATCAATATTGCGGACTTCATTGGGAATCGGGAGTTTTAGAGGTCCCATAAGCTGTTCTCTTCATATGTGGTGGTCTAAAGCCACTGTAGACTACGAAGAACTTCTTACTTAACTTAGATTGACGCATTTATAGTATGTAGGGTGTTGTGGAAGGATGCGATTGGTCGTGGGAGTAACGGGGGCAAGCGGCGCCATTTATGCAAAACGGCTGTTGGAGGTGCTCAAGGAAAAGAACGTGGAAGTCGATTTGATCGTTACCGCACCTGCGGAATACATTATACAAAACGAACTCGGGCTTACGAGCACGGAATTGGGGGAACTAGCAACAACCGCCTGGGACATCTCTGACATAGCCGCGGACGTTGCAAGCGGCTCACAGCCAAGAGACGGCCTGGTGATACTGCCCTGCACGATGGATGCCGTGGCGAAGATGGCGCATGGCATCTCGGACAATCTGCTTTTACGCTGCTTTGACGTGATGCTGAAAGAAAATCGGAAGATCATTATCGTACCCCGGGAGACGCCGTTACACGAGACGCATCTTGAAAATCTGTTGCGGCTGCGGCGAAAGGGCGTAACGATCATACCACCCATGACCTCGTTCTATCACAAGCCTCAGTCCGTAATGGACATGGTGGATTTTATAATAGCCAAAATCCTTGACCAATTTAATATACCGAATGCTTTAATCGCGCGCTGGAAAAAGCCGGACGTTGAGATGCCGAGGGATAGGGAGGAAGGAAGATGACTGACCGCGAGAGAAATCTGATCTTCGTCAAGTTAGGAGGATCGCTCATTACCGAAAAGAATGCACCTTACACGATTAACTACCAGGCACTAACGCGCATCATAAAGGAGCTGAAAGAAGCGATTGATAGCGATTCGCAGTTGCAACTGTTGATAGGGCACGGTGGCGGCTCGTTTCCGCACCCCGTTGCTCAAGCTTTCAGAACAGCGGAAGGTTTCGTCCAGGATACCAGTGTACGCGGGTTCGCACTGTGCCAAAATGCCGCATCGACATTAAACAGGATCATCGTCGATTTGATGACCGATTACGCGATTGACGCGGTCTCGATCCAGCCGTCCGCATGCTGCATAACTTCGGACGGTAAGATCACGGATTTCTTTACTAAACCGGTAGAAGCGGCTATAGCAGCCGGAATCGTCCCCGTTGTCTTCGGTGACTGCGTATTTGATACGGTAAAGGGTTGCTCCATCGTATCGACGGAACAAATCTTTTCTCACTTGAGCGGCGCGCTACAGCCTTCACGAGTGCTTGTTGTTGGCCTGGTTAACGGCGTTTATACCGCGGATCCGCAAAAAGATGCGAACGCACGGCTCATTCCCACCATCGAGGTGGAGAAGTTCAGCAGTGTCGAATCGTACCTCAGCGGCTCTTTTTCGGTTGACGTTACCGGCGGGATGGTAACAAAAGTCAAGGAGCTGGTGGAGATCGCGAAGCGGGGTATTGAATGCGAAATTCTGAGCGGCGCGTCAGGCAACATAAGAAAAGCATTAGCGGGCCAGAGGGGTCTGGGAACACGTATACAACCAGTCACCACCGCAGTCGAATAAAGCTATAAAAAAGAAGCGCTTAAATGATTTACGAGAGATGGAGAAGAAACGAACCTTAGCGGATTTAGCGAAGCTGCTGGAGCGGTATGATATCGTAGAGTTAGAAGATGTCACGATAAAAGGGGATATCACATTGGAATTCGGGGCTTCGAGAGGCGTGGCACTTCCTCTTGCACTCGCTGAGATTCTGCGTTCCGCGTTGGGCGTTCGCGAAATGCCTGCAGTTCCTGAGGAGGCACGGATAGCCGAATTAGTACCTGCGACCTTTGACGGTGCGAAAGCCGACTGGACAGGGCAGATAGAAGAGGTTACCATTGGTGCTACTGCTGCGGACGGTGGCACACGGGAGCGCGCGGTAACAATCGGAGGCGAGAAAGCCTTGCAATTCTATAATTTCGACGCGCAAATGCCGCATCCACCCGTGATCTCCGTAGATTGCTTTGACATGCCTATTCCCTTAGCGAAAGCGGTAAGGGGCTATTATGAGGATGTGATGGAAGATCCGGGCGAATGGGCGAAGAAGAACGTGCACGAATTCGGTGCAGACATGGTTACCATTCATCTTATCAGCACGGATCCGATGATAAAGGATACTCCGGCACGGGAGGCGGCAAAGACCGTAGAGAAAGTGCTGCAGGCGGTAAAAGTTCCCATCGTCATTGGCGGGTCGGGTAATCCCGAGAAAGACCCCGCGGTGCTCGAGGCGGCGGCTGCAGTTGCCGAGGGTGAGCGGTGCTTAATCGCATCGGCGAACCTTAACATGGACTACGAGCGAATCGCGCAAGCAGCGCAGAAATATGGGCATGTTATCCTCTCGTGGACGCAGCTGGACATAAACGCGCAGAAAACACTGAACCGGTATCTGTTCAAGCTGGGCGTGCCGAGAGAAGATATCGTCATCGACCCGACCACTGCCGCGCTCGGTTACGGGCTGGATTATGCGTTCACGAATATAGAACGGATGAGAATAGCGGCGTTAAAGGGCGATACCGACCTGGCGTTCCCTATTTCCTGTGGTATCACGAATGCATGGGGTGCGCGAGAAGCCTGGATGAAGGACTCGCCCATTAAGGAGGATTCTGATTGGGGGCCTGCAGCGTACAGGGGTCCGATCTATGAGATCATAACAGGGCTGACCCTGGGGCTTGCCGGTGGCGATTTGTTTATGATGATGCATCCGAAGGCTGCGGCTGCTATCAAGGACATAACACAGATGCTGTTCGGAGCGACCGGAGAAGCCGCGGATGCGGACAAGGAGCTGCACGATTGGATCACGTGGGTTGGAGGTGCGTCAAAGCAATGAAACTCAGCAGTCCGATGGAGATCTGGAAGTATCTTCCGGGCACGAATTGCGGCGACTGCGGTGAGAAGACGTGCCTGGCGTTCGCTTCGCTCCTGAAAGAGCGTAAGAGAACCTTGGAGGAGTGCATACCACTTCTTGAAATTCGGTACGGAGCGAAAGGTAAACAATTAGCGGAATTGTTAGCGCCTGAGATACGAGAAGTAGAGATCGGCGTGGGTGCACGGGCGTTGAAAGTAGGCGGAGAAGACGTCATGTACCGGCATGAACTCACGTTCTTCAACCGAACAGCGCTGGCTTATGACGTCTGGGACACTCTGGAAGCGAACGAGTTGCGAGCGCGCGTAGAAGGAATAACGAACTGGCGTAAATTTTACGTTGGTGAATTTTTAACGGTCGATGCAATTGTGGTCCGTTCGGTATCGGGCGATCCAGGCACGTTTGCTGCCTGTGTGAAGGCCGTTGCGGAGGAGACTGACCTACCGCTGGTGCTCTGCTCCTTTGATACGGGCGTGCTGGAAGCGGGCTTGAAGGAGGTTGCGGATCGAAAGCCGCTGTTATACGCCGCGAACACTACCAACTGGAAAGAGGTTCTGGTACTCGCACGGCGCTACAGCGTTCCTGTTACGTTGTTCTCGCATGACCTCGATACACTCAACAGTCTCGCGGTGACGTTCTCGTCCGCCGGCGTCGAAGATATCGTTCTGGATCCCGGGACGTCACCAACAGGGGAAGGGCTTGCCGATACCTTCTCCCGGTTAGTACGGCTACGGCGTGCGGGAATAGTAGAAGGGAATAAGAGCGTTGCCTATCCCTTGATGACCGTGCCGATGACCGCATGGCTGATTTACGGTGAAGGCGAAGAGGACGCGCTGGATGCGTCGTACTGGGAAGCCATGCTCGCCGCCATGGGCAGCATAAAATACGCTGATATAATGATTCTGCACTCGATCGAGCCGCATTCGCTGATCGCCGAGCGGACACTCGTGGCAAATTTATACACGGATCCGCGACGTCCTGTAAGCGTAGAGCCTGGCTTGCGAGAGGTAGGAACGCCAACGGCTGATTCACCGCTTTTCCTCACCACTAATTTCGCGTTGACTTATTACACGGTCGAGAGCGACCTCAGCTCGAACAAAATCGATTCCTACCTGATGGTGATTGACACCGATGGAATCGGCGTCGAAGCCTCAGTTGCCGGCGGGCAGCTCACGGCAGAACTGATAAAAGATGCTTTAGAATCGTGCGAAGCGGAAAAGAAACTGCAACATAAGACCCTGGTGATCCCGGGCCTTGCCGCGCGACTCTCGGGCGAGACAGAAGACGTTACCGGCTGGAACGTGCTGGTCGGTCCACGCGATAGTGGAAGAATCCCTGGCTGGATGGACGAGCATTGGCCGCCTAAAACCGTTTCCGAGTGAGTGAGTGTGTGTGATAAAATGACCTGGGCAGTATGGATGACCGGCTTACCCAGCAGTGGTAAGACCGCTATAGCACGGAAAGTACGAACCATCCTCAAAGACCAAGGCGTAGCTAACGTGACGGTGCTCGAACTTGACGAGATACGGAAATTCATCACGCCACAGCCGACCTATTCGGACGAGGAACGGGAGATCGTTTATGCTTCGTTGGTGTATATGGCGAAGCTTCTCGTGGACTGTGGCACGCCGGTTATCATAGACGCAACGGCGAATCGGAGGCGATACCGTGATAGAGCGCGTGCGGCTATACCGAATTTCGCGGAAGTGTACGTAAAGTGCTCGTTAGATACCTGCATGGCACGAGAACGGCGGCGGAAAGCGAGGCATGCACCTGCAGGCATTTACAAGAAGTCGCAAGATGAAGGCGCAACGGTGCCCGGCGTGAACGTGCCGTACGAGGAACCCGTGAAGCCTGAAGTCGAGGTTGATAGTGAAACTATGACTATCAAAAAGTGCGCAGAGCGGGTGGTGGAGTTTTTACTAAGCGAATATGAAAAGTAACGGTTTCTGAAAACTTCTGGTTATTATCCCCTGCTGGGTTCGCCCAATCGCTCATCAGCAATCCCAGGATACCGCTCAGCACTACTACGGCAATAATCATAACGACGATGAGATGCTTTTATTTCATTCTTAAAGTCTCCAAATCGCTTTTAGCGCTCAAATCCGAAGTGAACTATAAGTGAGATCTCTTTTCACTTTCCAGTGGGGTGGGGTACGAGGACGAATTCGTCGATCCATATCTTCTTCGGATAGCAGGGTAAATAGGAAAGCTTTTTGACGCATAACAACAGAATATACGGGGTGCTCGATCATTCTATCAACGGTGAGAGGACAAAAGGGAAAGGCAAAAACCCGGCATCTTTTAAACTTATGCACCCTACAACAATAGCATACATTTATCTCACGCACAGATGAGCAAGGAGCTGAGAGGGACGAGATAATATGAAATCTACAACGCAGGACTTAACGTTCAAGGAAATAGAGGCGAAATGGCAGCGGATATGGGAAGAGAGCACGATATTTGATGCGGAAATCGAGCAGAGGGAGAAGTTCTTCTTGACCGTTCCGTATCCGTACACGTCGGGACCGTTGCACATCGGTCATGGACGAACATACACAATAGGGGACATAATCGCGCGCTTTAAGCGATTACAGGGCTATAACGTCCTCTTTCCCATGGCGTTTCACGTTACGGGCACGCCGATCTTAGCGATCGCAGACAGGATTGCGCGGGGAGATGCGGGGGTTGTAGAACGATTCAAAGAGTACGTCTCGATCTATGAAGATGCGTCACGGGTCGACGAAATCGTCAAGTCGTTTGATACGCCGGAGAACGTTGCGGACTTCTTCGCGAATCGAATCTCCGAGGATTTTAAACGGATGGGGTATTCCATTGATTGGCGCAGACGGTTCAATACCACCGAGCCAATGTACAATCGGTTCATCGAATGGCAGTTCAAGAAGCTTTATGACCGGGGCGTCATCAAGAAGGGCAAGTATCCCATTACGTATTCCTGCGAAGACGGCTGCGCGGTTGGCGAGGATGATATCGGCGATGGAGACACCGATAAAGTCTCGATTACCGAATATACCGCGATAAAATTCAAGCTGAGTGACGAAGACGCGTACTTACTCGCTGCGACACTGCGGCCTGAGACCATCTTCGGGATTACCAATCTCTGGATAAAGCCCGAGGCAACGTACGTTAAGGCTAAGGTCGGAAATGAAGTGTGGATCGTGTCAAAGGAAGCGGCGGAGAAGCTGAGCTACCAGCGTGAGGACGTTGAGGTTATAGACGGGGAATTAAAGGGAGACGATCTGCTGTGGCGAAATGCCCAGGAGCTTGTTGACGGCCGTGAGATTCCGATTTTTCCCGCGAGCCTCGTTGATGAGGATGTGGGCACGGGCGTGGTCTATTCGGTGCCTGCGCATGCACCCTATGATTACATGGGTGTGGTAGACCTGAGAAAGACTGAGGGGATCGAAATCGAGCCCATAAAGATAATAGACATCGAAGGGTACGACCTGCCAGCGAAGGAGATCTGCGAAAAGATGGAGATAGAGAGCCAGGATGATGAGCGTCTGGAGGAAGCCACGCAGATTATTTATAAGGACGAATTTTACCGCGGCGTCTTGAATGAACGCTGCAAGGCGTTTGCGGATATCAAGATCGCGCAGATAAAGGATGAGGTCAAGGACTGGTTAAAGGCTGAGAACATCTCTGATCTCTTTTACGAGACGTCGCGTAAGGCTGTAACGCGAGGCGGGAGCAAGGTGATCGTTGCCGTGCTGCAGGATCAGTGGTTCATCGATTATACGCCGCAATGGTGGAAGGATATGGGGCATAAGCTCGTTGAGAATATGACGTTCTATCCCGAGAAGTACAAGGGCTACATGCAGGACATTGTTGATTGGTTAGCGTTTAGACCCTGCGCGCGGAAACGTGGCCTGGGCACACGGTTCCCATTTGAAAAGGAATGGATAATCGAATCATTGAGCGATTCTACCATTTACATGGCGTTGTACACCATCGCACACCTGCTCCGGGACGTGCCGGTGGACGCGTTGCAAGAGCAGTTCTTTGACTACGTGTTTCTGGGCATTGACGATGTCGAGGCCGTGTCAAAAGAGGTTCACGTTGATGCGGCCGTGTTGAAACGGCTGCGGGCTGAGTTCACCTACTGGTACCCGAACGATCAGCGGCACACGGCGCCGCCGCACCTCTCTAACCATCTGGTCTTCTTCTTGATGCACCATACCGCGATATTCCCTGAAGAATGCTGGCCACGAGCGATAACGCTGAACGAATTGATGATACGGGAAGGGGCAAAGATCTCGAAGAGCAAGGGGAACGTCATTCCGCTGGCGCACGTCTCCGAACTGTACGGTGTGGATTTGTACAGGCTCTATTGCGCGCTCAATGCGGATTTCGCCAGTGTGGTCAACTGGCGTGAGCAGGATACGGACGCGCTGCGGAAACGGTTCAACGCGCTGGTCACGGTATTCGAGGAGAGCACTGAAGCTGATGCATTACCAGAAGCCGAGTTCACGCATACCGATCGCTGGCTGCTCTCCAAGTTCTACAGCCGGTTACAGGAATCCATCGAGCGATTCGAATGCTTTAGAATACGCGAAGCGGGCATCAACGTGGTCTTCAACATGATGAACGATATCAAGTATTACGAGAAGCGGGAGAGCGTGGAACGGCGCAGACGGATCGTCCGGAACGTGCTGGATGCGTGGCTCATTATTCTTTCGCCGTTGGTGCCGCACATCTGCGAAGAGCTCTGGCATAAACGATACGACACGTTTATCTCGCTGCAAACGCTACCGGCGATAAAAACGGAGCTTATCGACGAGCATGTAGAGCGTGAGGAGGACTACCTGGTCTCGCTTGTTGACGATATACGGGAGATATTGAAGATCGCACGGATCACGCCCACTAAAATATACCTGTATACCGCAGATTCTGGGACGGAGCAGTGGAAGTGGGAGCTCTTCAAAGCGCTCAAGGACGTGCCGGACCGGGAGAAGATAAAAGAGGCGATGCAGATACGCAAGGATAAGAGCACGGTGAATTTCGTCAAGCTGTTGCTGAAGAGCAATCTCGAATACAGCGAGGTGCGTGAAGCGGATACTCTGGAACGCGCAAAGGGGTATTTACAGAAAGAGTTCGGCTGCGCGATCAGTATAAACGAGGATTACGACCCGAAAGGCAAGAAGAAGTTCGCGATTCCCCTGAAGCCCGCGATTTACGTGGAGTGAATCTCTGAGAACCTGAAGATTCGGTTGATTCTTTTCTGTATTCTACAATACTGCTGAACGTCGTCACGGGAGTAGGTACAACACTAAATGATACTAATATAAGTAAAAGGACCATAACTATACCAAAGGACGTATCCACACTAACCAGTACAATATTTGCACTGCGGTGCGTGCCACCCAGACCAACAAGAGAGGTTCCGCGAGAAATGAGCATAAAGAAGTGGTTTGGCGTTAGAAAGAAGGGAAGACAGAACGAAGCAGAAGATGCAGCAGCTGTTGATGAGGCTAACCCCTTACGTATTTTAAACGCCGCGTTGCAGCTTCACGAGTCAGGCCGATTTTACGAAGCGTATCCTCTGTGTGAAAAAGCGCTTAAGCGTTTTGAAAGACTCCTTGAAGCCGATCCAGAGAACATACAGTTCCAGTCTTATGTAGCAATGACCCAGAACAGCCTCGGAATTCTGCTTAGTGTCATGGGCCGGCAGGATGAGGCAAAGGAGCGCTTTGAAAGCGCGTTAAAACTCGTCAAAGGGCAGAAAAATCAGCATGATACCGGCTGGACGCTATCGCTGCTTGGACGGTTAGAATTCGACAGAGATGTGCCTGACCTTGAAACTGCGCAATCATTCTTGGAATCGGGTATTGAAAAACTGCGTGAAGATATCACACCTTTTTATTCCACCGTAGTGAACTTGCTTGCCTTGTGCTATTATAAACGGGGCGAGCAAACGAGACGGGAAACAAGGAAGGAAAAGGAAAAAAACCGCATCAAACAGCTTGCGAAAGAATCTTCTCAATTCTATACCTTAGCTGCTACTAACTACCGGAAAGCGTACGAACTCCCGTGTACCGGGATGCCCACCGAATTACTCATAGACGCGTATCTCGCGGACACCTTCTCACGTTCTGTGCACGTCATTGCCGAAGCAGATGACCGTACGGCGGTTACGATACTAACTGAATCCATAGAGCGAATAGAAAAGGCGGTCAAATTAGCAAAAAAGAATGAAGAAGAGCGTAAACGAGTGGAAGGGGCGTGGCATGACCTCGTGGCAAAACAATGCATCCGGTCGGTGAGTTTGTTTAAGGGAGAGCCGGAAAAGCAGGAGCAGCTTCTTGGTGATGCTATTGACCATCTCATACAGGCAGCCCTGAACTTCGAGGAGCTGCACGCAGACAAAACGGCGGCATCGTGCCAGGGCTGCGCCTGTCTCTACAACGGCTTGAAAAAGTTCCGAGACGGTATTATGTCCGATAAGTTACCGTTAATCGCAGAAGCCCACGAAGAGTTTAAACGGGCTTCGGGGTTTTACCAAGCCGCAGAAAGTGATGTGGGTGCCGATGTGATTGCCGCAATTAATGCGGTTATACCCGAACTGGAAACGTGTTACGACAAATGGTCAAGCGAGGAAAGGAAACCAAAAATCGCTGAGTACCTCCCGATTTATGAGATGATAAATAACCTGATCGAGCAGGTCTCGACTGCGGGATTGCGCAATCTGTTCAAAGCGTATATATTTGATCCGTTCATGCAGTTAGTGGACGAGCAAAAGCCTAAAATAACAAGGACACAAACTGATTTTAGGGGTGGCGTTATTATGGGAGATGTAACTATCCTTGAAAATATCCAAGATTCAACTATAATAAACAAATCGATTGTTGAAAATTCGTTCAACAAAGTAAACGAAAAGTATGGTGAAGAGGTTGCGACTGCATTCTTACAGATAGCGGCATTTATAGAGAAATCGAAGAATCGAGAAGCCGGAGAACTATTTGACACGTTCAACGAGGAACTGAACAAACCAGAGCCGAAGCAGTTGGTGTTAAAACGACTCTGGGGTGGGATAGAAAAGGCGCTTCCTGCTATCGCAACGTTATCAGATGCGATAGTCAAACTCAAAACGCTCTTTAATCAGTAAAGAAAAGAGCCTACCTAAATATCCAGATTCATCACTTCCTTCGCGTGCGCCTGTATGAAGTTCCGGCGTGGCTCGACATCCTCACCCATGAGCACGGTAAAGAGCCAGTCAGCTTCCGCGGCGTCCTTTAAGTGCACCTGCTTGATGCACCGTGTCTCGGGATTCATCTCGCCCAGACCCTTGTAGTGCTGGATCTTCACACCGGCTTCGCCTTCCTTCACGTTCAACTCCTCCAGAATCCGTGCGTATTCCTCATCGGAAAATGCGTAGCGCTCCTCTTTGCCCTTCTTCACCATGTACAACGGCGTCAGCGCGAAGGTTTTTTAAGTAACTTCTAATAATGTATCTTACGCTATGGAGAAAGAGCTGTTAAGCAGGCTAACAATTTGGTGGCAGGCGTTTCGCTATCATTTCGTGCCGCCGAGCATTTTTCCCGCTGCGATCGGTGGACTCGTCAGTTGGGCGGTCATCCGCACGTTTTCGCTCTGGTATTTCTTCCTGGTTCTCTTAGGCGTCACTATCAATCATATCGCATTGAACATGACCGACGACTATTTCGACTTCAAATATTCCGTTGATCGGCTAAAGCCCGGCGAGAAAAACCCGTATACCGGCGGCAGCGGCACACTTACCAGCGGATTGATCGTGCCCTCCGTCATGTTCAGAGCGTTTACACTGCTCTATCTCATTGTTGCCGCCATTGGCATTTATCTCGGGATCGTACGAGGACTTCTCGTTGTGCTGTTTGGATCCGTCGGCGTGTTTTGCTCTATCTGTTACACGGCGCCACCAATCAAGTTCTCGCACCGTTGCCTGGGCGAACTGGGATTGCTCCTCAACTTTGGGCCCATCATTGGCCTCGGTGCTTATTTTGTGCAAGCCCAGCAGTTAAGTACTGAGGCGTTATTAGCAACACTTCCCTGTGGCATCATGCTCTTCTCGATGATTATCATCAATGAAATTCCGGACCTCGAAGAAGACAAGCAGGCAGGAAAGATAACGCTAATCGCACGCTATGGAACGCAAACAGGCATTAAGCTCTATGTTGGAAGCTGGGCTGCGACGTATCTCGTGATCATACTGGGTGCAGCGTTTCACGTGCTGTCCCCCTTCACGTTGATTGCGCTCCTCTCGTTTCCTTTGACCTATAAGTCGATAACGACTCTGGTAACGCATTACGAGGATCCGCGAGCGATGGCGCCGGCAAACCTGGACATGATACGGGCGCACAGTGTCACCTCCTTATTGATCATTGGTGCGTACGCCCTCGAAGGGCTGACGAACGGTGCGGATGGTATACAACTGCTAGGACTTCTTCTTGTCTTACTTGTTTTTTACATACCCGCGGCGCTTTCGATATTCCGAGCACCAAAACCCGAATAATCAGCCCTTTCGTAGATAATCAGATTTATTTATTCAGATCGTGCAAGAGCTCATCGGTATCGTCCATAATTTCCAATCCGGCGTTCCTGCCGTGGTCTTCAAAAAGCAGTCGTTTTCCCCCGCTCGTCTTCTCGTACACTTTTAGGTTTATTGTTGACGTGAGGCTTTCAAAGGTGCTATGCGTCATTGTGCCCTCATGGGGACTTTTGAGTTTCCATACGCTGCCCTGTATCGCTTCAATATCGGATTTAAAATGCCGGTCTTCGAGGGTTATTCGCACCAGGTTTTGTTCTTGTTTCTCGAAATGCGTTATTTGAGCGCCGGTATAGGTCGCGAACTTGTGAAAACGACCGTTATACCAGAGGAGTCCTGCAAAGCCAGAAAAATTCGTGTGCAACCACGGTATTCGAGCAAGTGCGAGCATAAAGGATATTCCCTCGTCCGTAAAGTGATTCGACTGCATCCAGATGTAGGAACTGGGGAAGCTGTGCCCCCAATCTTTCTCGATGTAGCCTTTTCCCTTATCGAACGCTATCTGCTCACCGTCGATTTCTAAGGTACCCTGGAGTGTGTGGTTCATGCTTACGATACCGTGTTTACACTGCATGAAGGGAACGAAAGAACCCCAGCCCATAAGTCCCGGCGCGAAGAATCGCTTGGGATACGGGATGACGTTCTCGAAGTGCAGCTCGCCGCGAATGCCCTGCCCTGATTGATTGAGGTCTACAGTGAGCGACTCCGCCGAGAACTGGTTTTTCCCGAGGGTGACTGCGAAGTTTTTGGACGACGGGCTGAAGGCATCAACGGGGAACGTGAAATACTCGAAGTCGCCTGTTTTACCGTTAAAAACCTGAATGAATGCGTGTGAATCCTCGTTATCCTCGCCAAGCGAGATTCCAGGAATAACGGCGAGTATATGCGCTTCAGCGGCATCGACGAGTTTGAAGTACCAGCCCTCAAAATAGTTCTTATACGATTTCTTACCCTGAAACAGCTCGGGGTTCCATATCTTTCGAAGGTTTACTGGTACCATAGGGTTCAGTTCGGTTCTTTCAAGATTGAGAATGGCGTGTGTTTGCTTCGCTTTGCTTCGCTTCACTTCACGTTATCACTTTTTGTGACGTGAAGCTGGTTGAATATTTTAGGACGTGCTCGTGATAAATGTTGCAGTTTTTTCAAACGCTCGTTCTTCTTCCAAAAATGCTCAGTATCTCTCAGCCTTCGCGGTTCGACTTTATGGGGGAGGGGTTAGCGGAAACGGCACTTTTATGCGCTCGTAGCATCTTCTGGTATTCTGTTCCACTATATTCTAGAGTACTCCGAGAAGCGCAGTAAAACCCACTTACCCGTACCGATGAAGGAACTGACGAGGCTAATCAGGATCGAGAACCCGCAGGAATGCCGCATAATCGAGCGGCTGAATCGTTTCGTGGTGCTGATAGAGCGTGACGGAACGGTATATCGAGCACACATAACGAACACCGGCAGGCTCTCTGAATTCATGGTCAAAGGCCAAAAAGCGTTCTGCTTCAAAACGCAGCAGCACCATCAGGGCAAAACGGATTGCAGGCTGTTTGCAATCGAGGAGCGTGGGTTAGGAGCACTCATCGATACCTGGCTGCAGATGAAAGCGTTTGAAGAAGCGTTGCAGCGAAACCTCGTTCCGTGGCTCGCGGGCTGCCGCATGCGGAAGCGGAACGCAGTGTTGGGTGCATCACGATCACGCATCGATTATCTTTTAGAGTGCAACGGAAAAGAGGTGTATCTCGAGGTAAAGAGCGCGGTGTTACGGGACGGTGCGTACGCCATGTATCCCGATTGCCCGACTGAGCGTGGGCGAAAACATGTACGCGAACTGACGAATTATGCGAGAGCAGGAGGATCGGGGATTGTGGTGTTTATGGCTGCGCTTCCGTATGTCCGAGCGTTCACACCGAATAGAGCTGCGGATCCGAAGCTCTCCGATGCGCTTGTGGCGGCACATACATCGGGGGTGGACGTAAGAGCTCTTGGGTTGTACTACAATCCAGAAGACGGGTGGGTGTATCTGTTTGAGCAGGATCTTGCGGTGGAGTTTTTGTAAGACGGCAGTTCCACTTTAGAGGCGTCAAAAGTATCCAGCTAAAGGAAGAAATGAGAAATTCATACACTAAAACTTTCAATCTCCTGTATTAAGCTACTCGGCAGTCCCGCCGCATCATATTCGTCGCCATTGATCTTGTTATTAACGGCATCCAAGAATTTATCGAACGACTCGTCTTCGTTAATCTCCTTTAAAGATTTTATAAACTCGGGTAAGAGTTCTTTATCCATTCTCTTCATACGGACTATTATGAAAAAGCACGTCTTCACGTAAATTTTGGGATTAAACTCTGCTGCCTTCAAAGCGTCGAGATAATAACTATACTGATTTTCCTGTTTCATTGCAATGTCACCGAGCAAAAGGTACGCTTTCATTAATGGCTCGCGGTAGTCATTACGCAAGGCGTCGAACGCAGCGGTTTTTGCTAATGTCTCAGCTTCGTCGCTATGACCATTCTCAAAAAGGGCTCTTGCATAGTCGAGCGTCGTTTTTTGTAGTTCGAATGTTGCAGCCAAGCGGTGAAGGATCTCGATAGCTTTCTTGAAAGATTTCCTCGCTGCGGTTATATTTCCCTTCTTTGCTTCTATAATTCCAATTCCTCGAAGTGCGAGAGCTTCTTGTAAAAGCATTTGCATGCTTCTGGCAAGCGTAAGAGCATCTTTATAGCATTTCTCTGCGGAGGAAAGGTTCTCTTCTTCTTTATACTGGATATATTTGCATAGATAGGTGTCAGCAAGTTTTTCGAGGATATCTATCTCTTGGGGCTTGGCTCCAACCTTTATGACAATTTGCGAAGTGTCTTCCAGAGCCCCAAAAGCATCATCGTATCGATCATCAAGCCTCTGGAGCTCACTGAGGTTTGCATGCATATCCACCGTGGAGATGGGTGCGAGTTTTTCTGCTATTGCAAGGGCTCTCTCAAGATAATCTTTAGCCTCATCGAGGTCACCTATCTTTAGCTTGATTTCACCGATGTTATTAAGCGTATATGAGATCCCCTGCTGGTCTCCCAGCTCCTCTTTGATTGCAAGGCTTTTATTGTAGTTCTCCAGTGCTTTGCCCCATTCGCCTCGGTCTTGATAGATTACACCGATGTTATTAAGCGTATATGAGATCCCCTGCTGGTCTCCCAGCTCATCTGAGATTGCAAGGCTTTTAGTGTAGTTCTCCAGTGCTTTGCCCCATTCGCCTCGGTCTTGATAGATCGAACCGATGTTATTAAGCGTACCGGAGATCCCCTGCTGGTCTCCCAGTTCCTCTTTGATTGCAAGGCTTTTATTGTAGTTCTCCAGTGCTTTGCCCCATTCGCCTCGGGCTTGATAGATTACACCGATGTTAATAAGCGTATTTGAGATCCCCTGCTGGTCTCCCAGCTCCTCTGAGATTGCAAGGCTTTTATTGTAGTTTCCCAGTGCTTTGCCCCATTCGCCTCGGGCTCTATAGATCGCAACGATGTTATTAAGCGCGGATGAGATGCCTTGCTGGTCTCCCAGCTCATCTGAGATTGCAAGGCTTTTAGCGTAGTTCTCCAATGCTTTGTCCCATTCGCCTCGGGCTTGATAGATTGAACCGATGTTATTAAGCGTTCTGGAGATCCCTTGCTGGTCTCCCAGCTCCTCAGAGATTGCAAGTGCCTTCTCCCAGGACTCTAAAGCTTGATTCCATTTTCCTTTTTTATATAATTCGTTGCCAGCATCCAGAAGTAGATCCGCGTTTAATTTCTTAGCTTCCATCAAGTTGTTGCCTCCGGTTCCTTCTCTGATATTTTTCGCTGCTTATCCCAATCATCATCGAGTGGTAATTCCAGGGGTTTAAGCCCGGAAAAAATACGATTGAGCTTATCCAAAAATCGAGCGACATCATGGGGTACACTAATAAGTTCTTCCACATCTGGTGGGATCTTCTTGCGGGTGTTCCCATCGTAATAGCCAATAATCTTTATCCCCTTCCCCATCACATAGCCGAGTTCCCAATACGTCATGTAATCAAAGTCAGCATGTGTGTTGACGACGTAGATGCAGCTCTTTTTGAGCTCGTCCAGATCTTCCTTTGCCAATTTTAAGTCATCATGCTTCTTTATGCATTCAATATCGATATCTCTACCATCACGTAACTGCTTGCTCAGGAAATCCCCAATACAATCATCTCCAATGTTAATATCTTCCTTACAGGATAGAAACACATGATATTTTCCCATTTGTTCACTCCGGCAGTTTCTTAAATTCCTTTACTTCTTCTTTGCATCTTGACAGTAAAGTATGTGCATAACCTTCAACTTCTTTTAACTCATCGCTCTTAAACCTGTCTTTCAAAGCAGTCCAGTGTCGCTTTTCAATGAATTCACGGTTCTCGTCAATAGCTTGCTTCAGGGATAGAAACGCGTGCAGATCGTCCACTTTCTTCAAATGAATGACACTGCCATGTGTATAGACGATATCATCAAGCGTCTTGGCGATTGATGCGAAGAGGTTTCGACTCTGATCCTCGCCCAGAGTCTCATGATTTTTGATAAGTTCGATAACTCCACGGCAAGCCAAAAAAAGCGGAAAGTAAAGAGTGGCTTTTCTTGCATTTTTTCTGTCGTAGAACCAGATATATATGCCAAATAGAGCGCCTGCGATGCCTATGATGACACTAAACCAGTTAATTGATTCGCCTAACTCCGTAGCAGTAAGCCCCAAAATTAGGTAATGTCCTAAATTTCGTGGCTTACCTTGAACATCAACAATTCCTTCCATGTCCAAATGTGATCGGTGATGCCCTCAGCCATGCAGGGTGTTCTTCCTATGTTCTTCTCACCCTTCTTCG
>Ga0307380_10003213_pt1 | contig 22737 bp, 19 predicted proteins | sample UN3MG_FD_202239 | JGI IMG/M metagenome (GOLD analysis project Ga0307380, IMG submission 202239) | Soil microbial communities from Risofladan, Vaasa, Finland - UN-3 | ecosystem: Environmental > Terrestrial > Soil > Coastal area > Acid sulfate soil | place: Finland: Risofladan, Vaasa | collected... | reverse complement strand
ATTTCTTCCTGTCCCGCGTCGCTGCATGTGTATTTATTAACAACTGCAGTGGTCACATTAGGCAGGGTGCCGATATAATCTGCCACTGCATTGCAGTCCACCGCACCCGCGATATTCACACCGCATTCACAGATAAAAACCCCTATCCTGGGCTCTTCTTTCTGCGTATTTTCAGTATTTGTTTCTTGTTCTGTCATATTAATCATCCGCCCCTTTTTTTAATGGGCTCGGGCCCAATGCCCGGATATTTTCCACAAAATCGATTAGTGTCTCCTGGAACTTCTTACCTTCAGCGGCAGATACCCATTCCAGATGGAGCCGGCCGTCAAGTCCCAGATGTTCCAATGCGTCTACCATGTCCTTCATCCTCTCGTCTGTATGCACATTGCCTTCGATATAGTGGCAGTCGCCGATATGGCATCCTGTCACTAATATGCCGTCAGTGCCTTCTTTCAAAGCTTCAAGGATAAAAGTGGGTTCGATCCTGCTGCTGCACATTACCCTGATGATCCTGTTATTCGCAGGGTACTGGAGCCTGGATACGCCTGCCAGGTCAGCCCCGGCATAGCTGCACCAGTTGCAGCAGAAAGTAAGTATATCTGGTTCGAATTCGCTCATTGTATCCCCTCCGCGTATGCCTTTATCACAGCCATGATCTGGGGAGTGGTAAAGTGTTTAGGAGTGATCGCCCCTGTGGGACACTCGGCAGCACATGAACCACAACCCTTGCACAGGGTAGGATTTATCTCGCTCTTCTTGGTAGTATATATGATCTCCTCGGTTTCCACCACGATCTCTTTAAGTTCAGGTGCATTGAACGGACATACCAGTGTACAGCGACCGCAGCCGATGCACAGTTCAGGGTCAACTACAGACACGTTACCAATGGTCTCAAGATAGTCCCTTGACAGTATTGTCGTGGCACGGGACGCGGCAGCTGATGCCTGGGACACGGCCTCGTCCACCAGTTTAGGTGCCTGGGCCGTACCACATAGGAACACGCCGTCAGTGGCAAAATCCACTGGCCGCAATTTGATATGAGCTTCCAGGAAGAACCTGTTAGCGTCCAGCGGTACCTTGAACAGTGGTGCCAAAATTTCGTTCGTTTCCGGCGTCACCATGGGTGCGCTGAGCACTGCCAGGTCATAGTCTATCTCGAATTCCATACCCAGCAGGTGATCATATACGGTAATTGTCTTTTCTTCGACCTGGGGCTCACGGTCCTGGGAATAGCGCATGAACACCACGCCCAGTTCCCTGGCTTTGGTGTATAACTCTTCCCATTTGCCGTATGTCCTGATATCCCTGTATAATATGTACACATTCCTTTCAGGATCCTCTTCCTTGAGTCGAATAGCGTTCTTCATGGCCACGGTACAGCATGCTCTGGAACAATATGGTCGATCATCATTGCGCCCGCCGGCACACTGTATGATCACTATATTCCTGGCATCCAGACCTTCTTCCATTTTTTGTTCAAGTTCGCTCTGGGTCACAATATTTGGGAACTGCCCGTATGAGAAGTATCCTTCAGGCTTTAATTCATTCGAACCCGTTGCGATCACAGCCACACCGAACTGGAGTTCTTCATCCACACCTGGTCCTTTTATCTTTCCAGTGAAATTACCCATGGAACCTTCCAGTTCCACCAGTTCGGACTCCTTAAGCACCTTGATATTTGGATGGGATTCCGTCCGCTCAATTAAGGGATCTAATATCTCTTTTGTGGTACGGCCGTCCTGCAATCGTGTATAAGTTTTGAGCAGCCCCCCCAGTTCAGGTCCTTTCTCAACAAGCGTTACATTAAATCCTTTATCAGCAATATCCAGAGCCGCATTCATGCCCGCGATCCCGCCGCCCAGTACCAGAGCATCCTTATAGAACTCTACTTTCTGCTTGTACAGCGGTTGGGTCAGGTTCGCCCTGGCCGTGCTCATCCTGATAATATCCTTGGCCTTTTTGGTCGCATTTTCCTTTTCCTGCTGATGTACCCATGCGCAGTGTTCCCTGATATTTGCCAGTTCGAACAGATACGGATTAAGCCCTGCTTCCATTAACGTATCCTGGAACAGGGGTTCATGTGTCCTGGGTGTACACGATGCCACAACCACGCGGTTCAGATCGTGTTCCTTTACCATATCACCAATACCTGCCAGACTGTCAGTACTGCAGGCATACACCTCTTCTTTGGCGAACACCACGCCTGGTAGTGTCTTGACATACTCTACCACATCAGGCACGTCCACGATACTGCCGATATTAATGCCGCAGCGGCAGACCACAACACCTGTCCGCACTTCATCACCGATATTCTTCTCTGGCGGATACTCCCTCTCTGTTACCAGAGTACCCCGTTCACTGGACAGCAGTGAGCCTGCCTTGCTGGCTGCCCCGCTGGCGTCTGCTACAGTATCGGGAATGTCCTTAGGACCCTGGATGGCGCCGCATACAAAGATGCCTGGCCTGTTTGTTTCCAGGGGGCTGTCGATCTTGGTTTTGACAAAACCCATATCGTCCATTTCCACATCAGCGATCTCTGCTAATTGTTTGCTGCTCTCAGACGGTGTCAGGCCTATGGACAACACTACCATGTCAAATTCTTCCTGTTTGATGCCGTTCCCTTCCACCTCGTATTTCAATGAGAGTTTATCGGTCAGCGGGTCCACTTCAACACCGGATGGTCGGCTGCGAACGTATCTGACACCTTTTTCCTTATCAGCTTTCTGATAGAATTCCTCGAATCCTTTACCAAAGGCCCGCACATCGATATTGAATATAGTGGTCTCAAGATCGGGATCATGCTCCATGGCAACCATGGCTTCTTTAGTAGCATACATGCAGCATACACTGCTGCAATTCTTGCGCCCGATCTCGGGACTGCGTGAGCCTACGCACTGGATCCATGCGATTTTCTTCGGGTGCGTTCCGTCGGCCAGGGTTACATGACCCTCGAATGGGCCAGAGGAACTCAACTGCCTCTCGAACTCAAGCGAAGTGACCACATTGGGGTGATCCAGCCTGTATTGTTCCAGTTGCGAAGCATCAAAGGGTTCGAATCCTGAATTGAGAATAACGCTACCCACATTGAGTTCGATCTCCTCGTCCTTATCCTCATAATTGATGGCATCGTTCTCGCATACCTTGGCGCAATTACCGCACTTACCTTTTGTCAGGTATATGCAGTGTTCTGCGTCAATGGTGAACACTCTGGGTACGGCCTGTGGGAATGCCAGGTATATGGCTTTTCTCACACCCTGGCCTTCATTATATTCATTTGGTACCTTGACCGGGCATTTGGATACACAGAGTTCGCATGCCGTACATTTTTCCGGGTCCACATACCTTGCTTTCTTCTTCACCCTGACAGTAAAATCCCCTGCCTCGCCTTCGATCCCTGTGATCTCGCTGTAGGTCAGTAATTCTATGTTCTGGTGCCTGGCCACATCAGCCAGTTTAGGGGAGAGCGTACACATGGCACAATCCAGCGTGGGGAATGTCTTGTCCAGCTGTGCCATCTTGCCGCCTACGGTGGTACCTTTCTCGATCAGATACACCTTCAGACCGCTGTTGGCCAGATCAATGGCGCTCTGGATACCGGCTATACCTCCGCCGGCCACTGCCACAGCACCTACTAGTTTGCTCATTTCACACCACCTCTGATTCTTTCAATAAATTTACTATTTTCCACAAAGTTCTGGTCGATACCCAGTTCCTCAGGGGTAAAACCCATGGCAAGTCCCAGCAGCTGCGAATAGTGCAGCACAGGCATACCGTGTTCCTTTTCAAATTTTTTCTTAATCTCTGTCTGGCCCACATCAAACTGCAAATGGCAGAATGGACATGCATCCACTACACAGTCCGCATTGGCTGCTTCAATATTATCAAGTTTCTTGTCAACCAGTTTCAGGGTGGTATCTATTACTGCAGTCCTGGCACCACCGCCGGCTCCGCAGCAGGCCATCTTATCCTCATAGTCCACTGAAGTGGCCCCAGTGGCTTCCACCAGTTCGTCAAAGAACGTAGGTTTTTCCACTGATCCAAGATGCCGCTCCTTACTGGGCTTTACCATGTGGCATCCGTAATGGACTGCCACCCTAAGGTCAAGCGGGTTGGTCACTGCTTCCTTTATTTTTTCCGGTCCCACTTCCTGGTATAGGTATTCAACGATGTGGCGCACATCCTGTGTGCCCTTGAACTCCTTACCTATCTGGGCCAGTATCTTGTTGACCTCGGCTTTTAGCTCTGCATCTTCTTTCAATACATTATTTGCATCTGTCAGGGAACCGAAACAGCCGTTGCAGACTGTCAGGATATCATCACCCATGACTTCCGATAGTGTGATGTTCCTGGATGCCAGTGCCAACCAGGTGGTCTTGTCAAAGGACCGGAATACTCCCGGAGCAGGACAGCAGGAAGCACCTTCAAGGTCCTCCAGTTCAATGCCCAATTTATTTAACGTCTTCTTGGTAGAGGCTTCGATACCAGGATATCTATTTGGGGCTATGCAGCCCAGGAAGAATGATAATTTTGTCATTTTTCGCCCTCCTCTGCCACGATCTTATCAAATCCTACAATTTGCATCAACTTCCTGACCTCGTCCATCGCATCAGCGAACCTGTGCACAGTGGGAGGCAACTCATCCAGTCCCAGTTTCTTTCGCTTCTCTTTTGTATCGTCATTAATAGGGACTGCATGTCCCAGCTTGATCACGATCTGGCCCACTTTCTTATGGGGCCCCAGCATGATACCGTCATGGACCGCAATGGTCCTGATCTTGAGCAGGGCATCCACATTCTGCACTCCCTGGGGGCACCGTTCCTGACATTTATAGCATGTGGTACAGTACCAGATATACGGGCTGTTCAACAGCTCGTCCTTCATGCCCAGATTCGCCATTCGCAGGAATTTGCGTATATTATACTCAGGTTCCTGCTCTGCCATGGGACATCCCGAGGTGCAGCCTGTACAGTTGAAACACAGCGTGATCTTCTCTGCCCCTGGTTCTTCAAATACTTCCTGCCTGAAGGTGGGATTCAGATTACTTGTCTTAATTACATCACTCATATTACTCACCATCCAGCTGTTCGGCCAGGAACACTGTCATATCCTTGATCTCAAAATCGTAATGTTCAACAGATTCCTGTTCGTCCTTCATACAGGTCAGATGTGCCAGGCATTTTGGACAGGAGGTTACCAGTACATCAGCACCCGTAGCTGCAGCCTCATCAAGTCGTGCCTTGCGCAGGGCTTTGCTCTTATCGTTGCAGTTCATACCCGATGAAACGCCGCAGCACCAGGCATTCTCCTTATTATGTGTCATTTCACTGACCTGTGCACCAGCGACAACCAGCGCATTTCGTGGAGCCTCATATTCTCCCATGTGCCTGCCCAACCTGCACGCATCATGATACGTAACTTTGGTTCCGGATTTAATACCCAGATCAGCGTCATTCAGAAGCTGGCTGATATGGACCACTTCTATGGGCAGATCATAATCCTTGCTCAGTGTGCGGTAGCATTCAGCACAAGAAGTGACCAGTGTCTCGATACCGCTCTCTTCAATAAGCTTGATATTTTGTTGTTTTAATTTTTCAAATGTCTCTTGATCTCCCTGCCACAATTGGTCATGGCCGCAGCATTTCATCTGCAGGAGCTTTGGATCCTTCCCCATCTTATCAAGCAGTTTCATGGATGAATCTGCGATAGATCTGAAATCCACATCCAGGTTATAGAACATATTATGAAAATCAAGACATCCAGGATAATAACCGATCTTGGAATCGGGGTTTCCGGCCTCTTTCAGGCTGGTTCTACTCTTATTCAGGTCTACCATTAGATCAGATAAAGCTGTAAATACTCCCTTATGGACCAGATCACCATTTTGTTTACCCTCACGTTCTTCCCTGACAAATTCGGGATAGTTCACGCCCTGAGGACATCCATCATAGCAAAGATTGCATGTAAGACAATTCCAGATATCATCTGAACCTGTCCTGTATACATTTGACTGATAAATGTTATTTCTGGGGGAAGTCTTTACAACTCTTCTCACTGGACAAATGGCAGTACACTTACCACATTGGTAGCAAAGCTGCATATTCGACGACGTAATACTCACCTACACATATCCTTTTGACATTTAGCTTAATAAGATTCATCTTAAACATTTCGATTTATTTATGTAAAATAGGACTAACCTGAAAATAAAAAAAATATATTCAGGTAACCCATTTTCTCTGATAAAATCCAACACTTTGTTAAGATATTGAATTCTTGTCGATTCATTATATATAATTACAGTTTCTCCAATTATATACTTTTCGAATATATATTAATCCATAGAATAAATATTCAAATACAAAACTATAATATAAAACAATACACAAGATGAAATAATGTCAATATCTATCGGACTGGCTGGAAAACCCAATTCCGGCAAGAGCACTTTTTTTAAAGCTGCCACTCTCGCAGAAGTGGATATAGCCAATCATCCATTTACCACAATAGATGCCAATCACGGGGTGGCATATGTTCGAACCCTTTGTGCATGCCAGGGTCTTGGCAAACTTTGCGGGCAGTGCAAAGACGGTGCAAGATATGTGCCTGTAGATATAATCGATGTAGCAGGACTGGTCCCGGATGCTCATAAGGGCAGGGGCTTGGGCAATGCTTTCCTTGATAACCTCAGGCAGGCTAGTGCCATCATCCACGTAATAGATGCTTCAGGTGGAACAGACATTGAAGGAAATCCTGTCGGGATAGGGCAGCATGACCCGTTAGAGGATATCGAATTTCTGGAATATGAGATCACAATGTGGATGTTCAGCATCCTAAAGCGTAACTGGGACCGTCTCTCCCGGAAAATACAGGCAGAAGGTCTGAAGATCGAACATGTCATATCTGATCAACTGCAGGGGGCTGGTGTCAGTGTAGTCCATGCAAGGAGAGGCTTACAAAAGACACACCTTATATCAGAGAATCCTGCCATATGGACAGATGACCAGATGATCGCATTGTCAGATGCCATTAGGCTGGAGAGTAAACCACTGATCATAGCTGCAAACAAGATGGATATTGCACCTCCGAAACTTTTAGAGCGTCTTTTGTCAGCAGACAGGATAGTCGTACCCACATCTGCAGCTGCCGAACTGGCTCTGCGCATGGCGCAAAAAAGCGGTGCCATAGACTACCGCCCTGGCGATAAAGAATTTAAGATCATTGGAGAACTTTCCGATTTACAAATAGCTGGATTGGATAAGATCAAGATGCTCCTCGATAAAAATGGGGGGACCGGTATTCAGGAATGTATCAATACCACAGTCCTTAAATTACTTGACCAGATCGTGCTCTATCCTGTAGAGGATGAGGCCAAATATACTGACAAGAATGGTAAAATGCTGCCCGATGCATATTTGATGAAAAAGGGTTCCACACCACATGACCTGGCTTATATGGTGCATACGGATATTGGCGAGGGTTTTTTATATGCTGTGAATGCCAAGACCAAGATGCGTCTCGGTGAAAAACATGATGTGGAAGATGGCGATGTTATAAAGATCGTCTCTACGAAATAAATAACCAAGATGCTGCGATCTAATCTATCTCCATATCTTCGATCCTGTTCTCATCTGCCAGTTTTTCTATTCTCTGCCTGGCGTCTTCAAGTTTGGCAGAGCAAAGTCTGGTAAGGACGATTCCTCTCTCGAACAGTTCAAGGTTCTCATCAAGGGATAGATCACCGGTCTCGATCTTTTTTACTATCTCTTCAAGTTCTGACTGGGCTTTTTCAAAGCTTATATCGCCTGGAATATTCTCATTATTCTCTTTCAAATATCTTCCTCCGTTTTCAAAACTTTGCTTATGATTTTTCCGTCAATAATTCGTATCTCCAGAGCATCTCCTTTTCTGACCTGGTCGATACTCTTGACCACCTGCCCATCCATCATGGTAATACTATAGCCTCTTTTTAACGTATTCAAAGGACTTACAGCATTAAGTCGCCCCACAGAAAATTCAAGCATTTTTTTATGTTTATCAAGATTGCGTTCCGCAATTTGCTTCATACGAGAGCCCAGTTCATCTACCCGCTGAACGTGTTGGTTCAAATTACTGATAAACCTGGCCCCATCAACTATTTTTTCGAGATGCATAAGATGATTTGTATGATAATCTATCATACTCCTGACAGATGTTATTAAACGCGACCTGTTTGTATCGATCTGCTTTTTCACGTCTTCCCTGTCAGGCACCACCAGCTCTGCAGCTGCCGATGGCGTAGGCGCCCGTACATCTGCCGTAAGATCTGCTATGGTAAAATCGGTCTCGTGTCCAATTGAACTGACAACCGGGATACTGGAATTGAAGATGGCCATGGCTACTTCCTCGCTGTTGAACGGCCATAGATCTTCTAATGATCCACCTCCCCTTGCCAGGATAATAACCTCCACATCTGTCCGGTTCAGGCGCTCGATTGAAGTCACAATACTCTTTATGGCATTTTCACCCTGTACTACAGTGGGTGAGAGCAGAATATCCACAGGAAATCTTCTCTTGCTGACATTTATGATATCATGTAAAACAGCCCCTGTAGGTGATGTTGCCACGCCGATACGTCTGGGAAAAACAGGTAGGGTTTTCTTATGTGCCTGATCAAACAGACCCTGGGCTGCCAGTCTTTTTTTCAGGACCTCAAGCGCCTTATGCAATTCCCCCACACCATCGGGTTTTAGGGCAGTCACCACAAGCTGGTAGTTACCCCTCACTTCATATACATCGATGTCACCGAATGCCAGTACCTTCATACCAGCTTCAGGAACAAATGCAAGATTTCGGCACGAGCTCCTGAACATTACACAATTGAGCTGAGATTTTGCATCTTTCAATGTAAAATATTTATGGCCGGACCCATGATTGGTAAGATTGGATATCTCCCCCCTCACCCACACACCCTGAAGCAGGGGGTCATTATTGATAACGTCGTGTACGTAATGATTGAGCTCACCTACAGAGTACACAACGGTGTTATCTTTGGTCTTATCTGTAGTTTTATCTGTACCAGATTGAAAATCAAACAGATTCACAACCATATATTAGAATAGTATAGTATGATACTTTTGATAGGGGACTGAAAGTAATCTATGGTTCTATAACATAGAGTCCAGTGTCATCATCCCTTCTATTTCATCCTCATCTATTAATGAGTACTCAAACACAGATCTGCGGATGCGGATTGGTGAATTGGCCCTGACAGCCAATGAAATACAATCACTGGGCCTGGCATCTATTTCTAAAGTGGAACCATTATATGAAATACATAACCTGGCATAATATATCCCATCTTTAATCTCGTCAATAAAAACTTCATTTATTTTTGCTTCCAGGCGGTCAATAATGTTTATCATGAGGTCATGGGTCATTGGCCTGGGAGTGACCTCATCATTTAGTGCAGAGTTTATCGAAACCCCCTCTGAGATCCCCACATATATGGGCATGATCTTTCCATCTTTATCAGAGATGATGACAATAGGGGTTAGACCATGGATGGTACTGGTCATAAAAACGCCATCTACTTCCACCTGGATAAAGTCATCCATAATATTCAATTCCCAGAGGATAATAAAAAGGTTTTGTAGATAAAATTAATGATCCTGACGGAATATTTTTATCCCGGCTGCAGTGTTGGCAAGCAGCTGCTGTGCCAGCTCCTGGGTTGGCCATGCTCCAAGGCCGCAGTCAGGTCCGGCATATTTTATACTACCTTCAAATCTTTTATGGATATTACCTAGCCTTTTAGCTATTACTTCAGGTGTTTCCATCTTGGTGATAACCTCAGGGAGTTTATCCTGTTCTTTCCAGACATTTATATTATATTTTTCATTTAGTATGGCTGTCAGTCCGAATATGTCAGTGCGGGCTATACCCACCCTTAGAAATGTGTCTGATGCTTCCAGGTCCTTGCGGTCTATAAGCTCCAGATATGATGGGTTAGCCGCAGATTCAACCCCGATAACATTAATAGTCGGGACCTCACACACCAATTTATAATTTAAGGGGGAATGGAGGTGTATCTCGGTATCTATACCGTGCTTGTGTGCAGTTTCGCCTGCAATGGTAAGGGCCTGGATAATATTATCATCGCTATGCATGATCTGTGGATGTATTCCAATGCTTGGTTCGTCTATGGAGATTGTTTTGACATGAATGTCGCGATGTCCTTCTATAGAATTCTTGACAAACCTGTCAATACTTTTAGCAAAGGTAAACAGCACGTCCCCGTATGATGTACTTCCGAACTCTTGCTGGTATAATTCAATGGGTCCTGTAATGCACACCCTGATCTTCAAAGGCTCACTATTTTGTTCCTTATATTTTTTAGCAAGGTCTGAAATGGCTTCAAGTTCCAGGATGTTTGCCTCAGACTTTTTGACCATTAGTGGTGCTTCAGTGCATTTGGGATTATCAATGATCCTGAGGAACTGCCTGTTCATATCCTGGTACTGGGGATATGTGGGTACTTCCACTCCAGCAGTAATCTTCTGTTCCATTGCTTGTGAAATGATCTCGAATAAACGTTCATCGTCGTTTCTGGTCGATACGGCCTGTTCAATCCATTCCCTTGAAACACCAGCAGGAAGAGGGAAACTTCCAATATCATCAAAACTTATTTCAAAATCCATTACGACCACATATCATATATCTTATGTAAATAATACTATTGCCAAATCACTAAAAAGAATTTATTTAACTCAAGTTTACTTGAGTTAAATTAAAGGATTAATTTTGGGTACTCTTATATATAAGTATGCAGTGTAATCCCGAATAAGCCAAGAATGGAGTAGAAATCATGAATTTGATCGAGGAAGCACAAAAAGGTAATATTACAGAAGAAATGAAGGCAGTGGCTGCTGCAGAAGGAGTGGAGCCGGACTTTGTAAGAAGGGGAGTCGCAGCTGGTAGGATAGTCATTCCGATTACACCTTACAGGGACATTAAGTATTGTGGAATCGGTAAAGGTCTTCGCACAAAGGTCAATGCTTCAATAGGCACATCATCAGATATCTCAGATGTTGAAATGGAAATCGAGAAAGCAAAAGTTGCAGAAGCAGCAGGTGCCGATACCCTGATGGAACTTTCCACTGGTGGAGATTTTCTCGATATAAGAAAACGTGTAGCAGATGCAATCTCACTATCAATTGGTTGTGTTCCCCTGTACCAGGCATTCATTGAAGCTGCCAGGAAATACGGATCAGTAGTTGATATGAAAGAGGACGACCTCTTCAAAGCCACTGTAGATCAGGCAAAGCTGGGTACTAATTTTATGGCTATTCATACAGGCATTAACTGGATCACAGTAGATCGGTTAAAAGCCCAGGGCCGGTTCGGAGGACTCTGTTCCAGGGGCGGCTCGTTCATGACTGCATGGATGATCCATAATGAAAAGGAAAATCCTCTGTACAGCGAGTTCGATTACCTGCTTGAGATCATGAAGGAACATGAAGTTACCCTGAGCATGGGTAACGGGATGCGTGCCGGCGCAATACACGATGCCACTGACCGGGCACAGATCCAGGAATTGGTAATAAACTCAGAACTCTCAGACAGGGCACACAATGCCGGCGTGCAGGTAATAGTGGAAGGTCCCGGACATGTACCCATTGATGAGATCAAGACCAATGTGACCCTGATGAAACGCATGAGCGGTGACAAACCGTTCTATATGCTGGGTCCTCTGGTATCTGATATAGCACCAGGATACGACCATATCGTGACCGCGATCGGAGCTTCCATATCCAGTGCTGCAGGCTGCGATTTCCTTTGCTACGTCACTCCTGCCGAGCATCTGGCCCTTCCTAACGTGGAAGATGTAAGGGTCGGTGTCATAACATCTAGAATTGCTGCACATATCGGTGATATGATCAAACTGGGCAAGCGCGATCAGGACCTGGCAATGGCGAGAGCCCGCAGAGACCTGGACTGGGAAAAGATGTACTCACTGGCCATCGACCCCGAGCATGCCAGGGCCATCAGGGACAGCAGGGCACCTGAAGATAGTGAAGCATGTACCATGTGCGGGGAATACTGTGCATTAAAGATCGTAAAAGAGAACTTTGATATAGGAAAATAAGTTTTAATAAGACTGCCCGGGATCGGGTAGTCTATTTTTCTTTTTTGATTATTCTTTTATTAATTCTCGGATTTTTATTGCAGTCTTGGTTATCTCATACAATACCATTCCGAATTGTATGTCTGTTTTAGTGAATACAAACAGGACATAATTACTATCAATTAATATTCCCATGAGCTGTTTATCAGAAAGTTCAATGGTTACTCGATTCATGAACCCATGCTTTTCCAGTCCCTCATAACTGAGCATATCATAGATTCTTTTTCGTATATAATCATCCAGGGAATCCGGGTCATGGGCTGCAATAATTGTTCCCTTCTTTGTTGTTACACCTACATTGAGGATCCAGTCTTCTTTTGACATCTCGGAAATAATAAGTTGCACCATTTCTTTTGAAATATCGGATAATTTTTCAAAATCCTCATCAATGGGTTCCTGAGCTATGGATTCAACTTTAGGATCATTGGTATTTGAATCAAGTTGTTCAGTACTTTCTTCAGAGACATCTCTTAAAACCGACATCTGCGCCCTGATGATCGGGTCTGCTATCATATATTCAATTCGTTGTAATTCAATTTCAGGGGTTTTTTCATCAGTTTCTGGTTTTGGCGGTAATTTTTCGAGTGGGACTTGTTCCTGAGGTTCTTGTTCGATCTTTGTCTCTTCAACTTCTGTGTCCATATATTCAGGTTTTACAATAAGGTGGCCCATTCCCAGGGATTTGAGTAGATCAGCTGCTGATGATTCAAAATCAATTCCTTCTATTCTTTCTGAAAGTTCATCAACCAGCATTTCGAAGTCGGCTTCTTCAGAATCGAAGTCGTCCAAACCAATAAGATCTTTTTCAAATTCGTGCAGCTCCACTTCAGCCTTTTTCTCATGCAATTTGAATCTTTGAAATATTTCATAGGCTTCTGATCTTACTTCAGTGGATGGATAGTTATATGCAAGGACATATAAAGAGCTGTAGAATTCATCAAATATATCTGGATAATCAGCTGCTATTTCATTTATCAATCGCATCCCGTATACCCGTTCATCATTGTTCAGGCCGTGAAGACATTTTACAAGATCAGGTGTATGATTCAAAAAAGATTCTGGCTGGGATTTTGCAATCATATCCAAAATGAAAAATGAAGCTGAGCGAATATTGCTGTTTGAATGATGGATCTTATTGAACAGCACGGGGATGGCAGGCTGCATTCGTTTAGGATGACTGATAGTCAGGATACTAAGAATATCTAATGCTTTTAAGGTATTTTTTATATCCAGTTTTTCTTCAGATGTTCTGATTATTTTAATAATATCAACTGAAGCGTTCCCCAAAGGCCCTGGATCTCTCTCTGCAACGTTTAATAGAGCATCAAACACAAAACTTGATATTCTTTTTTTTTCTGAGTGGATAATTTCAATTAATTGATTTGTTGCGATTTCAATAAGTTCTGGGTTTTCATCAATTATCTTTGTCAGGGATTCAACTTGTTTTTGATTCCCTTGCCCTTTTCCCATTTTGTTTATCGTTTTGGACAAAGTTTGTTTGGGTGAATTAAATACCATATCTTACCTTTTGATAATTCTGTTCGACATCCTCTAATTATAATCATCATTATTATCTGAAGTATATTAAATATTATTCGATAGAATATTCAACGAACATTCGATAGGTTTATACTTATAGTTTTCATTTCAGGTACAAATTATCGAGGAATACTAGTTAATAAAGGAAAGGATATTAAATGAAAAGTAAAGTGGTTTTGGCTTATTCAGGGGGTCTTGATACATCAGTATGTATCCCTATTCTAAAAGAATATTATGATTTTGATTATGTTATTACAGTAATAGTTGATGTCGGTCAGCCTGAGGACGAGGTGAAAAAAGCTGAAGAAAAGGCCAAATTGATCGGTAATAAGAATTATACCATCGATGCAAAAGCTGAATTTGTTAACGATTACATTTTCCCGCTTATTAAGGCCAATGGGAATTACGAGGGTTATGTACTGGGAACAGCAATAGCACGGCCCCTTATTGCAAAAAAGGTACTTGAAGTGGCAAATTCTGAAGATGCGCTGGCAATTTCCCACGGCTGTACAGGGAAAGGTAATGACCAGTTAAGATTTGAAGCTGTGTTCCGTTCATCTGATAAGAAAGTAGTTGCTCCCATGCGGGATATGAACCTGACCCGTGAATGGGAGGTCGATTATGCTCTAAAGCATAATATTCCGGTTCCTGTAACAAAGGAGAAGCCGTGGAGCATTGATGAGAATATCTGGAGCCGCAGCATCGAAGGCGGTCGGCTGGAAGAACCGGATTATATTCCGCCAGAGGATATCTACGAATGGACCCAATCTCCTGAAAAGGGGCCTGAATCCGAAATTATCGAGATCGGATTCAGGGCTGGAATTCCAGTATCCTTGAATGGTACTGAAATGGATGGTGTTGCCCTGATCAGGGAACTTAACAGGATAGGCGGTATTCATGGTGTGGGACGGACCGATATGATCGAGGACAGGGTGCTGGGCCTTAAAGCCAGGGAAAATTACGAACACCCGGCAGCCACTATACTGTTGACTGCCCATAAGGACCTGGAAAAGCTGGTACTTACAAGGCGTGAATTGAGTTTCAAAGGACGAGTCGATGATGAATGGTCTGAATTGGCATATATGGGACTGGTGGATGAGCCGCTGTACAGCGATCTAAATGCATTTATAGATAGCACACAGGCCCATGTAGAGGGAATGGTTAAGCTCAAACTGTATAAGGGATGTGCAACCGTAGTTGCCAGGCATTCACCCTATATGCTGTATTCGACAGACCTTGTATCATTCAATGAGTCCTGCATTGACCAGAAGGATGCTGAAGGGGTGGCCAAATATCACGGGTTCCAGGGTAGACTGTATCAGAAGGTCAAGAAATAAAGATGGTTCTATTTGACACTGATTAAAAGTATATCAAATATGTTTAATCATAAATTTCATTACAATCTTTGAGATTCGACATCCTGCTACCTTAATCGGTGTCTGAAATAATTATTTTATTTCCCTATGATATGACTGCAAAGATCTAACATCAATTCGCTTCTCCCTGGTCGCTTTAATACCTCTGGCAGCAGCCAGTGCGGCGGCCGTTGTTGTATAATATGGAATATTGTACTTGATGGCAGACTTACGGATATAACTATCTTCATACACACTCTCTTTGCCGATTGGCGTATTGAGGACATATTGTATCTCTCCGTTATGCATGGCATCAACAATATTGGGCCTGCCTTCATGTAATTTCTTTATACTCTCACATTCAATTCCGTTCTCTTTGAAATAAGCAGCATTACCACTGGTTGAAAGAATGTTAAAACCTGACAAGACCAGTTCCCTTGCAACCGTAAGAGCGCGCTGCCTATCGCTGGAAGCAACAGTGATAAGCGCAGTACCATTCAAAGGCGGAGTAAATCCGGCAGCTACCTGGGACTTGAAAAAAGCGATCTCAAAGGAGTGAGCAAGACCAAGCACCTCACCTGTGGAACGCATCTCAGGTCCCAATACAGGATCCACCTCAGGGAACATGTTGAACGGGAATACAGTTTCCTTTACTCCGAAATGTGAGTAAGTACGCGGATGCGTATCCAGACTTTCAAGTTTCGCACCCAGCATAACTTCTGTTGCCATGCGTGCCATGGACACACCGGTAACCTTGGACACCAGCGGTACGGTACGCGAAGCCCGGGGATTTGCCTCGAGAATGTAGATCTTGCCATCCATTATGGCATATTGTATATTCATAAGGCCAATGACCTTGAGTTCAATGGCAATTCGTTTGGTATATTCTTCCAGGGTCTTGATGTGTGGTTCTGAGATCCCGATGGGAGGCAGCACACAGGCGCTGTCCCCGGAATGGATACCGGCCAGCTCAATGTGTTCCATAATAGAAGGAATGAAAACATCAGTACCATCAGATATAGCGTCCACTTCACACTCCAGAGCATCTTCCAGGAACTTATCGATAAGCATGGGTTTCTCAGGTGTGATCTCAATGGCACCCATGACATATTTTGTAAGCATTTCCTGATCAAAGACAATTTCCATGCCGCGGCCCCCAAGCACGTATGAGGGACGAACGACCAGGGGATACCCAATACGTTCAGCGACCTTTAATGCCTCTTCAAGGGATGTGGCAGTACCGTTTTCAGGCATTGGAATTTCCAGTTTTTCAATAATCTCCGCAAACCTTTCACGGTCTTCTGCCAGGTCAATGCTGGTTACAGACGTTCCCAGGATGGGCACTCCTGCAGCTTCCAGTTCTTCGGCAATGTTCAGGGGCGTCTGGCCTCCGAACTGCACGATCACGCCTTGTGGTTTTTCTTTTTCATAAATGCTTAGGACATCTTCCACAGTTATGGGCTCGAAGTACAGTTTATCTGAAGTGTCGTAGTCTGTGGAAACCGTCTCAGGGTTGCAGTTGACCATGATAGACTCATAGCCCAAATCCCGCAGTGCAAAGGCAGCGTGCACACAGGTATAATCGAATTCGATGCCCTGCCCAATACGGTTCGGTCCTCCGCCCAGGATCATGATCTTCTTTCTGTTAGAGACCGGTACCTCATCAGGTGCATTATAAGTAGAATAATAATAGGCTGCATTCTCGGCTCCGCTGACAGGCACGGCATTCCATGCTTGCCGTAATCCCAGGGACTGGCGCTGCTTACGGATATCCTTTTCAGGTACTCCCAGTATCTTGCTCAGGTATTTATCTGAGAAGCCGTCTTTCTTAGCCTGGATAAGCAGGTCACCTGGCAGGACCTTACCCTTGTAATTTAGAATTTCCTCTTCCAATTGTACCAATTCTTTCATTTGCTGCACGAACCAGGGTTTGATGTATGTGATCTCATATAGTTCATCCACAGACATCCCTTTTCGCAGCGCTTCGTACATGATGAACTGGCGCTCTGATGATGGTTCCATGAGCAATTTGCGCAATTCGTCCAGTTCCAGGTGATTGAAATTCTTAGCAAATCCCAGGCCGTAGCGGTCGATCTCTAAAGAACGAATGGCTTTCTGGAAGGCTTCCTTGTAATTCTTGCCTATACTCATGGCCTCTCCGACAGCTCTCATCTGGGTGCCTAACCGATCAATAGATCCCGGGAATTTCTCAAACGCCCAGCGAGCGAATTTTATAACCACATAATCCCCTGATGGGGTGTATTTATCAAGAGTTCCGTCCCGCCAGTATGGGATGTCCTCCAGAAGCAGGCCGCCTGCCAGCTTGGCTGACACCAGTGCAATAGGGAACCCGGTTGCTTTGGATGCAAGAGCAGAGGAGCGTGAAGTACGTGGATTGATCTCGATGACCACAACCCGGCCGGTCTTTGGATCATGGGCCAATTGGACGTTGGTACCCCCGATAATACCTATCGCATCAACTATGCGGTATGAATATTCCTGCAGCCGTTCTTGAAGTGCTTCATCTATGGTAAGCATGGGTGCAGAACAGAAGCTGTCGCCGGTATGCACTCCCATTGCATCGATATTCTCAATAAAACAGACAGTGATCTTGTTACCATCGGCATCCCTCACTACCTCCAGTTCCAGTTCTTCCCATCCCATTACTGATTCTTCCACAAGGATCTGCCCTATCAGACTGGCTGATATGCCACGGGCAGCAATGGTGCGCAGCTCATCCACATTATATACGAACCCGCCGCCGGTCCCGCCCATGGTATAGGCAGGTCGGATCACAACAGGATAACCGATCTCCTTAGCAATTTTTTCAGCCCCCTCAACACTTTCTGTGGTCTCGCTGCGGGGTAATTCCAGGCCGATCTTATTCATGGTTTCCTTGAACACGGTCCGGTCTTCACCTCTTTCGATTGCATCGGCCTGGATTCCTATGATCCTGACTCCGTATTTTTCCAGCACTCCCTTTTTATAAAGCTCGGACGACAGGTTCAGCCCTTTCTGGCCGCCCAGGTTGGGCAGCAGTGCATCAGGGCGCTCTTTCTCTATGATCTTTTCGAGTGTTTCGAGGTTAAGCGGCTCTATATATGTAATATCAGCCATCTCAGGATCGGTCATGATGGTAGCAGGATTGGAATTGACAAGCACGATCTCATAACCCAGCTGGCGCAGTGCCTTGCACGCCTGCGTACCTGAATAATCGAACTCAGCAGCCTGGCCGATGAGAATGGGCCCGGATCCTATGATCAGTACTTTGTGGATATCATTATGTTTTGACATGGTGCACCTTTATGTTGTGGGATATCTTATTTTATAATTATACTTTTAATACACTTTTGATATTGAATTATTAAGCTTGAATGAATAGTATCCATTTAAATGAAAACCTTAGAAGAAGTATTTCCTTTAATATATTTCTGAAACTTCAATACTTCAGAAGAAAAGAGAATAAAAAATCTTTTATGCTAAAGCGAACTCACGATGTAACAACTCTGATTTATTGCTTCAGCTTGTTCCTTGAGGAAATATGTATCTGCCTCTGGGTTATCATATTTTCCAGGTCTTGAAATTTGCTGGATTCAGAAATTGGAAGAAAGAGTCAAAAGGAGTGTTAAGTTGAAGGTCTCCACTAAAGCATACTTCGGCAAATTCAGAGACAATCTTCGTCCTGGCCGTAGATTTGTTGGATTATTTATTATGCTCCTACAAATTTAAGTAATTCAAAGACTAAAAATGCAGGCCAAACAACTGCTTTTAAAAATCCTAACACTCCGCTCCAAAGGCCGATTGCAGTTGAGATATAATAATATGCTGAACCAATGAATCCAAGTCCATAAATGGCTCCGCCACATCCTTGCATATTATTACGTTTAACTTCTTTTTCTTCCATTTCAATTCCTCCTAATTTATTGGTTTTTATTCCAAAGTTATTACTACATTTCCCTTCTTCTTTTTCGACATAGGGTATTCTTGGGAAACGCACCCAAAAGGTAAAATAACCGAATTATTAAGGCGATAATTCCTTAGCGTGCGTGTACGTAGAAATACTGGTGATACCCTTATTAAAGATGTGTGAGGGCCATCCGGGTGCGAGATATTTCTTATCAATGCATATTGTTGCCCTGCCTCCCCCGGTTCCAGTTGGATATCTTACGGGATTTATTATTTCACCATTTGCCATGAAAGTGAAGTATACAAAGAAAAAATTCGTACCAACACGTAATGTAACGGTCTCTGATTTGGAAAAGGTTAATTAATCTACAAAAGAATTAGTCTGTTCTGTACTAATTTTCCTCATCTGTTATATTAGTAGAGGAAGAGATGAATAAAAATTTAGAATTATATCCAAATGAAAAGAGAAATCCTTCACATGGTTCGGAGTCTTCGAAGGCATTTGGTCAGTACATTACCGATCTGGTTGAACAGATATCCTTGTTCGATATCAAAGGCACTATTCAGCACCTGACCGGCTATTCAACTCGTTTTACATTCTCAGTCAAAGCAGCCGAGGCGAGGCAATGGATCCATGAGCAATTTATTACCATGGGATATTCTGACGTAGGGTATCAGGATTTCATTCTATGCGACTCCTTGCAGAAGAATATAGTTTGTTCAAAGGAAGGGAGAGGTAAATCGGACAAGATTTTGATTCTCTGTGCACATTATGATTCTATAGCTAAATCGACTACAGGGTGGGACTGGCAAACCTGTCCAGCCCCCGGAGCAAATGACAATGCAAGCGGGGTAGCAGCCATGCTTGAAATTGCTCGTATCCTCAAGAATATCGACATGAATTATACCATCCGCTTTATTGCCTTCACTGGCGAGGAGCAAAACTTGTGGGGTTCCAGAGCTTATGCAGATTATGCACTTACCAATAAAATGAATATTGTTTTGGTTATAAATCTCGACGAAATAGGAGATCCCGATGTTAAGCCTGGCTGGAAAATTATCATAGGAGAGGCTCGGGGTAATCATATGTCTCCTAAAAATGCTGAATCGAACAAATTCGCACAGGTGATGAAACGGGCTGCTGCTGACTATACCAGTCTTACCAGTACAATCCAGGATATCTGGATCAGTGATCACATGCCTTTCAACTCGGCAGGTTATGCTGTCATTGGAGTGTGCCAGGCTGGCAAGTACCCACACTCACACAAGGTAACCGATATTTTTGCGAATATAGATATAGACTACGTGGTTGAGGCAACCAGAATGACATTGGCGACGATATTGCTTGTGGCTGGGATGCAAGAGACCTTCAACTTAAGGACTTATTGTCTTGAAAAATAATCTCGTTTGATGTCAGAAAAAATAGATTTTGTACAAAAAATTGTAATGTGGATCGAAGAAAAACAAATATTTTCACGTGAGACCAATTGCAACCTGACCGCTCACATCACCAAAAGAAACATTGCCACCGGCAGTTATACCCATACCGCCTTTTGTCGTCGTATTATCCTTATTATTGGAAGAACGAGTACCCATTATAAATTATCCTCCAATCAAACAAGGGATTTACTTTTATATTTACTTTTACTTTAAGAGTAATGCCAATCCAATCCGTTGCTCTATTTTTAGCAGGGCTCATATCACCACTGCCAATAGTTTGATCATCAAAGGAAAGGTCTGATGAACAATAAAACGAGAAAAACTGCGTTGACGAAATATCAAATTTCGTTATCTATTGGCTTGAATTAGTTACAAATCAACATATTCCTATATCCTATAGAATATGTAAGATAACTCGCACACAGCGATTTGTTGAATAATTGATGTTTTAGTCCGGTTTTACCATTAAATCGATAAATAAAAAAAATTGTTTTACAAATTTACTGGTTAAATATTTTACTAAATAATTGATTCAAATCTCTCTGGAGAGGTCCAGGTCCTCATAGAGATGACAATAAAGTTGTCAGAAGTACACAAGAGATAGCATGGAACAGTGGGTAGGGGCATTTGATGGATTCGGAAATTGGGTATTTTTGAGCAAAACCCCGAAAAGGTAAAACTGTGAAAATTCGTTCATTAAAAATAAAGTTAGAACTCAAAGTCATGGTGATCGGTCGGACCCACTTTCATAATACTCTGCCCCTGGTGAGAGCTTACGTAGCTATACCCCATTAATGATTGCTTTTTCCATGTCCATGCTGATTACCGGATCCATCACGTAGCGGCTGATAATCATTGTCTTGTCCGTTTGGTATGCCATCACCATCAGCGTCGCGAACATTTATACCGATGTTGTCACACACACCATCTCCATCAGCATCCACATATCTTGCACCGTCTGACCGACCATACCGAGCGTCAGCAACTCCTATAAAAACTAATACCAGCATGACAATCAGTATTAAAGCTATTGTTCTTGTTTTCATTTTTTCACCTTCCTTGATCTATCATAGTTTAGGGATTGTAGGAACTCTTTCCCTTGTAGAACGTTTTCCTTTTATGTTATTAATAATTTTCCAATATTTGTAATGACCAATCTGATAATGAATACATAGAGACCAATGCTCGTACAACATGACCGCAGAGAAGTGCACAAAAACCGTCTTTGCATTTTTCGCAGTGTTGTACATCAAACTGATCATTACATTACTGAGAATCCACATGATACCATGCAATTCTATTGCGGGGTCGGTGACTGGTAAAATATACATAACCATGAAAAATCTGTACAGTTATTAAAAAACATTTTTGGGGCTGAATTATGAAAATAAGAATTGTAAGTTCAAAAGATGAAATAGAGACAATTGAAAATGAAGAGATAGTTCATACATTTAGACCTTCTAATCCGAATCTCTCACAGCTTGACCATAGGGATTGAAACCATATCCTGACGTATGGCATGTAGAACAGGTATCAAGTTGAAGATACCATGTATTACCGGTCCCGTTGTCCTACCAGTTGATGTACCTCAGAAAAATGTGTTATTCCGGTCCAGGAAGATCATTAATGGGGGAGTGATTAGTGATATTCGGTACATAGTCTACATAGACCCGAGAGTGTACGCAGGGATTGAAGAATTGCATGTGAAGAAATCTGTGGGGCGTGTAGTTGGCAGGATCAATGAACGACTTCGTCTGGATGGGGCAGCATATATTTTAATGGGACCCGGGAGGTGGGGCAGCAATAATATTGACCTGGGTGTAAACATAACCAATTCAGATATAGATAATACTGCTGTTCTTGTTGAAATTGCCCGGGAGGGGGCGGCCATACACCTGAAGTGTCCTATTGTACAATACTTCTTCCAGGATCTGGTAGAAGGCCATATCATCTACATGCCTGTGTATCCTGATACACCGGAATCAGAGTTCAATGAGGTATTTTTCGAAGAATCAAAAAATGTACTGGCCGAACTATTGCCTGATGACAAGACGTTTTGCAGTTTTATCAAACTGATAGATGTCCAATCCTCGGGTGCATACGCTGCAGTCGTGGCCGATCCCCAAAACCAAAGCGTTATGTGTTATCTTACGTTCGCTTTAAAAGGTTAAATTTTTATACTATTTAGTGAGTAAGTGTGTGAAAAGGTCCCGGTCAATTTTTCCTTTTAATCAGGCTTATTATAATTTCCTGCATGAATTGAGATTGCCGGGTACAACAAAATATAATATTATAAACAGTGGAGGAAAAAATTATGGAGCATAATCCGTTTGA
>Ga0307380_10003210_pt1 | contig 22750 bp, 18 predicted proteins | sample UN3MG_FD_202239 | JGI IMG/M metagenome (GOLD analysis project Ga0307380, IMG submission 202239) | Soil microbial communities from Risofladan, Vaasa, Finland - UN-3 | ecosystem: Environmental > Terrestrial > Soil > Coastal area > Acid sulfate soil | place: Finland: Risofladan, Vaasa | collected... | reverse complement strand
CGCTGGCTGCCGCACATGGGCAGGTTATACCCTTACACGATGCTGGACAAGCTGACAGATCAAAAATACGACCGCACTTACCGCGCCCTCTGGCTGGAGAATGAATATGTCAAGGCCCTGGTCCTGCCTGAGATCGGCGGACGGCTGCATGGAGCGCAGGACAAGACAAACGGTTACCAGTTCTTGTATGACCAGAGAGTGATCAAGCCGGGCCTGGTGGGCATGACAGGGGCCTGGATCCCGGGCGGTATGGAGTGGAATTTCCCCCACGGTCACAGGCCGACCGGATTTCGTGACACTGACTGGCGGATTGTAGAAAACACTGACGGTTCCAAGACTGTCTGGACCGGTGAAATCGAGCGTATATTCGGCATGCGCTGGTCTGCAGGGATTACGGTGCATCCGGGACGCAACTGGGTGGAAACAAAAGTGCGCCTTTACAACTGTACGCCTTTCGCTCATTCCTTTGCTTACTGGGCCACCGGCGGAGTGCGCGCAACCCCGGAATACCAGGCGGTCATTCCGGCTGAGATCGTCGCCGGCCACTATAAACAGAAATTTTACCGCTGGCCTGTGCATGAAGGTGTCGATCTGAGCTGCTGGCAGAACACCGCCGACCATACCAGCTATTTCGCCTGGGAATCGGAGAAGGACTATTTCGGCGGCTACAGCCCGGAAGAGCAGGCTGGCCTGGCCCATGTAGCAGACCATCACATTGTCCGCGGGAAAAAGCTCTGGACCTGGGGCACTGCGCCTTCGGGCCGGATCTGGGAGAGGATTCTCAGTGATGGCGACCTGCCGTATCTCGAGCCCCAGGCCGGCGCATATTCTGACAACCAGCCGGACTACCACTGGATCATGCCCGGGGAAACCAAGATCTTCAGCCATTTCTGGTTCCCGGTGCGCGATATCGGGGTCTGGGATTATGCGAACATGGAGGGCTCTCTTAGTCTTAAATTGCACGAGGGTGTGGTGAAATTCGGCTGGTCGCCCACAGGCCGGAACAAGGGGGCCCGGATAATTCTCACCGCGGATGGAACAGAGATTTTCAGGCGCACAATGGATGCCGACCCTGCCAATCCCTTTGTAGCCGAGTTCAAGGCTCCCAGGGGAACCGAACTTTTTTCGCTCAAGCTGACAGTCCTTGCTGCTGGCGGCGAGACCCTTCTCGCTTTCCGGCATCCGGAACCCGCCAACCCGTCTTTGCCTGAGCCTGAACCGCCTTTTCAGGAGCCCGGGAAGATCGAGTCCCAGGATGAGCTTTTCGTGCTTGGCGACTACATGGAAAAGTTCCGCGATTCCGCACTCGCCATGAATTATTACCGGGAAGCCCTGAGCCGCGACCCTGGTGATGTGCGCACGAACACTGCTGTGGGGCTTTTGCTGCTTAAAAGGGGGGAGTATCTAAAAGCCCTGGAGCATTTCGCTCAAGCTCTCAAGCGGCAGCCGTCTTTCGCCAAGGCACGCTACTATCAGGGCCTTTCGCAAAGCCTGCTGGGAGAAATTGCAGAGGCCGTGAAGAGCCTCAATCGCGCAAGCTATGATTCAACCTGGTACAGCGCGGCCCATTTTGAGCTGGCCCAGCTCACCGCTTCCCAGGGCCGCTGGGAGAGAGCGCTCGAGCATATCGGGCGCAGCCTGAAGGGTAACAGTGACAGCGCCCAGGCCCATGCAGTTAAAGCGCTCGTTCTCAACCGCCTCGGACATCACCGTGAAGCGCTGGAGACCGCGCTCACAGTCCAGGCCTTCGATCCGCTCGACCTGCTCTCCCTGTCTGAAAGGGTTGTGGCCCTGAACCGTCTCGGGCGGAGGGAGGAAGCCGCCGAGGCCGCCGGAACCCTGCTCCATGTTTCCCGCTGCACCAGCGAGAACCAGCTCGAGCTTGCGATCCGCTATGCCCGCTGCGGCCTCTATGAGGATGCTGTCGGCACGCTGCGGATGATCGCGGACAGGGACAGGGAAGAGTCAAAAGATATTTCCCCGCTGGTCTATTACTACCTTGCATATTACAGCGAGCTCCTGGGAAATAAGGGCCAGTCAGCGGAGTTCCGCTCGACAGGCTCGAGGATTTCGCCGGAATACTGCTTCCCGAACCGTCTGGAAAGCCTGCCTGTGCTCTGCCGGGCGGTTGAATACTGCCCGGAAGATGCAAATGCGCATTATTTACTGGGGAATCTGTATTACAGCAAGGAGCTCGCAGAAGAAGCCATAGGGGCCTGGGAAAGAGCGGTTGCGCTTGAGCCTTCCAATGTCGTGGCTCACCGGAACCTGGGCTATGCCTGGATGCATAAGAACCAGCCCGGGCGTGCCCGTACGGCGTATGAGACCGCAGTGGAAACGGATCCCGGCCAGGCCGTTCTCGCCATGCTCGAGCTCGATAATGTTTACGCGTCCCTGAAATTTTCGGTCGGACAGCGGGTCGCCTCCCTGGAAAAATATATCGAACAGGTTTCCGGGAGTGATGCAGTGCTGAAAAGGCTGATCTCCCTTTATATCCGGGCAGGCCGCTACGGGGAGGCGCTCAAGTGGCTGAACACACATCATTTCCATACCTGGGAGAGCAGGTACGATGTCCACCAGTACTGGGTGGAAAGTCATCTCAGGCAGGGCAGACTGGAATTCGAGGCCGGAAATTACGGGAAGGCCCTCGAGCATTACACTCTCTCCCTGACTTACCCGCCCAACCTGGAGATTGACGAACAGCCGGATACTATTCACGCCCGCAAGCGCTACTACGTGGCCCTGGCTCTCGAGGCCCTGGGGCGGAAAGAGGAAGCCGGGAAGATGTTCGAAACCGTGGCTCAAGACAACCCGAAACCGGGCAGCGCATTCCAGTACTACCGCGGGAAAGCGCTAGAAAAACTGGGTCAAAAAGACCGGGCGCGCCGGGTCTACCGGAAGATGCTTGAGGACCTGGAGCGCCACGGTGTATCGGAAAGCGAGCATATAATAGACGGGGTCAACTACGACACTGGAAGAAACCCGGAGGCGGTTCATCTGTTCAGGCGCTCATTGGCTCTCGAGGGCCTGGGCAGGTCCAGGGAAGCTGAGTCCGAGCGCAAGAAAGCCCTGAAACTCGATCCGCTGGTCTCATTCCGGGCTTTCAGCCCGCCTAAAGTTGGCTGGTACCAATAGTACTATTTGATAGTCAGCTTGAAAGACCTTCGTAAAAATCCCAAGGCGGGACAGTTCGCGAACCGCCCCAGCAATAATCCATTGATTTTTATAGCGTTATAAAAAGCAAGCAATATTCTTTTGGTAAAATGGTATCTTTTTTCAACGGTTTTCTTAAGATAAAAGCTGAAAGGAAAACCTGAGAGAAGCTTCTGAGAGATGCCCTCGAGCCGCCGGCGCAGAGCGAGAGCCCACGGTCAATCCAGCTCCAGGAGCCGCGCTGTCCGGTCGGAATAAGTCAACCCGAGTTTTTTCCCGTGTTCACAGAGTGTTTTTCGATTGGCCTCGAGGTTGATAGTGTCTGTCGACATGACAGACAGGGAGGCGAGCAGGGCCGCAAAATCGAGCGCTGTCTCGAGTGGAGCCTGCGCCAGGGATTTTCTCTTCTTTCTTTTGGGAAGGATAAACGGAAAGCCGCAGGCTGCCGAGATGATTAATCCGGCCAGGCTCGCATCACCCGCTCCCGCGGTGCTTTTGGCTTTAACCTCGGCGCTGGGTGTGAATTCCCAGGCGCCCCTTTCGAAACCGTACGATCCTGCGCTTCCCATGGTGAGCGAGATCCTGATGCCGGGATTGTAAGAGATGAGTTTTTTTTCGAGCAGCTTGAGGAAAGATCGCGGCTTCCCGGGGTCCAGGCGGGCCTGGAGCAGGCTTTCCGCTTCATCGCGGTTCAAGGCGAGCACATCCGTGTGCTTGAAGAAATCCGCGGCGGAGAGCTGAACTATCTCGGCCGAATTAAGTGCGCAAAAGCGAAGGAAACCGTACTCTGTAGCTAATTCCAGGAGCGCGAGGCGGGTTTCCAGCGGAACCTCAGGGGCTGCCACGGCGATCCCCTGGCCGCGGTAGGCATTGAAAACCGGCTCGGCTTTCCGGATCTCATCCGGGGTGAGGCGGCTCGAGGCGCTCGCGGCAGTGGTTATGTTCCCGCCGGAAGAGTCAGGGTACTGGAAGCAGACTGAAAAGAGAGTCGTGGCCCACTTGTCTCTGGTTACGAAGCTGGTGTCCATCCCCACTTTATGCATCATCCCGACCAGGGATTCTCCTGTATTGTCCGAGCCTATTTTGCCGAGCGGAACGACTTTGAATGAAGCCCGAGTTCCTGCGCCCGGGCGCAGAAATACCGCGACATAGTGCGAGATAATGTGCAGCTTGCAGAAATCGAGGTTGCCGAGCAGGTACCCCTCACGGCTCTCCTCACGCCCCAGGGTGCGGTTTCCCTTGAGATCGAAAAACATGCCTGAGCCGATCCCTCCGGTGCCGATCAAAATTTTGTATTGAAGAAAATCCACTTATGCATCCCCTTTACAGGAAAGTCCCCTCTTGAGAGGGGTGTCCGCGCAGCGGACGGGGTGTGTCTTCTTGATTTTCATGCTTCGTTGTGTCCGCATACGGACATGAAAGTTTGTCTGAAATTCTTTCAAAACTTTTCAAAACAGCTCCCACTCAGGATGCAGGCTGATCGCGTGGGCCGCGGTTTCCAGCGTGGCAGTTATCCTGGCGTCCGGATGTTTCTGCAACAGAGTCATGGGGTATTCCGGGGTCAGGGGGCCGAAAAGCGCTACGCGGAAAGCGGTCTGCTTCCAGGGGCCGGTGTCCGAGAAGAGCCGCACCTTTTTCGCGGACAGGCATTCCTTGATTCCCAGGGTTACCGACATGGGAGGGGCGAACTGGTAAGCCGCGCCCAGCACCCGCTGAGCCAGGGCGATCACGGTGTCCCAGTTGTTGTACTGGACCCTGATCGAGGAATTCTCCAGCTCCTCCAGAGTGAGCTGGCTGTAAGGTTCCCTGCGGGCCTGGTTGTAAGCAATGTGCCCATCCTGGCCCCAGCCGCCGAGAGTGATATCCAGCGGGGCTTTCCAGATTGCCTCGCGCACCCTTTCCAGTGCTTGAGGGGTAAGCCAGAAGCGGTTTTTTTCCGGCACGCCCAGTTCCGGCCCAATGGGATTGTAAAAGACCCGCTCCATTGTGGAACGGAAATTGTAAGGGTGGCCCGGAGGCAGGAGATTGCCCTCCCAGTCCAGACATTCATCCATGTGGAAAACCACGAGTTCTTTCAGGCTGACCCTCTCTGAATTCACTATCTGCGCGAAAGGAGCATACCACGAGGAAGGGCCGCAGGGGATAATGGCCCTGGTGGACTTCCCCTCCCGGTTGTTCTTTTTCACCTCTTCGACAAGCTCGCGCGCCATCGCCCGGCCCATCTCCTCTGAGGTCTCGAGCACTGAGAAAGGGACTTTGGGGTTGTGTCTGGCAAGCTCCTGGACAGGTATCGAACACCATTTATAAAGCTCTTTCCTCGAGATCGGCTCCATGAAATTTCCCTCACGCCTTGAAAGTTAGCGACCCGGTAACAGACTGTGAAAGCTAGCCAAAGATATTTGAAATTTATTTTATCTAACTACTAAGCAACATAGTTACTTTGTGGTTAAAAATGTAAGAGATATTCTCTTAGAGTGAATTTGTAAGAATCTAAGATATGGAATTCAGTTCATTAATATTTTCCGGGAATCAGGACCCGTAGCTCTCACCTGATTTTTTCTGTCCGTAGTAGCTGGATGGGCCGTGTTTTCTCAAAAAATGCTTTATCAGCAGGTCATTGCCGATCGGCTCGGCCTGCGGATTGAGAGACAGGGTGCCCAAGGCCATCCTGGCCACTTCCTCCAGAAGCACCATGTGCAGCACCGCCTGACCGGGTGTCTCTCCCCAGGTGAACGGGCCATGCGAGGCTACCAGCACAGCCGGCACTGGCCTTGGATCGAACTGAAACGTTTCGACAATCACTTTGCCTGTTTCGACCTCGTAGCTGCCCCCAATCTCCTCCGAGGTAAGGGACCTGGTTATCGGGACATCGCCATAGAAGTAGTCCGCATGGGTCGTTCCCAGGCAGGGGATCGGCCGCTGGGCCTGGGCCCAGATAGTGGCGTAACGGGAATGGCTGTGCGCTATCCCCCCGACTTGCGGGAAGGATTCATAAAGCAGGAGGTGGGTAGGCGTATCCGATGAAGGGTTAAGAGAGCCTTCAACTACCCGGCCCTCAAGATCCACCACTACCATGTGCTCTGCTTTCAAGGCATCGTACGCCACTCCGCTGGGTTTGATTACCACGAGGTTTGTCTCGCGGTCTATGCCGCTTACATTGCCGAAAGTGGAAATAATCAAACCTTCCCTGTAAAGCCGGAGGTTGGATTCGAGAACCGCTTCTTTTAAATCTTCGAGCATGGGAGTGACCTTTAAAAAGGAAACTTTTTGAGCTGGACTTTTCCGAAGCTGCCTGCTTTGACAAAAGGGAAATCAAAAAAAAATACTGGAAACAGGCGCAAATCTCCAGAAAAAAGTGGGCCGGAAGCACAAAAGGTGTATTTTAGCTAGAAGTGGAAATATAAAAATCAGTCCATTGCTGTAAGAGGGTCGGGATTTTATAATTGTCAAATGCTAGAGAGTTAGCCTTATGCCCGAATCCGGGTGCGCCCCGCTCGAGCGGAACTGGGAAAAATAATTATCAATGAGGAACTGGCAATGAGTGAAACCGTGAAACTCTCATCCTGGAACAAGGATTGCAGCAGAAGAGGTTTTTTAAAAAATGCAGCATCCCTCTCGCTGGCAGCCCCCCTGTTTATGCAATGCCGGAGAAATGCCTCTGGAAACGGTAAGAAGCGAAATATCGTGTTTATATTGATCGACGATATGCGCTTTGACGCCATGAGCTGTCTGGGGCATCCGGTCCTCGAAACTCCGAATTTCGACCGCCTGGCCCAAAATGGCATCCTGTTCCGCAATGCCTTTGTCTCGACTTCCCTGTGTTCGCCGAGCCGGGCTACGATCCTGACCGGTCTCTATGCGCATAAACACAGAATCCTCGATAACCAGACGCCTCTTCCGGAAAGCATCCCGACATTCCCGGTACAATTGCAGAAAGCGGGCTATAAAACCGGTTTTATCGGGAAATGGCATATGGGCGGCTCAAAAGACAGTCCGCGGCCCGGGTTCGACTGCTGGGTCTCTTTCCGGGGACAGGGGGTCTATTTCAATCCTCTGTTCAACATAGACGGGACACATGTCCAACGGGAGGGATATACTACCGATTTGATAACCGAATATGCAGCGGACTTCGTAAAAGAAAACAAAGACCGTTTTTTCTCTATATGTCCCATAAAGCCGTGCACGATGATTTCGTTCCGGCGCCCAGGCATAAAAACAAGTACCGGGACATCGTGGTCCCGGAACCGGCATCCATGGCCGATACTGAGGAGAACTACAAGGGCAAGCCGGCCTGGCTGAAAGCTGCGAGAAAAAGCTGTATCGGGGTGGATGCGATGTACGATAACCGCTATGGGTTTGACCGGTTCTACAGGGACTACTGCGAGTGCCTGCTGGGAGTGGATGACTCGGTCGGCGCGGTGCTGGATACATTGGAAAAAGAAGGGCTGATCGAGGATACTCTGGTTATTTTTATGAGCGACAACGGTTTCCTGTGCGGCGAACACGGACTGATCGACAAAAGGAACATGTATGAGCCTTCCATACGGGTGCCCTTGATCGTGCACTGCCCCGCTCTGGCAGATAGAGGCCGGTTCAGGGAAGAGCTCGTGCTGAACATGGATCTCGCTCCCACTATCCTGGAAGCTGCCGGGGCTTCTCCCCTGCCGTCCATTCACGGCCGCTCTTTCCTGCCCCTGGTCAAAGGCGAGCCGGCCGGGTGGCGCACCGAGTTCCTCTACGAATATTTCTGGGAGCGCGACTATCCGCAGAACCCGTCTGTCCTCGGCCTACGCACAGACAAGTACAGTTATATGCGCTATCACGGTATCTGGGATATCAATGAGCTCTACGATATCGAGAATGACCCGCACCAGATGAACAACCTGCTGGGGGATGTCCGCATTACAACGCAGGTCGGTTATGAGATCGAGAGTTCGAGCGTTATGGACAGAAGAAGCCGGAACATGTACAACGGTCAGATTAAAGACCCGGAACTGAGAAGCCTGGTCTTTGATCTGGAAAGGAGACTTTTCGAGATCCTTGATCAGACAGGCGGGAGAGTCGAGCCATCCTGGTAAGGATAGCCGGGTGAAAATATAATCCTTTCAGATAGGTATTGACTGATGTTCAAAGCCTGGATAAACCATTTTCGATTTGCCTGCTGGATTGGGAACTCTAAGTTAAAATTTTCAAAAGGATAAAGCCTTGAGAAGTTATTTTTACTGCATAGGTTGCGGTTGTTTAGCATTGTTCATTTTATCCGCTTTGCCCCTGTTCGCAGGCGTAAGGCCCGGGCGCCCCAGGATTTTTGTCAATACGGACCCTGCCTGGTACAACTGCGTGGACAGCCTGCGTGCGCGCATGCTGCGGCCGCCTTACAGAGCCGAATACGAAAGGCTGAGCATGTGGCGCGGGCGGTTCAGCGATGTGCCCCGCGGCAGAAAGCCGGCTAATGTGCTGCCCTCCTATGCCATCCGCTGGGTAATCGACCCTGCTGACACACAGGCCGCCGATACCGCCCTGGCCATGCTCCTGGCAATCGGGCAGGATGACGGGCAGTCCTGGCACCTGAGTGTTATGTCGATCGTCTATGACTGGCTCTATAATTATCCAGGTTTCAGCCCGCAGGACAAAAAGCTGGTCCGCGAGCGGATGACCAGCTTTATGCGTGATCTGGTCCACCGGATGAGGACCGATGATGACGTGTTCAACAACCATAGCTGGTACCACCTGCGGGCGGTCTATCTCGGCTCGCTGGCCCTGATGGGCGAGGTCCCTGAAGCCGGGGAATGGCTCTCTTTTGCCGAAAGCTACTGGGAGAACAACCTGAGGCCGGCGGTCGAGCTTTTCGAAGGCGGCTGGCACGAGGGACTTTCCTACAGCACCCGGGCCAGTTTTCTGAACCTGGGGATGTGGCTCGAGGCGCTCGAGAGCGCGAGCCTGCCCCGCGAGAACCGTTTCGCCGGGCTGAAAGAGAATGGCGACTGGCTCAACCGCTTCACCAGCTTTTATGCGGCCCAGGTGCTTCCTGACTATACCCTGGCGCGCTACGGGGATGTACCGGAGTTCGTAGCGGACAACGGCTGGGACAACGGACGCCTTTTCATGATTGTCGCCCGGCGTTACAATAACGGGCTGGCGGCCTGGATCCTCTCGCGTATCCAGGAGCGCAGCCTCGACCTCCTGCCCCTGCATATCTGGTACTACCTCCTCTGGTACGACCCGGGCGTGACAGTAACCGCTCCAGGGGAAGTCCTGCCCGAATCTGTGCGGCTCTGCCCGGAGACATACGACCTCTTTTTCATGCGCAGCGGCTGGACAGAGGATGCCACCCTGGTGAGCTTCCACGCCGGCGACTGGTTCGGCTCGCACGACCACCTCGATGTGGGGCATTTCAGCATTTTCCGCAAGAAGGCCCTGGCTATCGACGCCGGGGTCTACGCCCCGATGAATACGGCCCACTACATAAATTTCGCTAACCGCACCCTGGCCCACAACACCCTGCTTATTTATGATCCTGAGGAACGCTTCCAGGCTCCCGCGCCCCAGGGTCTCGAGGTTTTCAACGACGGCGGCCAGCGTGTGGTGGTGAGCCTTGGAGGGCGCTCGACCCAGAATAACCATAATGTCGGGATCTGGCAGGCGAACCGCCTCGAAGGCTATCATTTCGAGCGCGCCACTGTTCTGGACTGGTTCACCGGCGACACTATCGATTTTGTCCGCGCGGATCTGACCCGCGCCTACAACAGCGATTTTTTCTGCGCTTACGGCAGGGATTTCAAGAACCGGCCCAAGGTGGAATCCGTGGTGCGGAGCCTGGTGTATGTGAAACCGGGTACAGTGGTGATTTACGACCGGGTCACTGCCAGGGACCCGAGGTATAAAAAAACCTGGATTCTGAACACGGCCTTTCAGCCGTACCTGGACAAAAGGGACACCTTTATGGCAGTGAACGGGCCGGCTAAGCTCGCAGGCCGCACCTTTCTGCCCAGGGAGACCGCGCGCGAGGTCTGGGGCTCGAACGAAGAGCCATTCCGCTTTGCGGGTCTGGACATGAGCCACGGCCTCGACCTTAGCCTTTATCCGGAAGTCGTACCCGGAGGCTGGATCATTCGCATATCTCCTGCCGGTGAGAATTTGAGCGATGAGTTCCTTCACGTGCTCGTTGCCGGTGACCTGCAGGAGACCGCCGAAGACCTTCTCTCAGGCTGGCGCATGCTCACCGCGAGCGAGGCCGCAGTTTTGGCAAAGGGCGATCTGGTGCTCGTTTTCCCGCAAGGCACGGACGAAGAATTCTCTTTCCAGATCCCCGAGGAAATGGGGTTTGCAAGTGTTTACGTTCTGGGAGTAGGAGAGGATGACCCGGATAAAAAGTTCACGGTCCTGGTAAGGTGCGGAACGATCTCGGAGGGCCTCAAAGCAGACCGTGGCGTTCTGCATTTCATCTCGCCCTGTATGGGCGAGGTGGTGGTATTGGGGAGGTAATATAGTTCCTAATCCCGGTAGTACACACAAGAGGCGAAGCTCACAGCGCTGCGGGACTGCTCCTCGTGCCAGACCCGGTGGCCCAGCTCCACTCCCTTTACTCCCTCAGGCAGCACTTCTAAAAGCAGGGAGAGCACCGTAAATCCGCACACGTGGTAGCGGTCGCGCACTCCCCTGCCTGCCGCGCAGAAAGCATCCACATCCAGGGAGGTCAGGGCCTCGAGCAGGGTCTTGTCGTGCCTGGTCGATTCAGCCGTAATGCTCATAGCGCTCGATCTGTCGCCGAACTTGGGCCCTACGTGCGAAAAATCCACCCCTGCCAGGAGCAGGGTCCGGCTGGCGGGATCTTCCAGGAGTCCGGCGAGGTAATCCAGGGCGGCCCCGAGCCCGGCTATCTCCCGGGGCCTTTTCTTATCCCCAAGTATCAGCTGCTCGTACAGTGAGCCGCATAATACCGGCACAATGCTGAAAGGGCCCTCGAGCACACGCTGAAGGAAAATGAGCTGGAACTCTATGGAATGCTCCCCGCGGTGTGCGAAATCGTTATCCGCAGCCATGGGTCCGGCGGCTTTTTTGAGGCGGGTGACAGTCAGGCGGTCTGTAGGCACAGTGCCGAGCGGGGTGCTGAAATTCTTGTCAGTGAAACAGAAAAGCCCGCTCTCCAGGTTGTGCCCCACACCCAGGATCACCACTCTGTCGTAGGAATGTCCTTTGATAAGATTGTAGCTTGCAGCGTAAAGGCGGGCTCCGGCCTGCAGATCGATATGGGGGGAGACCAGGGCTACTATCTGTTTGTTTTTGAGTTCAGAATGCCTGGTCTCTTCTATCCCTGGGGCGAGAAGCTCGTCGATATATTCCACGAGGGCCGCTTTTTCCCTGGGATAAGATTTTCCGGCCAGCGCTGCAGGGCGGCTGTCCAGGGCGGCGAAGTTTTCGACAAGCTTCAGGCGCGCACTGTGGTAGCGCTCGTTGTCCAGAAGATAGACCTCGTTAAGCTGATCCAGAAATCCCTGGATCACCTCTTTCGGAATGGAAGTCAGCCGGCCGGCCCGGGCTGTCTGCTCGACCAGCCGCATCCGGATATCCTCCAGGCTGTGATGGCCGTCCAGCATGGCCAGTATCCCCAGGGTCTCGGCCCGCAGGGCCACAGGGCCTTTCCCATAGAGCTCGAGGGGGTCACGCATGACAATCATCGCCGAGCCGTCTTCGCCCTGTACAGGCATGATATCTATGTCGCGGCGCAAAACAGGATTGCTGTCTGCAGGATTGGACAAAATTCGCCTCTGGTTCTGAAATTGTCTGAATCTAAGGGGTAATCGCCTGAAGATCAACTCCTCCGACCCGATTACTGCAAGGCTTAAAACTGAGCGGCCCAGGCTGAGGAAAGCATAACCGCTTCATTTGCGCTTAAAATATGCAACAGCAGCGCAATCGCGTCCCCTGTGGTGTTTTCACTGTCGCCGTTCCAGTCGAGAGCCGGATTGTAAGGTTCCGAGCAGATTTTTATAAGAAGGACGACCACATCTATTATAGTGAGTCTCCCGTCACCGTCAAAGTCCGGGTTCCGCTCGAGCGATGATTGGCCCCCGTCACTCTCCGGAGTCAGTTTGAGATCGTTTCTTGCGGCCTTGACTTTCTTCTCCAGAGCAGAGCCGACAGCCCGGAAACGGCTCTCCCTGACAGTAAGCAGCGGAGTGTCGACCAGAGTGAAGACATTGTCTTCTAGCGGGACAGTCATGTTCACCTCAGCGCTGCCATTGAAAAAAAGATCGTTGCTCACGAACTGGTTATTGTGGATATAGATCGAGTACTTTCCCTCCCCGGTTGACAGGCCGTGTGTCATATCGATAAACATGATCGTGGAGGCCCACTGGCCGGAATCTCCGTAATCGCCGTGCCTGGTCTGGCTATACTCTGTCAGGGCCACGAACTTGTTGTTATAGACCTGATTCATGGCATTGGGGTCGTAGCAGGCGATATTGAGCGGTGTGGCGGGGACGTACTGCCAGATCATATAGATTGCGTACTCACCGGCCACTGCGCCCTGGAACCTGGCATAGAGGGAGGTGGCGTCGTTGCTGATTATTCTGGCCGGAGGCAGGTCCGGTGAATACTTGACATAGTAATTTCTCCAGCGGTCGGGTTCCCAATTCTGCTGGTTATCCACGAGGTAATTTCCGGTGATTGTGCCTGTAGTGGAGCGCACATAAACCCCGTTGTCCATTTTATCCTCAGGAAGCCCCTGGCCGTCCGAGTCACGGGGCAGCTTCTGCACGATCCGCACGAAGTTGTTATAGACCTGGCAGTTCCTGGCCGTATTCCCTTCAAACTTGACCCCGTGCAGCTCGACCATCTGGTGCTGAAAGGGCCTGGAGCCTTGCGGCATATCATCCAGGTGCATGTGACCTTTATGATCGAAATAGTTGTCGTGAAAGAGAATCCCCTCACCGGTCAGGTGCACGCCGCGGCCTGTTGAGGTTACCTTGTTGTGGTGGATATCGGAACCCGGGCACGGGGCCAGCGCATAACCGTTGACATATTGCTGGTGATGCATGATATCGTTATGCTCCACCTCGACATTGATCCCACCCTCTCTCAGTAAAATCCCCCAGTGGCAGCCCTCTGTAAGCAGATTGTCGTGGATCTGGATATTACCACCGCTTATTGTTACCTGCAGGAGGGCATTGCCGGGATAGTGTCGGCTTTCGAGCTCCGTGACCCGGCTGTACAGGTGGTTGTGGTGGATCTGCAGATCCGAGGCCTGGTTAAGGAAGTTGATCGGATATGCGCACTTGAGGTGGACATCGGTGCTGATCCCGAAAATCTCGGTGGGATAGGGTCGGCCGTGGCTTCTTACCGCACAACTGTAATCCTTGGACCGTGCGCCTTGCACAATGTGACCGTTGGCAAGCGTGGCTTTGCCCTCGCAGGCGAACAGCACTCCGAACACCTGTTCGGAGGTGTTGTTGCCGAAAGTCACCGTGTGCCCGTCCAGGTCGAGAGTGACCCCGGTCGCAGTGATCTCGAACGCTGTGCCGTCTGCAGTGATATCCCCGGTAAGGATATAGTAAGCATCCGGCTGGTCGAGGATGTAAGGCGGGCCCTGCAGATCCCCGGGGATGCGGAGCGCTTTGTCGTTGTTCCGGAGGGTAAACTGATAGATTCCGCTTACGGTCTGGATATTTGTCACTGTATCGGTAACGACCATCCGGTAATAGTAGGTGCTTCCGGGGTCCAGGCCGCTCAGACGGTGAAAGTGGGACCAGCGGGGTTTCTTTGTCACCTGTGTGCTCTGGCCGAGGCTCTCGGTTTTGCCGTACTCGACACAGCTCGTGCGTGATTCGCTGATCTCTCCAAGCTGCCAGTAAATAACTGCCGAGGTCTCCGATGAAAAAATCCATTGACGGCTGAATGGATCGCTCCCTGACATTTCAGCCGCACGGATCCCCATAAACAAGAGAAACGCCAGCACAGCGGATTTGGTGGAGAGTTTCATTTGTTCTTTTCAGGCTGAAAATCGGTTAAGAAACTTTCAAGCTGACAGGATTTCGATAACCGCGGCGGGCCGGCACCCTTTTTTTTATAATCACGATGGTCGGATACGGGTGTTGCGTTGAACCAGGGCAAAAAGGGTGCCGGCCCGCTGATCTGGCGGCCTTGACCGGCTTATATCATCCAGCCGGACGGATCTTGGTATTTTTAGTAACTATCAGAAGTTCAGGTCCTCAAAGTGTCAGCTTCCCGTTCTCCATGATCAGCTTCCCGTCGATCCAGACCGTGGGTTTCAGGATCAGCCCGTCAATGTGGCTTGGCACGCCGATCTTACCGCCCATTGATTTGTTGTCTCCCAGGGCCATGTGGACTGTGCCGAGTATCTTTTCATCCTCCAGGATCTTGCCGCTGATTATCGCCTTGTCATTGGTGCCCACTCCCAGCTCGGCGATATTGTAAGCGTCCCTGCCGTGCGGCTCGAGGATCTCGTTGAGCTTCTCAGCCCGGGCCCCGCCTGTTATCTCGACAGCCCAGCCGTCCTCCACCTTGATCCTGATCTTCTCATCTCCCAGTTTGCCCAGTCCAGCCACTGCAGCCTCGAAAATAATCACCCCGTTCGCGGTGCCCTCGACCGGGGCCAGGTACGCTTCTCCGGCCGGGAGGTTGCTCATGTCCCCGGGGTTGTGGACAATGCCGGTATCAGCGTGAGCCGCTCTGCCCTCGATAGAGAATTCGATATCAGTGCCGGCCGGTGATTTGACCCGGACCTGACTGCCGGCGCTCAACACCTGGGCCGCCTGCTGGCTCAGCCTGGCGATTTTGGTGTAATCGGCGTTCAGGCAGCGGATCATGCATTCCTCGGTGATTCCGGGCAGAGTGGCCGCCCGCACACCGGCTGCGCTGGCAGCGCGCCTGGCATCGGTATGGGTCAGGGAACGGCTGGTGGGGCAAAGCAGGACATCGACCTCTTTCATGTATGCAGCCACAGAGGGCGGGGGCTCCTCGCCGTTCGAGCTGCGGGGAATGATTTCCAGAAGCATTGCCTCGGCCCCCAGCTTTTTTGCCGCTTCCCAGAGCGCAAAACCGATCTTGCGCTCCGGCTCATCACAGATAACCAGCACGCTTTCGCCTTTTTTCACTCCCATACAGCCGCCGATTGTGTTCAACGCCGCTTCCTGTAGACTGCTCATCTTTACCTCGTTTATCTTTAAAGTGAAGTCACCAGGGTTAATTTATCAACCCACACTTCGTAGCACGGAAATTTTTCAAGCTCAGGGGTTCAGGTGAAAACCGCTAGTCACCGGCCAGGGGGCTGTCCCCGGTTTTCGCCTCCCGGGCTTTGGCTGCCGGAATGGCGATCAGCACATAAAGCAGACTGCCAAAAATTATCAGACCGAGCCAGGGCATCCAGCTCTCTGCGCTGGACAGGTAAGCTTGATACCAGCCTGCCAGGGGCCTGTCTGCCACTTCAACAGACCAGTCGAACATGGGACTGGTGGTGAAATTGACCTTGAGGAAAACAAACATTGCCAGAAGGATCGCGGTCAGGCTCTCTCCGGCGACAAATCCGCTCGCCAGGAGCAGCCCTGTGTTTTCTGCGGCCTGTTTCCCGCTCTTGCTGGTTTTGCGGATTTTCAGCTCGAGCAGGTACTTGATCACTCCGCCCACAAAAATGGCGAAAGTGGAATAGAAAGGCAGGTACATACCCACAGCCACAAGCATGGGGGAGCCGCCGCCGATAAGGATAAGGCCCAGGGCGAAGAAGGCGCCCATAATGACCAGCGGCCAGGCCATCTCGCCGCTCACAATGCCCTTGGCCATCAGGGCCATCAGTCCCGCCTGCGGGGCCGGCAGCTCCGCTCCTCCGATCCCTCCGGGAGTATAATTGTGCAGCAGCCAGAGCGGACCGGTCAAGACCAGTGAGGCTACCACTACACCAAGAATCTCGGCAATCTCCATCCGCTTCGGGGTGCCGCCCAGGATATGCCCGACCTTGAGGTCCTGGAGCATGTCGCCGGCTACACCCGCAGTGCAGCAGACAACCCCGGCCACTCCCAGCACCGCCGCTATTCCTTTGGTGCCGGTGGTGCCCAGCCAGACCATCAGCACTGCGGCCACCAGCAATGTGGACAGGGTCAGCCCGCTTATCGGGTTGTTGGAGCTCCCGATCAGACCGACCAGATAGCCGGCCACAGCGCTGAAAAGGAAGCCGGCGATAGACATCACAATTGCGGCCACGACAGCGCTCAGGAGCGACCCGGAGAAATACCAGTACAGCACGGCCATGGGCAGAACCAGCAGGATAATGCTGGTCAGGACCCATTTGAAATTGATATCGGTTTCCAGCCTGTTCGGGGTATAAGCGCCTTTCTGGCTGAGACGGAACTCCGAGAAAGCCTTGCTTATCCCGTCGACCAGGGGCTTGCGCATGCGCATGAGCGTGTAAAAAGCGGCTACGAGCATGGAGCCGACCGCAAAGGGGCGCACCTGGTTGCGCCAGACATTATTAGCGATATTCTGCCATGGAACTCCGGCAGCGTGATATGTGTCAAGCGCAGAGTTGAAAAAGATAGCCATGGGGATACAAACCAGCCAGCCCAGCACTCCCCCGGCAAAGACCCAGCAGGAGAGTCTCAGACCGATAATATATCCTACCCCTATCAGAGCCGGAGAAGCCGAGGGGCTCTGCACGAGCATACCGCCGCCGTATGTGCCTGTGCTGGAGGCGGCTTGGCCCGGGAAGAGGTCCATAAAGCTGGTTTTAAAGGGGAAATATTGGGTTACGTTTTCTTTGATCAGCCTGATCCCGTTGGTGTTCTTGAAAAACTCGAAAAAGGCGGCCAGGCCCATTGCGCCGAACACGTATTTGGCCCCGGTCTGCCCGTGCTGGCCGGCCTTGACCACCTCGGCGCAGGCTACTGATTCCGGATATGGTAGGTCGGCCTCCTCGACCAGCGGGCGGCGTAGGAGGATTACAAACAGGACTCCGAGAATGCCTCCCACAGCCATGATCATGGTGCAGTCCCAGTAGTTGAGATTCTCCCAGACACCGGAGATCACGAACGCAGGCAGGGTGAAAATAGCCCCGGCCACCAGGGCTTCGCCCACTGAGGCGGTGGTTCGGGAAATGTTCTCCTCAAGAATCGACCCTTTAAAAACACGCAAGACCGCCATGGCTACTACCGCAGCCGGAAAAGTGGCCGCCACTGTCAGGCCCGCTTTCATTCCCAGATAAGCATTGGCGGCGCCCAGAATCACAGCCATGACCATTCCAAGCAAAATGGCCCGCAGGGTAAATTCTTTCATACTGGTCTGGGCCGGAACGAAGGGTTTGAATTGTTTGTCGTTCATCACAGGCTCCCGGAACAGGTAACAGGCTTGCACCTAAGGATTCGGTTATTGAGGAGTCAGGTCAAAGGAGTTAAAAGTGTCAGATTCTTACAAATTCACTCTAAGAGAATATCTCTTACATTTTTAACCACAAAGACACTAAGCAACATAGTTACTTAGTGGTTAGATAAAATAAATTTCAAATATTTTTGGCTAGGAATTAATATTGACATGTTTAAACCTGGAAAACCTGCAAATAAAGAACAGCTTGTCTCCGCTCTCTGAACAGGCATCAATCCGCTCGCCCATAAAGCATGCAGAGCTGTTTGAGCTTGCTAAGCCGGACTGCGGGAAACCACTCGACAGAGTTCTGGTTTTTAATCAGGGGAAGAAGATAGCCGTTTCGACTGGTTCGGCGCAAGGATAAAGATAAAGGTGCGGAAAATCGTTTTTTAAAATAAGATAACCAGGGGGAAAAACTGGACTTTGTGGCATATTATCTTGTTATTCCAGGTTTTGTTATCATTGATGGTGGAATCATCCGGGGGGGTGGATTATTACTGCTTAAAGCCCCAAAAGGCCAACTTGCTTTAAAAGTAACAGTGGGAGCAAATAGGGATTCTGGCTCGGGAATTCGTTTAAGAAAGGCAATTGGACTGCTTAAGGAGTTTTGGAGGCGTTGTCCGGCTTACAAACACATAAGTACTATATTCGGTTTCTCTTTTTAATCGATTCCTCCATCCATGAACTCATATATTTTCTGGGACCTTGCTTTTTCCTTCTGATCGTCCAGCTGCTCCGGACCTTTGAGCAGGTAGTCGATAAAAGCCTCCAGCTCATTTAAATCGTTCGAGCCTAACGTGTGCATCTTTTTTACCAGGGGCTCAAGATGCTCTTCAATGAATATGAACCCGTCTGGCAGACCTCTTTTTATCTTCATATGCATGTTTTTAATCTGGATTCAAGGGTAAAATAAACCGGGATTATCTTATTTTGAAACCTGTTCGAGACGGCTTTTTTTGCGATGGTTTTCGATAAAGTCCTGGATCAGCGCGTCCTGTTCCTCGACAAAGGTTTCAAGTGTGATCAGAAGATTTTCTATTTCGCTGGCCCTGAAATGTATAATGGTGTCATCCTTCTGGCTGTCTGCTGAATCTCCCATCTTGGCATAAAGCAGATCATAGACCACCTTTACAGTAGAAAGTTTTTGTTCCAGATGGTTTAATAGATCGTTAAATTCTTCCATGTTTGGACCTCCGAAATTATCTGACGCAGGTTGCAGAGTGGGAATCCGAATCAGGCCATCCAGGCCGCGCACAGCCCCTTGCGGGCTTTTATTCAAGGCGGAGAAATTTCTGCGTGTTTAATTCTTCACGGTATTTGTCCAGAACCAGATCGATACCCTCACGCAGATACTCGCTGATCGGTACCCGGGTTTTATTGGACAGATTTTTCAACCTTTCTTTTTGGCTGACTAAAATGTAAGTCGTGATTTGGGTTTTGCTTTCAGACAATGTTACCTCCTAAGAATTGAATATGAAGAACATCATTTAAATATATTGCATTATATTATATTAAATTTTTCTTTTTTTGTCAATAATTCAGCAAAACTACATTTATCTTGAAATTTAAGTGGCAATCGGATATTTTTTTGACAAATGGTTTCTGTCCTTTTTCAGCTGCCATAAAACACTGCCCGCTCGAGGCTGAAATCCACTGAACTCTGGCGCGGGATAACAAGCCAAAGGAAGAGAGGAGCGATGTCCAGGTTCAAAACTTTTCTGATGTTCGGCCCAAACGGCATTGGCAAAGGGACTAATGCCAAGGCTGTGGGAACGCTCCCGGGTTACTTGCATTTTTCCACCGGAGACATGTTCCGGGCACTCGTGGCCAGGGTCAAAAAGGGCACGGCATCGGAGCTGGAATTACGGATTGACGGGATAATGAAGTCCGGCGGTCTGGTGGATGACGAGACCACAGTGAAATTGGCCCGCGAAAATCTGGAGGCTGCGGTCAGAGACGGGAGTTTCAATCCGGAGACCGATTACCTTCTGCTGGACGGGCTGCCCCGTAATGTCGAGCAAGCGAACATGATCGGCTCATTTATCGAGGTTTGCGGGATATTGCACGTGACCGCAAAAAGAGAAGTGGCGGTGGCCCGGATTACCGGCCGGGCGAAACTCGAGGGCCGGAAGGATGATCAGGACGCTGAGGCTGTCGGCAGGCGGCTGGATATCTTTTTCGAAAACGCGGCCCGGATTTTATCATACTACGACAGTAACTTTAACGGCAAGATGGACTACGGTTCCAGGCTGATTCACTATATAGATGCAGACCAGCGGCCTGTAAAGGTACTGAGAGATGTTCTGGATTATCTGCCTTGAGGCGGCTCTCATCGCTCAGCACAGACAGACTAAAAGCCGTTCGGCCTTAAGTGCCGAACGGCTTTTTTCTGGGGAATTAAAAGGGTTTTCTAATCGCCTTTGATGGCCTGCTCTCCGGATTTGATCAGACAATAAGATTTATTCTGCTGCTTCCATCTTTACGTCCGGCGCTTTTATCAAGTGAATCCTCCTGTTTTTTTCCCTTTTCATCTGATTTTTTCTTTTTCTCCCGCCTTTGATACTCATTCTGTGATGCCTGATCTTTATCAAGGGGCTGTACCCGGTAAGCATAGCCACTGTTCGGAACTTCTGTTACTGGCATCTTGATCTCCCGGTGGCTAAAGATTATTTCCGGTACCTGATAGTCTACGGCCCGAAAAAGATACCGCTGTTGATTTTAATATCGGCTAAATCTTCGAGTTTCTTTAATGGGTAGGGCCGGAACTCCGCTGGCCGACCAGAGGCCTGAACCGATCGGAAAAGAGGCCGGTCAGACCTTTTTGAGCAGTAAAGAAAAAGACAGGCTCCAGAGGATTTTGGATGCAGAATCTAGATTGAGTTGACAAAGCGGTTTTTAAGCATTTCAGATCGAATTTCGCCCGGCTCGCCGGACTATCCTGGATTTCGCCTGCCCGGGGTTGCGGCTGCCTGAAGGAAAGATAGAGAAAGGGCACTGTGACGGAAAAAATTGTAGCCCGGATTAAATGGGATGCCAGAGGGGTGTGGAAAGAATTACCGGGAGATAAATTCGCGCACCTTTCCGGCGCCTGATTCGAAATCTTCTACCAGGAGACTGGGTTCTGCTGCGGAGAGTTCCCCGGAGCTGACTGTCCCTGTGGCCACTGCGACGGTATTTGCCCCTATAGAGCGGCCGGCCTGGATGTCCGGAACCGTGTCGCCGAACAGGAAAGTGCGTTCCGGCGTATATTCTGTCTCGAAATGTCTCGAGGCTTCCTCGAAAGCGAGTTTGGCGAGCTGAGAGCGCGAGATACACTCCTCGCCGAACCCTCCGGTGGGGAAATATTCTGCTATCCCAAGTGTGGAGAGCTTGATATAGGCCCCTTCACGGACATTGCCGGTCAGAAGGGCCAGACTTCCCAGAGAGCTGCAGAATTCGAGCAATGGCTTGACACCCGGATAAAGGAACCAGCCATCCGGATTCCGGCTTTCTGTTCGCAGCAGCTTGATATATTTTTCCCTGAACCTCCGCCAGTAGACAGAGAGATCGCCGCCTGCCAGGTCCGGCCGGAGATGTTCGGCTATTTTCTGGAATATCATGCGGTCCAGTTTCCCGGCCATGGGAATGCTGCCCAGAGGGCCAGCCAGACCCAGCACCTCCTGGTAGGAGCGCGTAAAGCTCCGATATCCGCTCCCGCTTGTAGAAAGCAGGGTCCCGTCTATGTCGAAGAGAAAAAGATACGGGAGGCTCATCAGACTAAAATCCGTAAATGAAACTGAAGCGGTGAGAATTACCTAAATCGGCATAGGGGACAAAAGCGTAATCAAAGCGCAATTTTAGATAGTTGACACCAAAGCCGCAAGAGAAATCCGTGTTCTCGAAACCCGAGCAATAACCCACCCTGCCGATCAGGAATTCCTTGTAGCTGTATTCTCCGCCGATCGCGAACCGGGTATCGTTGTCGTTGGGAGTGATAATTTCAGCGCTGAGAGCGAGCGCGCTGTTCCGCCAGGGCAGCATCCGGCTGTAAGAGGCCCCTAAGGACACGATCAGGGGAGCCTTGTAACCATTGGTTTCGTATTTAAGCTGAGTGCCGAGGTTGCGCACTGTGAGAGCTGCGGTGAGGCCCGGGAACATGGTGCGGGCCTTGATACCGAGATCGAAGAGCAAGGCCTGGGCGGTTTCCGAGTCCAGGTTCTCGTGCACAAAGCGCGCGGTCACTCCGGCAGAGAGATCCTCTTTTACCTGGTAGGCGGCGCTCAGCCCAATGGCCAGGTCGAAAGGGGTGAAAACTCCCTCAGGCAGAACCGAGTTATTGCTCCGGCGCTCGAGTTCGCCCATGCTGAAATAATTCATGGAAACTCCCATCCGCACCCGGGGGACATCGAAAGTGAAGCTGGCTGCACTCTGGGTGATATCCGCGATAAACCGGTGATGCATAAAGAAAAGCTCGAGCGGCCGGCTGTCGGTCAGCCCGGCGGGGTTCCAGAAACAGGCGCTGGCATCATCGCTGACCGCTGAAAATGCGCCGCCGAGAGCCACAGGCCTGGCTCCCACATCGACTTTGAGGAAGTTCAAACTGGTCGTGCCAGCATCAGGCGAGATGGCCTCTGAACTTATCGGCCTTAAAAGCAGTGCGGCCAGCACGGCTGATGCGAGTTTTGCGCTGTAAGAACCGGTTTTCATCAATCTGCCTTTTCTCTTTATGGAATAAGCCTGATTATACTCTCACTCTACTTGATCACCGCTATTTTGCGGAGCACTTTTGCTGTGCCCGCTGTTTGTGAGTCGGCTTTGATAAGTACAAGATAGACTCCGCTGGCGAATCTGTCCACCTTCCAGATCACCTCATTGGCGAGCTCTCCGGCGCTGACAGTGCCGCCCTCGAGCCGGGCCACGGTTTCCCCGCTGGCGGTGAAAATATCCACTGTCACCCGTTGGACGTCGGCCTTTCCCAGGCGATAGACAATGTGTGCCTGGGCCTGGGAACCGCGTACCGGATTCGGATAGACATAGCAGAACTGCTCGGGCAGAACCTCATTCTCACCTGTTTCGCCGGGGTGCTGCTGGACTCTCAGGCTTAAGCCGGTGCGCGCAGGCCCGCCGCCCAAGCCGGCCCACTGCACCTCGAAATCCCGCGCGCCGGTCGAGTAGGCGTAGAGGTATCCCTCGCCGTCTGCAAAGAGAATATCGAGTATGCCGTCCCCGTTAAGGTCCGCTGGGACCG
>Ga0307380_10003209_pt1 | contig 22751 bp, 30 predicted proteins | sample UN3MG_FD_202239 | JGI IMG/M metagenome (GOLD analysis project Ga0307380, IMG submission 202239) | Soil microbial communities from Risofladan, Vaasa, Finland - UN-3 | ecosystem: Environmental > Terrestrial > Soil > Coastal area > Acid sulfate soil | place: Finland: Risofladan, Vaasa | collected... | reverse complement strand
TCAAGGGTTAGCTTTGATGTATTTCAATTAATGCTCAAATCTTTAGAAGTAGACCTTTGTGGAATGGTTGAGCAATATCTTATTAAACCTCTAATACAATACAATTTTGGTGAGATGGATGAATATCCTCAGTTCGTATTCGAGCCTTTGACAAAAGCAGAGTTCCTTGAACTCTCTAAAGTATTTGCATTGCTTGTTAGAAACGGCGTTGTTGGAGCAGACGAAACGTGGATGAGAGATATGATGAGAGTTCCTAAACGGTCAGAGATGACTGGTAGTAGAGATGGAATCGGAGGGGGCTTAGAAAAAGTTCCTGTACCTGAAACTGGTGGACAAGTTAAGACAGCAGATGGTAAGGCAAAAGAGAAGTCTGGCGCAAGAACAGCTGGTAAGAAGACACAGCAAGTAAAGACGCCTAAATAAAGGAGAAAACAATGCCTGAAAATGAGAAAGATGTAGCTTACTTTGCTAGTTCTGTAAAAGCAAAAGAACTTAAAAGCTTACCTACGGAAATGACAGATGAGGGTTTACTCATTAAAGGTATCCCTGTTTTCAAGTCTGGAACATATCGTGGTACAGAATACAGCAATGATTATATAGACAGAAATTTTATTGGTCAGTTTAAAGAAGAAGAAGATATTCCTGTTCAAGCAGATCATAGTCCTAGTGTATTACACACTCTAGGTTGGGTTAAAGGCTTGCAACGCAAATCAAAGATGATGCTAGCTGATTTCTTACTTACAGATGAGAATGCTATCGCTAGATGGCAAAAAGGTCTGATGAAGAAATTCTCTATAGGAGTAGACACAGTTCAAGAAAAATTAAGAGAGATAAGCATTGTTGCTTTTCCTTATGTTAAATCTGCGCATGTTCACTCTGAAGAAATACAAGAAGACGTACCTAATATAGAATCAGAAGAAGTCAACGGAACTTATTTTGTAACTGTAGAAGGAGAACAATTTAAAGTAGAAAAAGACGATGATAATTTCTGGTTCTTATTCCCAATGGAAAAACGTGATGAAAATGGAGAATTAGAACAAGAAGAAGAAATTAACGTTGACGACGAATACATTGATAATATAGACATCAAAGAGAACGTTGATGATTCAGAAGCAGAGAAGTGGTCTGCTGGAATCAGAAACTCCCTCCCTGACTCTAGTTTTCTTTTACTCAAAAAACCCGTCAGAGAAAAGAATAGAGACAGAGACCTCCCCATAAAAGACGCTAATGGCGTCATATCTAAATCACAAGTGCAACATGCACTAGATAAAATAGATAAGGTGAAAGCTTTTTCACCTGATACAGTAGCTAAAGTGAAGCCTAAGTTGCTTCGTATAGCGAAAAAATTAGGCATCGAAAGTGCCACAGATAATCATAGTGAGGTTATTATGGAAGAAAAAAAGATAGAGGGAGAAGAGATTCTTAAAGAGGTAGCTGAACAGGCTGAAGTTCTAGAAGCCAAGATCGCTACTACAGAAACAAAACTCTCAGAAATTACAGAAGAAAATGCTAAGCTCAAAGAAGAGCTAAAAGCATCAAAGATAGATAAAAAGCTTACGGAACTTAAAGATGAAGGCAAGATGCTCCCTGCACAAGAAGAGAGTACTCGCAATTTTATGATGTCTTTAAGCGAAGATAAGGTAGAAGAGTTTATAAGCGTACTTCGGACAGCTAAACCTGTCGTAGACTTATCAGAATCAGGCCAAGCTGATTCAGGTAGAGATGAAGATGCGCCTAAAGCTCTAGATGTAGATACAATGTCAGCAGATGATATTAATAAAACTGCTGAGACGCTTGCCAAGAAGGAAGGTATTGACTTCCATGATGCACTCGATTTGTGCTACGATGGCAAGGTAGATGTAAACGGTATGTTGATTAAGTCAGGCGACGAAGATGATGTTGTCGTTGAAGACGACGATTAATAAACCGCAGAAAGAAGGATAACTATGGCTAACACAGAAACATATGCTGGTAATATCCAGGTCATAGATGGTGGAGATAGATTTAGCTTCAAAGCATCCGGTGCGTTGAACGAAGGTCGACTTGTCGAACTTAATACAACTGTAACGAATGTGATAACTGTACTACAAGGAACTGAGAATTCTAAAGTACTTCTCGGATACGTTGGTGCAGATTGGGAAGCTAATGACTATGCTGTTGTCTATACTGGTGGTATTGCACGCTTAGAAGATAGTGGATCTGGAATTACCATTGGCACCAGAGTTGCTGGCGCCGCTGATGGTAAGATCAAGACTCTAACGTCTGGTTCTGAGGCCGCTGTTGTGGGAGTTGCACTTGAGACAATCAGTGCAGCCGAATTTGGCAAAGTGTTTGTTAACATTTGCTATAACGATTAAGGGAGAATAGATAATGATTAAGTGGGAGACGTCGACTGATTTACAGCCGAAAAAACTTACTGGGATCGCTATCAAGAAGACTCAAGGCGAAGTATTCGCTACTGAGTTTCTTCCTGAAAGATCGTTCCCAGAGTGGTCTGGATATTACAAAACATGGAACAGTATTGGCTTCGGTCAACTTGCTCCAGAAGTCGGAGAAGGCGCACCAGATGAGCTTTTGAACACCGACTACACCGAGTGTTCTTTCACAATGAAAGAATACAGAATTGGTGGAAGAATTACTGAGAGAGCTATTAAGTTCTTGATGTCAAAAGATTCAAGCGTTCATCGCAGTGCAGGACAATCTCTTGTACGTGATGAAGTTGAGTTTTTAGCTGACACACTCAGACTAAGAGAAGAAAAAACAATAATCGATGCCATTGTAGGCGTAGCTGGTAAAACAACTGCGGTTACAAATGCGGCTAACGGTCGTTGGGATTTAGCTACTGGAACACCAATAACTAACATTCGTACTGCTATCAAGAATATGAGAGAAGAGTGGCACACTACTCCTGATACTCTATTGATAACACCTCAGATTGAACTTGATCTGTTGACTCATACGGATATCACAGATATTGTGAAGTATAATGGTGGAATAGCAGGCGGAGCTAGAATACTAGCTTCTCAAGGTATCTCAAGAGCCATTCCGGCTTTCTTGGGAGTAGATGTGTACGTGACAGATGCTGTAACAACGAACATGATTCCCGTTCAGAATGTTGCTACAACTGCTCGTGCAGAGTCAAGGCTAATTGAAGACAATTACGCTGTCTGTTTTAAGAGAGGAGCATCAACAGGTCTAACCTATGTTGCAGAGCCTCTTACGACAAGGCGTTGGTTCGAAGATGAGTATCGTTCTTTAAGAGTTCAACTCTTTAAGACCTTTACAACTGTAATCTTCAGACCAAAGCAGATATGTATGATAACTGGCGTTTAAGCTTAGCTTAAATACTATAATTATATAACTCAGAAAGGGGCACTAGATTTATAGGTATATTTATATACATTATTATCTAGTGTCCTTTTTTTACTTTAGGTGATCTATGCAATGTCCAATTCATAAAAACAATCTCGTAAGACTTAAGAAAGGTATATCATTGGTCTGCCCTAGATGTGGGTATAAGACTATTATACCTTCTAAATTTAGCTTACCAGAAATGAGACATACGATCACTATCCCTAATGCATTTGCATGGGCAACATGGACATTAACAAATTTAACAACTAATGAAAGCGGATATCTTGTGTTGAGTTCAGGAGCTATTGAAGGAACAGCAATCTCTCCCCAGATGATAAATCTTACACGAAAATCAACTAGATACTGGGATTGCACAAAAGTCGCATTAGATTGGACACAAACGCTTAATGATGGAAAAGTAGTTTATTTTGCTAGTAATGACGCTGTAGGATATAGACATATAAGAAGTGAAAATTCAAATTATGAACTTAATAAAGGGAATGAAGTTCCACAATACAGACAGTCAAAATATAACGATTTACGAATTAAAGTCGTAATCACTCGGACAACGTCTAGCGATACGTCGCCTACTGTTAGTCTGATTGTAGTGACCCATAATAAGGTCCAATTATAAATGAGGTAAATAAAATGGGAAGTGTAACGATAGAAGATCACTCCGATGGAAGAACAGGATTAAGAGTACTTCCAGGAGGTAGAATAGGAGTTGAGGTAGAAGGAGATGTGAGTGTAACAGGAGGGGATGTAAACGTAACAGTCGAAAATGACGAGTATATTCTCACAAACGATGAAGAGAAATGTCTACAAGGTATTGGGCATATTGCTTCACTTGTCGACATAGCATTAGCTGATGATGCATATTTGCAAATGCTTGTAGAAGTACCAGTAGATTATTACGTACGTGGTTATATTAGAGCTTGTTGTGGTGGAAACGCAGTTTTATCTGTTTACGAAGGTACTACTAGCGAGGCAAGTGGCACTCCGGTGACGTCGTATAATCTTAGAAGAAGATCTACGATTGATTCATTTACTGATATCTGGCATACTCCTACATCGTCAGCATCTGGAACGCTACTGCATTCTCAGATTGTTCCTGGAGAAGTTGTAGGTGGGCTTGGATTTAAAGCTCCAATTCTTTTAGACGATGAGACTAGATATATGTTTAGTTTACAGAATATATCAGGAGACGCAGCACCTGCTTCATTAAGTTTTACATATATCGAAGGAACTACACCTATATAAGCGTTAGGTGAGCCCACAATGTGCCCTTGTGGTAAGGCGATAGGTGACCCTGACGCCTATCGCTCGCTCATCTTAAAAAGGAAAATATAATGCAAGAATATGATGAAATAAAGATTAACGGAAGCATACCACAATGGATGAAGATAATAATGATATTCGTAGATAGGATAGGCTTTCCAGCACTCGCTTTCTGTCTAATGTTTTATATGTCATATTCAAGTCTTGGTAAGGTATCAACTGCTATGGTTCAGATGACAACAGCACTTAGCGAGTATAGAGTAGAGAGCATAGCATTCAGAAATCAAGTAATAAAAGACCACGATAAGTTACAAGATTGTATTAACAAGGTAATGATAAAGTAATATTTTCTATAATTCATAAAAGAGGGCACTCAAGTGAAGAAACCAAAAATTTTAATCGTATCAGATACTCCCGCTATCGATACAGGAATGGGCATCGGACATAGGAATCTCGCACAACAATTTTTCAATACAAATAAATATGAAGTAGCTTCATTTGGCTGGTTCTGGAATTCAGCAGTATCACGTAAGCTTACTTGGGAATTCCCTTGGAAGCAATACAATACTTCTAACGAACATCAACCTTATGGACACCCAGAAGGCTGGCCTAGAACTTCAGATAACCAGTTTAAGGATAGCGCATTCTATAGAGTCATTAACGAGATGTTTAAACCTGATGTTGTTATAGCTATGGGTGACTTTTGGATGTGTGACTATCTATATACTATTCCAAATCGTACACAGTTTAAACTTATACATGAAATACCTATAGACGGAGAACCTATTCCTTCTGAATGGACTAATATCATAAAGACTGCTGACGCTGTAGTGAGTATGAGTGAATATGGCAGAAGAGTAATCGAAGACAATGGAAGTGGTTGCAAAGTACACGTCATTAATAGAGGGGTGCATCATCAAGAATTCTTTCCTATAAATCTAAGCAAAGAAGCAATACGAGACAGATGCATGCCTTCTACTAAAGGAAGATTTGTATATGGAGTTTTTGATAGATTTCAAGATAGAAAGCAGATAGGAAGAGTTGTAGAAGCTTTTGCAAAGTTGCTATCAGATGGAAAACACGAAGATTGTGATTTGTATCTACATATGGATATGAATGACGATTTCTCTAGATCGCAGAAAAAATCACTTGATGGTCCAGATGGATTGATAAATAGATACGGAGTAAGAGAACACGTAATAATCAATAATGATCTATCTGTAGAAAAAGGAGTTCCAACAGATCAACTTAATCTTATATACAACGCTTGTGATGTTAAAGTATCAGCTACTCAAGGTGAAGGCTGGGGACTAACAACAGCAGAAGCTATGGCGGCTGGCGTTCCTTGTATAGCAACAAACTACACAACCATGCCTGAATTACTTAGCACAGATGGTTCCGGAGGATTACTAGCAGATCCAGCAGCCTATATTACAGGTATGTATAATATAGAAAGAGCTATAGTAGACACTAATCATTTAGCTATTCAGATGGATAAACTCTATCGCTCTCCATCTCTAAGAGATGCTATATCACAAAAAGCTTTAAAAAGAGCGCATTCTTTTAGATGGGATAATGTTTTTAAAAAATGGCAAAAACTCGTAGATACAACACTAGAAAAGAAGAAATATCATTTATTTAAAGGAATTGATTTTAATTCTAACGCAACTAAAGATATAGATATATATGGTGCTGTTAGAGAAAACACAGGATGGGCTATAACAACTAGAGGCATAGCAAGTGCTTTAAGTAATAGAAAGTGGAATGTAAATATAGAAGAAGGTGGAGGTGCGTCTCCAGATTTTGTTCTCGATCCTAGCATAGCTAAGATGATGAATAATAAACTCACAAGAAACTTTGCTTTTATAAATCACATGCCTGCTCACGCATTCAATATAGCTATGAAAAGTAACGCTAGTAAAAAAGTTATTTACTTTCCTTTCGAGTTGAGTCATATGACTTTTGATATTGTTGGCAATCTCAATAGAGCTTGCGATGTATATCTTTGCCCTACTCAGTTCGTTAAAACAATAGCTGATAGATGTGGAGTATTAAATGCTCACGTTATACCATTAGCTAGTGATATAAATACATTAGCAGATCCTATCGAATTACCAACTAAAAAGAAATACAAATTCTTAATGTTAGGTAATTTAGGAGATAAGAGAAAGAATGTCCGCTTTGCAATAAAAGCATTCTTGTCTTGTTTTACAGCAAACGATGATGTCTGCTTAGTTCTTAAATCTACTCCAGGTCATCAGGATAGCGATCCTACAAAAACTGTTGAGTATGAGCGTAAAGGGTTAATTGATCCAGCTGAGATAGTAGTACAGCATGCAGACGTACATGATGTCTCAGGATATTACTCTGCTTGTGATTGTTTATTAATGCCATCTAAATGCGAAGGCTGGGGACACCCTGCATTCGAAGCTCTGAAGTTTGGTATGCCAATAATAGCTTCTAACTATGGTGGATACGTAGATTTTGCAAAAGACAAGCCTAATGTACATCTTATAAATGGAACATTAGAATTAGCTGAAGACTCTCCAGAATATAAATTTAGAGAGCAATGGTTCGAACCTAATTTTGATGAATTTTGTGGAGCTATGCGTAAAGCAGAGACTATGAATGTAGTTAAAACAGGAACGGATTACGTAGCTGATTATTCTTGGGATAGAACAGCTAAAGCTATAGAAGACGTTTTAGACAATAAAATATATAAAGACAATAAAACTAAAGTCTATTACGAGAAGATGATAGTTAATCAGTGGAATAGAGATAATCTTGTAGGCTTTAAAACGTACGCTCCTAAAGAGATAGACTTTGTAAATGACGCTTCTAAAGCAGATTATCAAATATTGGACATAACTAGATTGTCAGACATTAACTATCTTAGATGTGATAACTATGTGATATTCTTTCACTGCTTTGGAGAATGGTCAGAAGAGAACCCATCTGACTATAAAGAATTGTTTAGCAAAGCAAAGCTCGTTTATTCACATCTCGATTTAGCACCTATGTTTCCATATATTGACTCTAGTAAGTTTATGAGAGGTCCTTGGGGATGTCAACCTGATATATGGTTTAACATAGCAAATTATCCTAATGAAGAATTTGAAATACTCTGCACTGGAGAGATAGCTAAGACAGAAGGAATTGAAGAGTGTATAGCGGCTACTGACTTTCTTAATAAGAAGATGATGCACGTAGGAAATAATATGAAGTATCGCAATAAGTCATATAACAACAAAAGTAGAATTGAACAACAAAAGTTACGAGAACTTTATAATCATAGTAAGTGGGTGTCAGCGTTACGTAGAATAGAAGGGTTTGAAAAGCCAGCAATAGAAGGCTTGTTGTGTGGCGCTAGACCTATATGTTTTGACACTCCTTTATATAGATATTGGTATGGAGATTTAGCTAGATATGTAGTTGAATCTGATCCTAATACAACAACGAAAGCTATAATTAATGTTATGTCAAATGAGTATTCACCTATAACAACAAAAGAAACAAAAGAAGCTATACGTAAGTTTGCTTGGTTTTACGTAGCTAAAAACTTTTGGCAACGATTCAGGGAGATAATATAATGTCAGAACAACAAAAAAAATTAGATACTTGGTGTGAAGGTAAAAAGTTTGCATTTCTATCACCATATCAATGTCCATTCGCACAACCTAGAAAGGACATAGTAAATGGATGTACTGGATTTCCTACTATTTTTGGTGGAGCTGATTTCTTCTGGTTTCCAGATTTAAAAGATTTAGAAGATGTATCGTTTCTTGGTAAGAAGTATACACATATGTTTATCAACGTATATCCTGAATACTTTCATCTACTCAAGAAAATCAAAGAACAGAATCCTGAACTTGTTATATTAGGTATTACAGATATACAGACTCACGTTTTATCGTATTGGTCATACGATGACACTATATTATTTGTAGAGTCAGTCAGATTGTACGATTATATATTCTGCACAAATATGGATGAAGTAGAAGTTTTCAGCGCTTGTCTAGAAGATCCTAGAAGATGTCAGTTTACAGGATGGCCTATGTACCCTGAGACACTACATTACCCACGGATTATAAGCCCTGAAGATAAAGATAAAAATCTTATCTGCTTAGGCATATCTAATCCTGGTGGTTTTAATAGAGATATACTAACTAATTTAGCTGTCTGGAAAGTGCTGAAGGAGCGATTTCCCGAACTTAAAGCGTTTATCTACTATATTACACCTAATCACAAAGAAAAACAGCGGAAGCTACTGGACACGTACGGAGCGCAAGATGTAGAGCTTGTGGATGAGCTTAACTATGATGAAGCCATCAAATATCTAAGCAAAGCATATCTAGCTATACATATGTACACATTCAAAGTAGTTGGTAGATTAGCTCAAGACTGTGCCGCTTTAGGCATACCTATGATTGGAACAATAGCTAATTTTCCAAATAGACTGTGTTTCCCAGAACTAAGCGTTAAAGACTACTGCATTCTACAGGCTGCTGAGGTAGCTACAGAATTGCTTACATCGCACTATAGATATATGAAGATGCGTGAACACGCTCTTGAGATGTCAAAGTTCTATGGAACAGAAGCTACAATCGAAAGAGTACTTAAGGTTCTTAATTATGACGCAGTGTAACTTATGTGGCGAACATGATATGCGTCTTAAGTATACAGTTGACAGATTTAAGATTCCTTTAAAGATAGTAGAGTGTCCACACTGTGGATTGATATGGCAATTCGATGTTCATGTCACTGATGCTGTGTATGACGAAGTATATTTTAATGGAACTGGAGAATACAGCTACATAGACGAAAGAGAAGATAAGTTCTTGCGGGATATCGAGTCTGACAGACGAGTTCTTAATTTACGTCGCTTATTAGATAAAAAGAAAGACATTACTCTGCTTGATATAGGAAGCTCTTTTGGAAATCTCGTTGATAGAGCAAGAAAGCAATGTATTGATGCTAGAGGTATAGACGTTTCAGACTATGTTATTAAAAGCTCTAAGAACGGAGTTGTGTATGGAGATGTCTGTGTGGGAATAGAAGGGAGTTACGATGTTATTACAATGGTTGAGGTTATGGAACATCTTCGAAATCCTAAAAACGCTTTACGAAATTGTCATGATGGTCTTAACGAAAAAGGATTACTTCTTATACAAACTACAAACATGGATAGCGTTGTAAGACGCTTTGAAAAAGAGAACTCTAGATACTTTCTTCCAGGACACCTATTCTATTTTTCGAAGAAGACATTAACAGCTCTGTTAAAGAAATGTGGATTTAAAGTTATAAAGATTTACTATGGGCATGAGACGGGGTTTCTTCCTGCTATATTCAGACGTTCAATCGCCAACTTAGGTCGTTATCAATTGTTCGATTGGGTGATTATGGCATATACTACACTGCTGTATTGGTTTAGTAAGATACATATTGGAAACTTTGCTGTGCATAATGGAATGGTGATAATAGCTAAGAAGGAAGTTAAATATGAGTAATCCATTTGAAGTTAAAGGTTGGGCAGGAAAAACTGGTAGAGTTATTGGAAAATGTAAGTATTGTAATAGCTTTTCATTCGCTGAAGTTATGATGGTAGACAAAGAAGATAAAAGACCTTATCATCCAGAGTGCAAAGAAAAACAAGAACACGAAGACGCAGATCAAACTAAGAATTTTCAGGAGTAATTATGAATTTAATATTCAGAGGCGAGATTGGCGATAATCAATCTTGGGGCATATCAACAATAGGTAATGTGCAAGGTTTTTTGAAAGCTGGAGTTAACGTAACTCTAGATGCTACAAACAGATACGGAGATGTACCTAAAGAAGTGCTTGATTGTATAACAACAAGACATTACCCTTACGATGTATTTATACGTCAAGGGTTAGCTAAGCATATGGATGAACTAGCTACTATTAATGCGAAGCTTGTTCGTATCAGCTTATCTTGTTGGGATAGCGATTTAGTTGATGAAGCTATAGTTCAAACACATAATTTTTATGCTGATGGAATATTAGCGCTTTCAGAGTTTACTAAAAAAGCTTTTGTAGATGCAGGAGTTACAATTCCAATACACGTAGGAGGGCAGGGCTTCGATGAGAATATCTTTTATCCTAGTAATCGTATTAAATCTAATGATGATTTTACTTTTATTACTGTGGCAGTCGCACAAGGCAGAAAAGGAACACACGCTCTTATTAGAGCTTTTGAAAAAGCACTCGGTAATGTTAAAGGCGCTAAACTAATAATTAAATCGAATAGCTGGGGACATCTTAGAGACTTTGGAGTGAAATGTGACAACATCGAAAAGTTATATAAAGAACATACTAGAGAAGACATGGGAACATTGTATAGAGACTGCGACTGTTTTGTTCTTCCTACTGAAGGTGATTCTTTCGCTTTACCTGGTATTGAGTCTATGGCTTGTGGCTTGCCACTTATCATCACAGACTTTGGAGGACCAAGAGACTACTGTACAGATGAAACAGGTTATAGAATCAAGTGTACGTTGAAAGATGCAGGGTATCTTCCTGGGCATCAGGCTGTTCCAGATGAGGATCATCTAGCTGAATTATTTACACATGTATTTGAGAATCAAAAAGAAGCTCGTGCAAAAGGTGCTGTAGGCGCTATTAAAGCTAAAGAATATTGGACTTGGACTAAAGACGCAGAGAGAAATAGAGATTTCTTACAAAAATTAATAAATATAAAGAGAGGGCACTAATGAGAAAAATTAGCATAATATTGTTGTGGTGGGCTAGAACGCAAGAGCTTGAAGAAATGTCACAGAAATGTTTAGAGTCAATAATCGAAAATACAAAATATCCTGAGTATGAGATTATAATAATAGAAAACCAATGTCTTGAAAACGTAAAATGTTTTCCTAGTGAATATCTGAAGTCTTTAAAAAACCCTAAGATTTCAGTTCATACACAGACTGAAAATCTAGGATTTATAAGAGGCAATAACTTAGGAATGAGATTAGCTGGTGATAATGATGTGTTGCTAATTAACAACGATACTCTAGTTCCTAAAGGTTGGCTGACTCCATTAGTGTTGACTGTTAATTCACAACCTAACTTAGCTGTATGTATGCCTCCTCAGATACATAGAGGAAGTCATGAGTATATAGATTTACAAGGCGATTTAGATAAAGTCATGGAGCATATGAACGCAACGATAGAGAATGCTAATGGGGATCCTAAAGCTACTATGATGAAGAACGGAAATTGGTTACCATTATGCTGTACAATTATAACACGAAGAGCTATAAACAAAGTTGGATTTCTAGATGAGAAATTAGGTTTAGGTGGTTTTGATGACATAGACTATTGCTGGAGATGTATAGATGAAGGATTAGAGTTATGGCTAGTAGGTGGCTCTAGAGTATTTCATCATTATGGACAATCATTTCACTTTCATGCTGGACTAGCAGAGAAGTGGGTTGATTATGGTAAGTATCTTATAGAAAAGCAAGACGCTACGCAGTCTACAGATAACGCTATATATAGAATCAAAGACAAACCTGAAGAGTGGTATAGAAGATGTACTCATAAAATTAAACCTGAAGATATGTTAAAATTTGAGGCCCTTTATGGAAAAGCTCTCTGAACAAAGTAAAAGAAAGTTGTTTTTTGGATGTGGAGAGAATTCTGATTTACGCAGTGAAGGATATGAAAATGTTGATATACAACAATTTCCTCAGGTAGACCACTGTATAGATATTAGCAAAAGACTTCCATTTAAAGATGAGACTATAGATGAAATTTATGCAGAGCATGTTTTAGAGCATATTGGACATATGCTTCCTACGTATGATTACGATGGAATTGTATTGCTAAATACGATACGTGTTCTGACAGAATGGAAAAGAGTTTTAAAAGTAGGTGGCTTGTTACGTATCAATGTTCCTAACATAGAATGTCAAATGTATAAATATTCTAAGGGGGAAGATACGTTAAAGTCTATGATTCTTTGGATTTGGGGAGGAACTAGACATGCAGACAATGAACACAAAATAGGTTTTGATTTGGATTTGATGACTGAGTGTTTAACTGAAGCAGGGTTTACAAATTTAGATTTTAGAAACGGACAGAACTATAATGAAAAATTTAACAGAATAGGGAATGACGAAATGTTTGTGAGCGCAGTCAAATGTTAACAAAAATTTTAGTAGATATGTTCTCAAGTCTCGAAGGAGACGTAGCTGAATTTGGTGTGCATAGAGGTGAGTTCGCTTCTATATTAGGTGGTTGTATGTCAAAAACAAACAAAACTTTACATTTATTCGATTCATTTGAAGGTCTTCCAGAGCTTGGAGTTAATGATACTGTTGGAGTTTTATACAAAGGGCGTTTTAACGACACGTCTATAGATATCGTTAAGAAGAGAATAGGTCCTTGTGCTTGTCAGATTATATTTCATAAAGGATGGTTTGAAAACACTATAGATGAAGTTGCAGATAAGAAGTTCTGTTTGATACGCATAGACTGCGACCTTTATGAAGGATATAAATTAATTCTAAATAAGATGTACGACCAATTAGTGATAGGTGGTGCATTTATGCTTGATGACTATCAGGCTCCAGGTTGCGAAGGAGCTACAATGGCTGTAGATGAGTTTGTACAAGAAAGAAATTTAAAAGTACGCCATCTAGAAGGTCAGAAATATGTAGATAGATATGAATAATATTTCTCAGTTGCATTCGTATATGGACAAAGTAAATTATAAAACACGTCCATCTGTGTTATTTGCAAAAGAATATTTTAAAGCACAGATAGATGTTGCCGTTGAAGTTGGTGTTTGGTCGGGAATAAATGGTTTTGATATAAGAAGACAACTTGCTCCTAAAAAAATGTATTTTATTGATCCTCTTGATTCTACTATACAAGAATGTCGTGATAATAAAACAGTGTTGCTCTCAAGAATAGCTCTTGTAAATGATTCTTTTTTTATACAAAAAAAATCTCATGAATCGATATACGATATGCAAGATGAAATTGATTTCGTATATATAGATGCTAGACACGACTATGAAAATGTAAAACGAGATATACTCAGTTGGTTTCCCAAGATTAAATTAGGAGGTGTATTAGCTGGACATGATTTTAACGATAACGCTGTTAGAAGTGCAGTTGAAACGATGTTTGAAACATACAGCGACAAAATGATACATGGTAATCATGATTGGTGGGTAATAAAAAAGTAAGGGGCATGTATGAAGTTAGCATTAGGGTGTGGTCATTTAGACTATAGAAGTAAAGGGTACAAAAATGTCGACATAAGAAAACTCGATCACGTTGACTATGTATGCGATATAGGTAAGAAGTTACCTTTCGAAGATAGCACAATAGATGAGATTTTAGCAGAAAGCGTTCTAGAGCATATTCCAATGGGTAGATCTGTTGGTATATGGGAAGACCCTATCTCTCACGTAAATACAATTCTTGTTTTAGCTGAGTGGAGAAGAGTTTTAAAAAAAGGATCAAAATGTATTATAAAAGTTCCTAATCTAAGAGCTTTATTTTTAAGGTATATGGAAGATATGATTTCTCCTAGAGACTTTTGGATGTACGTATATGGTGGACAGAACTATCCAGAAAATACTCATGTTAGTGGTTTTTTTCCTGAAACTTTAATTTGGGCAATGAAAGTAGCCGGATTTAACGATATAGTAATAATGAATGCTCATAATATTAACGAAACCATTGATAAAGATGTTGCTTGGGAGATGGCAGGGATTGGAGTGAGATAATAACATCATGCGAAAAAACAATACTCAAAAATTCGTTGAATTATTTAATTTCTGGGCAGGACGATTTGGCGTTTCTCAAGATTTAGAGTTTACTAAGGATAATAGGATCGACTGTTCTGCCGCTGTCGTACTAGATAAGACATGTAAGATTATTTATAATTCTAAAGTTTTAGGTCAGCAGAAAGAGTCTGTAGTCGTGTCTACAGTTTTTCATGAGCTAGCTCATTTGATATTAAATCTAGCATATGCGACAGATTCCGAGATTCTGTTTTCTGAGTATCAAGCTGAGAGATGGGCTTTAGATAAGATGAAGAAATATTATCCAAAACACTATAAAGATAACAATGAACATATGAGAAAGAGAATGAAATCTCGTTATTGGAAAAAGAAAAACTTAGTTCATTGGACTGCTTGGAAACCTATAACTGAATACGGAATGGTAGACTCATAATGAATACAGATGAAGCAAGAAAGTCATTACTTGAAGCTAAAGATATATTTGACAAGAACGGAGTCGAGTTCTTTTTGATATGTGGAACATGTTTAGGAGCGCTTAGAATAGGAGACATCTTCCCTTTTGATGGAGATATAGATTTAGGTGTCAAGCATGAGATACTTATTGATAATCTTGATCCTTTAGAAGAATCATTTTTAGAAAAAGGATATTCTGTAGAGTATAGATGGTGTCAGTTTGGATATAAACGTTCAGTAGATTACAGAAGAGGCGATGTTCATATATGCGTTAGAGACTATGCTTTAAGTGGAGATAAAAGATTTCATGCAAGAATAATTGCTCCGGACAATAATACTCCAGATGGAACGTGTAGTATATTTAATAAAAATCTTTTTGAGAACATGACAACATTGAAGATTCGAGATGTTGAGTTCTTAGTCCCTACACCAGCTGAAGACTTTATGTTAGCTCATTATGGAGATTGGAAAACAGAACGACAGACAGACCATAGATGTCAAGCTGATGTTTTAAATTCTTTTCATCAGCTTATGGAGAACAAAAAATGAAAAGAGGATATTGTTATCTAGTTGGAGATATTCTTCATAGAGGTCATATCATATTCATAAAGAGTTGTAAAGCTTTATGTGATAAGCTGATATGTGGTGTGCTGACAGATGAAGCTGTTATGGAAAAGAAGCGTAAGCCTATAATTGGTTTCGATGAACGTTTTTTTGTAATGCAGAGTATTAAATATATAGACTTAGTTGTTGCTCAAAACACTTACAGCCCTACTAATAACTGCAATGCTTTTACTCCTGACATATTGTTTGAGAGTTCTAGTCACGAAGAACTAGGGTATAACGATGGGCGACAGATGATTATATTGCCTTACTATGTTGAACAAAGTAGCACTAAAATCAAGGAGAAGGTAATAAATGAAAAGTCAGATTGAAAGTTTTATCAAAAGTTTTATATGGAGAATAGTAGGCGTCTTAGTTCTAGGGTCAGTAACTTTTTATTATACAAGACATTGGGTATCAACAAGTTGGATAACATTTCTACATCATTTTGTTTTTTTATTCGTATTTTGGATACATGAGAGATTTTGGTTTCACGTTGATTACGAAAATAAAATATTACGCTCTGTTTTAAAATGTATTACATATGAAACGATACTAGGTACATTTATACTTGGAATAATTACTTTAGCTATAACAGGCAACATTCAACAAATGAGTCAGATAACAATAACTTATATTGGAATTAAACATGTGCTATATGTTATTAATGAATTCATATGGCCAAAACTAACGGAGGAATTATGGGGCAAATATTAATTTTATTAGCACAAAGAGATGTAAAGGCACAACCAGATTGTTACAAAACAAGATTACAAATAGAAGATAATGTGAATGAGGAAATTCATCTTCATTTTAGAAATCTTAGACTTGAATTTTCAAGAGAAGAGTTTCTTCAGTTCTCTTCAGCTTGCAAAGAAGCTCATGATAGAGTTATAGAAAATGATAAACAAAACACTTAATGATTTTATAAACATATGCGTGTTGTTAAATCTGAACAAAATAAAGTACTGCGTTATTAGAATTCCTACAGAAGACAGAGGAAATGATTTTGAGATTGATATTTTAATAAATAAATCTTATGTTGACAATCTTAGAACTCTATTGCCTTATCCGGAGTTCTCGTATTGCATGGATGGTAACGACACTCATCATCATTTTAGACGCAACGAGATACATCTTGATTTCACAACATCTCTTAGTTATGGGAAAAATGGAGAATATACAATAGGTGATATCGATAACGTTATAAATAGAGCAATACTTAAAGACGATATTTATTTTGCTTGTTCTATAGACGAATTTCAGATGTTGCTTTTGCATTCTCTGTTTAATAAAAGAAGCTTTACGAAACATTCAGGTAAAATATTTAATCTTATGGACACTATAGGAGAAGAGATATGCATAAAGATGATGTCAAAAATATTAAGCTAGAAGATATAAACCCGTTTGATTCTAGTCATATAGATTTTCACGAAGGTTTTTTAATACATCCATTTGATACATCTCAAACAGCTATACATAGAGCGACTATAGACTTAATGAAATTGACTGTTGCACTAGGTAAAAAAATCAGACCTATATTAGTTAAAGAATTAGACGATGGAAAGTATCAGAGGTTAGATGGATTTTCTAGATACTGGACTTACAAAGAGTTAGGGAGAAAGACGATACCTTGTATTCTTGGAGATACTCCAGGTGGACAAGGAGGATTGAGTCCTTTTTTGAAAAGCGATGAGTGTTAATATGTTATCAGTTATTCTTCCATCGTACAAAGACCCTTATTTAATAAATACGATAGACTCTCTACTAGCTAATACTGGTGGAGAGATAGAGATTATAGCTGTGCTAGATGGCTACTGGCCTTCTTTCGAGCTACGAATAGACGACCGTGTTCGCTACTTACACTTAGGTAAGAACAGAGGTATGCGAGATGCTATCAACGCTGGCGTGTCAATAGCTCGTGGTGAGTATCTAATGAGAGCTGATGAACACTGCATGTTCTGTAAAGACTTCGATAAGATAGTACTCAAAGACATCAAAGATAATCAGATAGTTACTATGCGTAGATTCTTTTTAGACCCAGTTAAATGGCAGATAATGCCAGACGAAGGGTATGTAGACTATGAAAAGCTAGTTATTCAAGACAACAAGAAGTTCTCAGGTCAGAGATGGCGATCTAGAAGTAAAGATAGAGCTGATATCATGATTGATGAAACAATGGCTATGCAAGGGTCTTGCTGGCTGATGACTCGTAAATGGTGGAACGATGTCATTGGTGAGCTTCAAACTGAAGGGTATGGACCCTTGTATCAAGATTCGCACGAGATGGTGTTTAAGACTTGGCAAGCTGGTGGTAAGATGATGCTTAATAAGAACGCTTGGTTTGCTCATAAACATAGAAGTTTCGCTAGAACACATCAGCATAAGGCAAGCGATACAGATGGTTGGATATATTCACTCAATAAGTGGAGAGATTACTACGAGAAAGAGATACGACCTAAATGGGGAATATAAGTTTCTTTGCTAAACACTCAAAGCTTCTATCGTCAAAGATAAGAGGACGACAGATAGCTGAATACATTGGAGGAAGATTTAACCCTCAGAGTGATTATGAGAACGATGTTTGTATCTATATTAAGCCAGACAACTTAGATAATATTAAAGATGGTGACTACGTAGATTTCAGCGATGGTATATATCTAAGACTATTAGAACAGCTTAAACTACGTCCTAAAGTAAATGTAATTGCTCATACCATAGTTTCTTCTCAGTACTTACGTCAAAGAATACCTAATGAGATTTTTGTTATAGAACAACAGCATCTTAATTGGGATAGAGAAAAGAGAACTAGAAAAGGTTTGCTTAGAGGTGGATATATTGGTAAACAATCTTCTGTAGCTGATGCTGTAAATAGAAAAATAGTAAAGACATTATATCAACTCAATATAAGCTTCTATGAATGTTATCACTGGCCTAAAAGAATAGATGCAATTAATTTTTATAAAGAAATTGACTTTTTAGTCATAGGTCCACATAAAAGCATTAAGCAAGATGATTACTTTATCACTCCAACAAAAATGATTAATGCAGCCTCTTTTGGGATACCTTCAATAGCATCGTGGAGAGTAGGGTATGATGGATTCAATGGATATTATTCTGAATACGAAAACTCTGATGAGCTATATTGCATAGTAAAAGAGCTACAGAATGTTAACTACTACAATCGTGTTGCTGGAACTATAATGAGAAAAGCTGAAGAGTATCACATAAGTAAAGTCGCTGAGAAGTACAAGAGGCTCAAATGAACGATTGCACAATTCTGTACTATACATCTAACGATGAGTCTGAAAGTTTTGAGAAACGTACTAAAGATAATATACTGAAAGTAACAGACTTACCTATTATTAGTGTGTCACAAAAACCTATTGACTTCGGCGACAACATCTGTGTTGGTAAGCAAGGTGCTTCAGGATTCAATATGTTCAGACAAGTTCTAATAGGACTCAAGAAAGTAAAAACTAGATTCGTTATATCTGCTGAAGCTGATTGCTTGTATCCACCTGATTACTTTACTTGGAGACCTGAGACTAATGACTGCTGGAGAAACAGCAATCTATATGTTATAGGTATCATGACAGCTACTAGAGATAGAGGTGCATACTATCATAAGCCTAATGGCGCTACTCACGCTCAGATAGTAGGGACTCAATACTATATAGACGTATTAGAAAAGCTGTTCAAAGATGCACCAGAGTGGTGTATCGAAGAGAAGAACTTCCCTAAAGAGCGCACTGGTAACGATGATGTATTTGATAGATATAAACTTTATGAGACATTGAATCCAGTAGTTCAGAGAAAAACAAGAGACAGTATGAGATGGTACACAAGTTCTAGTAAGAAACCTTTATATACAATACCTTATTGGGGAACAGATGTATGAAGCTATCAGTTATAATACCTAGTTTTAGAGAGCCTTACTTACAGCAAACTATAGATGATTTTCTTTTTAACTCTCGTTTAGGATATGACGTTGAAGTCATAGCAGTTATAGATGGTGGTTGGAGAGTTCCTAAACTAGTTGAAGACCCTAGAGTAAAAGTTGTTGTACTTCAAGAAAACAGAGGAATGAGAGGGTCTATCAACGCAGGCATATCTGTTGCTAAAGGAGAATACATACTTAAAGTAGATGCTCATTGTATATTCTGTGAGGGTTTTGACAAGCTACTTGTAGAGAGCTGTACAAGAAAATGTTTAATGACTCCTAGAAGATACTCAATAGACGAGACTGATGATGACTGGAGAATGGGTAGAAAATATGCAGATTATCACTATCTTGTGTTTCCAACAAAAACTAAATTTATGTCTCCTCAGAGATGGGGTAAAAGAAACAAAGAACAAATAGATGAAACGATGACTATACAAGGTAGCTGTTGGTTGGCGAACAAAGATTACTTTATGAAGACAGTAGGCTATCTTGATGATAGAGAAGAAACATACGCTTCTATAGCTGGCGACCAATTAGAGATAGGGCTTAAGTACTGGCTTAATGATGGCGTTGTAAAGGTCAATAAGGGAGTTAGTTACGGTCATTTGTTTAAAGGGAAAAGACATTACGAGAAGCGTTTATTTCACAGAAAACACAAAGGTGGAGCTTCAGAGCTTAATTGGAAGTGGGCTACTAATCATTGGTTCAACAATCAAGATAAGAATGTTAAACGTAAACTAAGTTGGCTTGTAGAGAAGTTTTCACCTGTTCCTACATGGCCAGAAAACAAAGAGGAATGGGCATATGAAGATTATTGATGCTGTAAAGAGTAAGAGAGGGTGTCCGTACAATATACCCGATTGCTCTCGTTATGATGATTTTCCACAGTTTTTAAAAGATATGGGTTATAAGAATGGCGTTGAAATAGGAGTCTACAAAGCTGAAATGCATAATAGGTTCAAAGATGTTGGACTCGATATGATTGGTGTTGACCCTTATATGGAAGATTTAGCAGACAACCCTACCAGCAAACAACCTAGACAAGATTTTTTATACTCTGAAGCAATCAGAAAAGGCGTTAACTTAATAAGAAAAACGTCTATGGACGCAGTAGAAGATTTCGAAGACGAGTCTTTAGATTTTGTTTATATAGATGGTAATCACAGATTTAAATATGTAGCAGAAGATTTAGTTGAATGGCATAAGAAAGTAAGAAAAGGTGGATGTGTATCTGGACATGATTATACTCATCCTAAAAGTCATAAAGATTTCTTTTCGATACAAGTTATGTTTGTAGTAGATGCTTTCGTAAAACACTACGCTATTAATAATTGGTATGTTGTAGGAGCTGAAAAAGGTAGACAAAAAGAAGACGGAACATGGGAAAAACGTGATACGTGGAGGAGCTTCTTTTGGATAAAGGAATAATTTTCTATACTGACAACAGGCTTGACAAAAAAATAAGAGACGCTGTAACAGCATCGATATTAACAGCTAACTTACCAATCGTAAGTGTTTCTTTGAAGCCAATAGATTTCGGAACGAACATAGTAGTTAACGAAAAACGAGGTTACATTACTATGATAAAGCAAATCACAACAGCTCTAGAAAACAGCACAGCGAAGTATGTATTCTTCTGTGAACACGACTGCTTGTATCCTAAGTCGCACTTCGACTTTACTCCAACTAGAGATAATATATTTTACTACAATGCTAATGTATGGAGATGGTTGATTGGTTGTGACTACGCTATAACTTACGATAGAATGATATCTCTATCTGGTATGTGCGTTAATAGAAAATACGCTCTCGCACACTACAAGATGAGAATGAGAAAAATCAACGAGTATGGGTTAGATAAGTTTCAAAGCAGAGAACCAAGCTTAGCGAGAAAATGGGGATATGAACCAGGCACAAAGAAAAGAAGACGTGGTGGGTTAACAGATGATGACTATCAGACATGGATGTCAACAAAACCTATAATAGACATCAGACACAAATGTACGTTTTCACCATGTAAAACTAAACTGTCAGACTTTAAGCATCAACCTATAAACTGGCAAGAGAAAGCAATAACAGATATTAGTTCGTGGCATTTAGAGGAGATGTTTAATGACTAGCATTATATTTGGACACTACTCCGAGACTGAAGAGAGAGATGCTTTAGCTTTTAAATGTCTTGAGGCCGCACACGCACAAACGAATGAAGATACTGAACTCATCATTGTATTTAATGGTAGATATAAATACAAAGATAAGTTTTGTGCTTTAGCTGATAGATGGCATGAGCGAGATGCTGACAAGATGCCAGGAAGAACTATCAACACTGGAATAAGAATAGCTAGAGGTGATATATATTTCATTATGGCTAATGATGTCTTATTAAAAGACGGAGCTGTAGAAGAGTGCGTTAGATTGATACGTGCATACCCACAATTTATAATATCTCCTGAACATCCTCCAAGATATAAAAACAGATTGAATATTCCTTTTGATAAGTACATTACAAACAATCGCTCTGGTGATTCAGTCAATTGTATGACTCAACAACAAATTGATGATATAGGAGCAAGAGATGAAGTAGCATTATTAACTGACGAGATAAACTATATAAACAGGCGAATTGCAAAAGGCTACACTGTTCTATTAACAGAGAAACCTATGGCTACTAATATGGCACCTGGAGTTCATAGCTTCAAAAGTCAAATGAAAGGATGGAAAGGTTATAAAGGAAGCAAGCCTATTTATTCAACAGAGGAGTTAATAAAAAAATCTTATGTATGACCTATCTATACTAATACCTTCTAGAAACGAAATGTTTCTTAAGAACACAATAGACAACATACTAGAAAACATTGAAGCTGATACTGAAGTGATAGCTCTGCTTGATGGTGCTTGGGCTGAGCCAGCTATACCACAGCATGATAGAGTAAATATTATATACGTTAACAAAGCTATAGGACAGAGAGCAGGGTCAAACATAGCTTGTCAGTTAGCACAAGGTAAGTATGTTATGAAAGTTGATGCTCACTGTTCTTTTGATAAAGGCTTTGATAGAAAGATGTTAGAAGCTTTTGAAACTGTAGATGACAACGTTACTATGGTGCCTACTATGAAGAATCTACATGCGTTTGATTGGAAGTGTTACAAGTGTGGTTGGAAGAAGTATCAAGGACCTACTCCAGAGAAGTGTCCTGATTGTGGAGAGACTAAGAAAATCAGACGCAAGATGCTTTGGAGAGCGAAGCCTAGACCTAATAGTAATGCATACTGCTTTGATTCAGAGCCTCACTTTCAATATTTTGGTGAGTATATGAAGAGAGATACAACTAATA
>Ga0307380_10003208_pt1 | contig 22757 bp, 23 predicted proteins | sample UN3MG_FD_202239 | JGI IMG/M metagenome (GOLD analysis project Ga0307380, IMG submission 202239) | Soil microbial communities from Risofladan, Vaasa, Finland - UN-3 | ecosystem: Environmental > Terrestrial > Soil > Coastal area > Acid sulfate soil | place: Finland: Risofladan, Vaasa | collected... | reverse complement strand
CTTCACTACCCTGATAGATTTCATGAACCTTACACTTGAAATTTTTTTCTAAATATTCCTTAACCTCCGGATAGAGAACTTCAGCATAAGAGTATAGTAATTTTGGGTCTATTTTTAGTCTTTTTTTAGCAATTCTGCTGCTAATATTTTCAACATGCTTGGCGGTGCAGACACAACATTTGGATTCAGTTTTTCAAGCTGTTCTATTATTTTTTCTATGGGTTGCAGCTGGTTTATATAAGTCAGTTTGTTTCCTGATTGATTGTAGTTAAATGCCGGTGTACTTACTCTTAAAATAAATGCACAATTTAGTTTTTCTCCTATTGGCAAAACCAATCTTGAAGCATACATTGCTTTGATATAATTCTCTTCTTTTTTTGTGGTGATAACAATACCTTTGTTACCACTTGTTCCGGAAGACATACCTATATTAATACCATTGAATCTTGTTGAGAAGTCTCTGGTTTTTTCAACGTTCAGGGCAAAATGGATTAAATCATCCTTATTTAGTCCCAAGGTGTTATATTCAGTTAAATTGTCCATCATTATTTTTTTGTTAACTATTGGTAAAGATGAGAATTTGTTTATATCGTACTTATTGTAATGTTCTTTAAAAAATTTTGAATGTTCAACAGCATATCTTGCAATTTCTTTTGTTTTCTTTTCTTGATATTTCTTTATCTCTTTTACAGACCAAAACCTAAAACGATATTTTGATAAGATATAAAAAATGAGTGGAAATCTTGTTTCGAATTCCATATTAGATCAACCCCTCCTTCCCATTTTTTAATAATTATCTAATTCTTCGAAATAAATTCAATTGCCTTTGGCAATATTTTATTAAAATTATCCGGATAATCATGGTTTAAGCCTTTAAAGATTTTTAATTCATAGGAAATTTTTTTACTCCCTAATAAATCAGTAAATCTTCTGGTACATTAATAGCAATCATCATCTTTATCACCGCAAACAACATAACCTTTTATCCCCTTCTCCCTTATCTTATCTAATAAAGGTGCCCATTCGTCAATTTCAGGTAACCACGGAGCAACAAGTATAAATCCTTTTACCTGAATTATATCCTTCAGAATTGAATATAAGGCAACTCTCCCTCCTGCGGAAAATCCACCGATAATAATATTATCAAAATCGATATTATATTTTTCTAAAATATTTTCATAATGTTCATTCAGCTCTCGTGAACCTTTTTCAATATCCTTCCACTTATAACCTTCCGAAAACTGAATTTGAGAAGACTGTGGTAAAGTAAATAAGTAATTTTTGTATACACAAGAGCTCCAATAGTCTTCTGTTATCTCAATATTTTCTTGGTCACCGTGTAAGGCAACAATCAAGGGATACTTATATTGTTCATTCATCTTATTGGGCACAATTATTTTTAAATCAGGTTTTTCATCTCTTTTGGCTTCTAACTCCCTTTTTTTACATAGTTCTAATAGTGCATTGAACTCTTTATATTTATTAAGTGATTTTAAATCTACATCTTTAATTAAGTAATTGTATTTATATCAAAATCCTTTTTCTACTATCGCCTCACTCATTATCTTTAGTGCCAATTCTTCCAGTCCCGCTGTATTGGCAATTGTATAGCGAAAATTGTATATTTGAGCAAGATTAACTTTTATGCCTTGATAATTCTCTGTTATGAAATTATAGGCTTCTAAATAATCACCTTTCATATACATTTCCAATGTTCTGTTTATTAATCTTGTATAGGTTATTCTTTTCAAATTTATCTTCTCCTCACTTCATTCCTTAACCATTCTCCTCTCCCCTTATCTGTAAGTTATCCAACGGTAGCCCACAGCCAAGTTACCAATTTCTTAATCCCTTAATGCGTTCCCGTTCTATGCAATCCGGACATCGTTTGGGTGGGCTAAATCCCTGTTTTTTGTACCACTTCTGTTCACTGGCATTGAATAGAAATATTTTACCACAAAGTACACACTTTATCTTAATATCTTCCAACACAGGATATCTCCGTGATTCAGTAATGCCTAACTCTTCTTTGCGTTCAAGTAAACGACTCCTTTTAAAAGATGTCCAGAGAACGTCAATGGGTGAATTGAAAAATATCTTTTCCTGGTATTTAAAATCAGAATGGACCCTTAGGTGAGGTGGCTGACCACACCCTGGAACGGAACAGTCAACTGATTGCCCCGGGCACTTTCTACGGTGGCAGATCCTGCCTATAAGTGATACATTCTCATCAAAGAGAAAAACTTCCCAGCCATGATAGTGCCTGCTCATATGTCGGGCGTACTTTGCTATAGTGGTAATATTCTCAAGATTACGGATAATGATGGCTAAATCAAGATCATTGGGATAGGGGTCATCTCCAGCCACAGAACCTATTATGGCAATTTCGAGAAGGCTGGATAACTTAGGTGTTTTTTCAGCAAACTCATTAGCAACAACTCTGAGAATTTCATTCTTATTCATCTTCTTTGCCTCAATAAACTACTAGCTAGGATTGTGTCTAACAGGAAGATGTCATAGGGACGTCCCCTATCGTTTCTATTTTCACAACGCATTGTTATATCTGCGCCTGAGCTCCTCCTCGGAGATGAGCGGGCGGCTTATTGCCTCGAGAGTCTCCTTATTCATCTTCCCTTTTTTAATGAGTTCATAACCTGCTCTTTTCACCGTATTCAGTATGGCTTCCCCATCTTTGGTCAATTTCCCCTTCTCCTTCATCAAAAAGGCGTGGGGTCTGAGCACTGCACCGGCGAATTCCACGCTCGCACCTTTAGCAAGCTCTTCGGTTATGCGCACTACCGTTTCAAAGTTCTCCTTCTCCCACCATCCACCGTTAGATACAAGCGCAATTTTCCGGATCTTAACCTGTTTATGGAATCTGGCTCGTGTACGTCCCTCGCGATTCACAAGGAAGGGATCAATTAAAGGACAAAGCCTGTTGATGAAATTCTGCATCTCACCTGGTAGAGGAATATAAACCGGAGTGGCTAAGATAAGGATATCTGCCTCCTTAAGTTGGGGATAAAGCAGCTGCATATCATCCTTGATGCAGCATTCTCCGGCTTTCTCATACCAGCAGTACATCTCACCACAAGTGCAGGGCTTTACTTTAAGATGTCTGGGATAGAATAGCTCGACCTCGGATCCGGCATCCATCATTCCATGGGTGAAAGAATTAAGTATCAAAGCGGTATACCCCTTTTCCATTCGAGGGCTGCCATTTATAGCAATTACCTTCATCAATACATCCTCCTTTATAATAAATATTAATTTAGTACTGACCTTCCTTGTTCATCTCTTATGTTTTTAAGGACATGGAAATAAATACTTAGGACTGTTATATTAAAATCCTTCTTTTTTATAAAAAATAACATCCTCTGTTACATTAATTCCAATTCCATGGATTTAAGGTCTATTCATTTCATAATCTCCTAGGGGATTATTTCTCATAACGTTCCAATAGCCGGATTGATTGATTAAACCTTATTTTTATATACTATATCATATTTTTCGGGCCGAGAATAAAGGGGACGTCCTTTTTTATTTAATCAAGTCCTCTAGCAAAATACCAAAGGGCTTGATTGTTCAAACAGTATCGTTTATCTGCTTTTCCTGTTGTTTTGTCACGATAAAAGGAGTATCCCGAGGACATATGGCAGTAAAACTAGCAATGCCATCAGGGGATGCCCACGTTGTATTGAGTTGCGCCTGTCCCAATTGAAGAGATAGATCGCCAGTCCAAAGGCCAATACTCCGCTCGCCAGCAGTATGATGAGTGACCCTATTGGATTAAAATCAGCAGTCAAATTCTGAGACAACCCCCTAAAGGCGTTCATAGCATGGGTGGCTGGCAAGAGCTGAGCAATTTTACCCATCGCCTCAGGTAACATACTATAGGGTACCATCATTCCGCCCAAAAGCATCGAGGGCAGAAAAATCAACTGCGACCACAGCACCGTCATCCGCGAACTGGATGAAACCACGGCGATCAATACGCTAAGCCCGGCACAAGCAAAGGCCATCAGAAGGAATGTCCAAATGAAGCCAAGCCAATTGACAGGTAACGTTGCATCGAAAAACAGGGGAGCCGTGGTGGTAATGATGATAGTTACCACTGACGTATGCAAGATGGTGGTTAGTGCCGGGATGACCAGGATCGAGAAGGCCGGCACACCATTAATCTTATAGCTTCGAAAAATGCCGGCTTCGCGGGCCGTTACTAATGGGTCAGGTAATCCCAGTAGTGTGGCTGCCAGGATGGCAAAGATAGTCATCGCCGGGATCATTGTCTCACGAAAAGCGGGATTGATTCCGGTCATAAGCAGTCCCATCATAGCGTAGAAACCCAGGGGAAACAGGTAGTTCATTAAAAGTAATGTCTTATTGCGGATCCCGGTACGAAACTCGAATGAGAAGTGATTTATAAAAGCATTCATTGGACACCTCCCGTGGTTGTGATTTCCAAAAAACGATCTTCCAGAGAAGGTCGCTCTACACGCAAATCGACCAGAGTGTCCTTCTGGGCTGCGACGTGGGCAATAATAGCCGAAACAGTAGGGCCGATATCGGTACTGTAGTAAATGACATACTCATCTTTGGATATACACTTACTCACAGCAGGGAAGTTGAGGTCAGGATCAGACAGACTGGAACCTTTTGTGCGAACTGAGACTTTAGTAAAACCCGCACCGGTTGCGGTTAGTTCAAGCGGGGTGCCAGCAGCAGCAATCTTGCCATGCAGTAAAATCGCCAGACGACTCGCCATTTCATTTGCTTCTGCCATATCGTGCGTAGCAAGGATGATGGTAGTACCCTCAGTTTGCAGTTCGCGCATCAGATTGTGTAGTTCGATACGTGAGGCAACATCAAGGCCGGCAGTAGGCTCATCCAGAAAGAGCACGGAGGGTTTGTGGATAACCGCCAGGACCAGCCCCAAGCGACGCTGTTGACCAGCAGATAGCTGATAATACTGTGTTTTCCTCTTCTCTTTCAGGCCAAAACGGTCCAGTAAGTCATAACGCGGTACTACACCGTGGTAGGCGCAAAAGAACTTCATCGCTTCGTCAAGGTTAATGCTATCTGGTAAGCCTGAGGTCTGTAATTGCACACCGATCAGATTACGCAGCTTACGCGACTGATGAGCAGGATCGACGTCCATTACTCGCAATGATCCAGCATCGGGGACGCGCAGCCCCTCCAGGCTTTCCAACGTACTGGTTTTTCCCGCACCGTTAGGTCCTAAAAGGCCAAAGATTTCACCTCGCTGCACCTCAAAGCTGATACCATCCACGGCAACGAGATCACCGTAGACTTTACGAAAATCTTTAACTTGTATTACAGGTTCGTTCAAAGTATATTCCTCCTTGTTCTTATTTATATTGGTTAATGTAAATTATCTCTTTTCATTTAAATTTAGTATATCATTAATTTAGGGACACATATGCCTATTTATTCAGTATTTATTCAAAAACTTAAAGAAATTCTGCTTTTTTAGAGAAAAAGTTGTCAGTTAGCGGCTTACAAAAAAAGGGGAAACGAGTCTGGTGAATTAGATCCCTGCCTTTGAGATTGTCGTGACGCTACGCTCCAATGACAGAAGGATAGATTCCCGCTTTCGAGGCTGTGTCACAATTACCTCGTTCGAGTACAATTAACGAATTAAAAAATATAAATAAAAAACAAATAAAACCCTTATCTTACAAGACTTTTAGCCATTTTTATGCTATAATATTATCATAATAATCATACAAGAAAGGAAACCTTTATTATGGCTTATCGTTACAGTAATAGAGACCAGATAGAACTCTTACCAAAACTATAAATGAATACATTGCATCAGACGATCCGGTAAGAGTCTATGATGCCTTTATCGAAACTATCGATTTTAGAGACTTAGGAATCACCCTTGATCCTCATAAAGTAGGTAACTCCGAATACCATCCTCACGCTATGTTAAAACTCTTAGTCTACGGATACTCCTACGGTATCCGCAGCTCCCGAAAGTTAGGGAGAGTCTGTCATCACAACCTCTCCTTTGTCTGGCTTACCTCTAATCTAAAGCCAGACCCTAAGACTATAGCCGAATTCAGGAGAAAGAATAAAGAGGCTTTAGCCCAAGTCTTAAAACAGTGTGCCAAAATATGTATCAAATTAAATCTTATAGAAGGCAATACCCTCTTTTTAGATGGCACTAAAATAAGAGCCAATGCCTCAATCGATAAAACCTGGACCAAGGAAAAAGCTAAAAAAGCTCTAAAGCATATCGATGAGCGTATCTCTGATATTCTCGCCCAATGTGATGCTATTGATGAGGCCGAACAAGGTTCTTTAGTTACCATAGATGAAGAGTTAAAAGACCATATTGCTCTACTTACTCTATTTAAAACTTATCAAGGTACTAACCAGGCACAGATAACCGCTTTAGTAGGACTGGATTCTACCAAAAGAGAATCCGGAAGCTCGGTAAGGGGTAGGGCAAAGATCAGTAAAAACGGTAAGACAATATACCGTAAAGCATCCTATTTGCCTGCCATTGTGCAACTGTACATAATCAAAAAATAAAAATATTTTATCAAAGATTATTAGCTAATCATAAACCTAAAAAGTTAGCGATAATTGCTTCTATGAGAAAAATACTCCTAATAGCACAGGCTATATATAGAGATAAAACAGAATATGTTGCTGCTTAAATTTACAATAAAATATAGTGTCTAAGGGAGAGTTTGTGTTGACTTTTAACACAGTATCTACATTAAAAGTCATTGCGAGCGACCGAAGGGAGCGCGGCAATCTCGTAATTTGATGAGATTGCTTCGTCGTTACACTCCTCGCAATGACAAATCGCCATGGTGAATCGATCAATCAACTAATGACTGAATGGAGTTTGTGCATATGCAAATACTAAACATTATCAATAATCTAAAAGTAGCTAAACATTTTAAATTGTCCGAATTTGCCTGTCCCTGCTGTAAGCGGGTGATGTTACATCCCAAGCTGCTTGCCAAATTAGTGGAATTAAGAAATACTCTGGAAAGGCCGGTGTATATTACCTCCGGATACCGTTGCTTTGAATATAACCAGAAAGTAGGAGGGGTAGCCAACAGTTACTACTGTATCGGACTGGCAGCAGATATCAAGGTAAAAGATATTAATCTGATCAAACTTTTAGGTTATGCTGAAGAAATAGATTTTAATGGTATCGGATTCTATGAGAAGAAGAATTTCTTGCATCTGGATGTCCGGCCTACCAAGAGAATCCGCTGGAGGGAATAAGAAAAGTGAACCAAAGGTGCCTGGCACCTTTGGGAAACTTTTTGAGAAAGGAGGTAAATATTGGATATTCATAATTTAACTGACGTCATCGCTAACCAGGGCTTTCCTATCGCCTTATCGATACTCTTGATCTTTCGTATCGACAGATTTATGCAGGAGATAGTAATTGCCCAGAAAGAAGGATATCGGCAGGTCCTGGAAAACACTAAAGAGATACACAATACTATCACCACACTTAATCAGCAGAACCGGGAGTACTATTCTCTGCGTTTTGCGGAAGTACAGAAAGAACTATCCGGAATGAAGGTAAGGTAGAGTTGGGGAGAATTGAATAGAGAGAAAAAATAAAAAAGGGCAAGCTATAGAGAAAGTTATCTTCCTTAGCCTGCCCTTTTTCTGTTCTCAAACCATATTTTGATATTTTCAAAAAATAGGACTTGTTGTCCTTATTTATTTTAGAAGTATTCGTAAGAAAATGGGCTGTCCCTATTTATTCCCCTATTTATTCCCTGGTCGGGGCGAGAGGACTTGAACCTCCGACCCCCTGAACCCCATTCAGGTGCGCTTCCAAACTGCGCTACGCCCCGACTTTTATATTATACTAAATGATTTTATTTATAGCAATAAAGTTTTGTTATTTTTTATTGGATTATTGGATTGGTTTACGAGATTGCTTCGTCACTTCGTTCCTCGCATTGACAGAAAGGGGGAGCGGGAATGACAGAAGAGAAATAAATTAAAGTTTGATGAATCTTTTGCCTTCGATCTCTTTTATTAGATCTTTTAGTTCGAGGTTTAGTAGCATTTCGCTGACTTTACCGGCAGGAAGTTTGCTGGCTTCAATAATTTCATCTATTTGGGTAGGTTCTTTGGTAATTAGCCGGTAAATTATCTTCTCTTCTTCGGTTAGAGAAGTATTTTCTTTAACCATCTCTTTTTCAGCTGTTTTTTGGGGAAGCGCAATGTGAATTTCTTCCAAGATATCCTGATAATTGTTCACTAATTTTGCTCCCTGTTTTATTAAATTGTGTGAACCGTTGGATAACGGAGAATTTATATTACCCGGAATTGCAAATACTTCCCTGCCCTGGTCGAGGGCGAAATCAGCAGTGATTAGGGCACCGCTTTTTTCGGCTGCTTCTACTACTACCGTTCCCAGACTTAATCCGCTGATAACGCGATTCCTGCGGGGGAAATTCTGTCTTTCCGGCAGAGTAGAAAGAGAAAATTCGCTTATTACTGCTCCCGATTCTTGTATCTCTTGAGCCAGCCTTCTATTTTCGGGAGGATATATATGGTCAATGCCGCAACCCAATACTGCAATAGTGCGGCCATTTACCGAAAGTGCGCCTTTATGGGCGGCTGTATCTATTCCCCGGGCCATTCCGCTAATTATGGCCAATCCGGCTAAAGCTAAATCTTTGCTTAATTTTTCGGCTACCATCTTTCCGTAGTAGGTGGCTTTTCTTGAGCCCACGATGGAGATAGAGTTTTTGTCTGCTTTTATGATAGTGCCTTTAAAATATAAAACCGGGGGAGGATAATGAATGGTTTTTAGGTTTTCGGGATATAGGGCATCCTCTATGGTTAATACATTTAATTTATGTTTATGTATTAAATCTAATTCCTTTTCGGGAATGATATTGTTTTTTTCTTCAAAGAGCCTGGACGATATTTTAGGGCTCAAATTTAGTACTCTGGATATTTCTCCTGATTTTGCCTGCCAGGCAGATTCGACTGAGCCAAAGTATTCAAGTAGTTTGTAAAATCTTTTTGGACCTATGTCCGCTATTTTATTCCAGGCCAGCCAGTATTTTAATGAATTTTCTTTCAATTGATGTTCCTCCTCGATTCCTTAGGGGCACGATGCATTGTGCCCCTACAAGATAAATCCGACTCCTACATTTTAGTAGACAAGCGAGACGCCTGTCCTACGTTAGATGTAGAGATTGCTTCGTCACTTCGTTCCTCGCAATGACATTTTTATCAATGCTGTCCGCAATACGCAATACGCGATATTAATAAGGTCCTTTGCTAACTAATAGATTGACTTCTTTGCTGTTTGAATTTACATTTCCCGGTTCAGGGGTTTGGGCGATGACTACGTCCTTGGGGACGGAAAAATGATTGGTATAGGTGACTCTGCCTAAAGTCAGATCGTATTCTTCGATAAGCGCCGTGGCTTCTTTTAGCTCTTTATTTCTGAGGTCGGGGATATTTAAGATCATAACCTTTGCCCCTTTACTTACCACCACATAAATTTCCCGGTTCTTTTTTACTTTCGCACCGCTGGCCGGATCCTGGTCGATGATTTTATTTTGAGAGATTCCTTCGTTAAATTCCTCACCGGAAACATAAATCTTTAGTCCGGCATCATACAATTTTTCCTGAGCAACATTTAATTCGTCACCAATTACCGAGGGGACTACGGTATCGGAAACATTAAACACGTTTTGGAATACCAGAAATGCACAAACTCCACCGGCAATTAGTGTAAAAATTATGAAAGCAGTGGTAAGAAATGATTTAAAGATAAAACGAAAGATTTTCCCTATCCAATCCATTTATATCCCTACCCTTTTCTTATCATTTTTGCCATAAAGAATCCATCCAGATCTAAATCCGAATTAGAAAGCCCAGGGAGTATCTGAATAAATTTATTTTGATTGTGCTGACCTAACTCGTACACCGGTAATTTTCGCTCTTTTATAAATTTACTTAAATCTTCTAACTCAAAATTAGGATGTTTCTCTAAAAATCTGCTTACTGCTTCTTCGTTCTCTTCCGGTTCGATACTGCAGGTAGAATAGACTAATCTCCCGCCGATTTTCAGGTAATTGGAAGTGATGTCCAATATCTTCCCCTGCAGTTTGGCCAACTGTTCAAATCTTTTTGCATCATAAGTTTGCCATCTCAAATCAGGTTTTCTCCTGATCACTCCCAGACCGGTACAGGGAACGTCTATTAAAACTTTATCTGCTACCTTTAGGTATTTTTCAGCTAACATAGTGCCATCATTCTGCCGAATCTTTACTATATCGATTCCTAATCTCCGGCAGTTATTTTTTACCGTTATTAATCTTGATTTATTGCTGTCCATTGCCAGAATACTGCCTTTGTTTGCCATCAACTGGGCAAGATGGGTAGTCTTCCCTCCCGGAGCACTGCAAACATCGATTACCAATTCATCGGGTGAAGGGTCGAGCAGATGAGAGACTAGTATTGATGCTTCATCCTGAATCTGAAATAGTCCCTCCCGGTAAGCAGGAAATTTACTGACATTGGCAAGTCCTCTAACCTGCAGTGCTTCTTCGGCAAACAGCCCCTCTCTTACCGAAATATTCTCTTTTTCTAAAATCCCTTTTAAATCAGAACGGGATAACTTCAGGGTATTAGTTCTAATTACTAAAGTTGGTATCTTATTATTCGCTTTACATATTTCAACCGTATCGGCAAAGCCAAATCTTTTTAACCAACGCTCGACTATCTGCAGGGGGTGTGAATAGATTGTAGAAATGTACAGAGCGGTTTCTCTTTCCCTATCCGGCCAGCGAATATTCTCTCTGTTTCGAATAATATTTCTTAAAACCCCGTTTACAAATTTAGCTATCCCGGGATTCCCGTATTTTTTTGCTAATTGCACCGATTCATTACAAATCGCATAGTCAGGAACTTTGTCTAAAAATAGCAGCTGATAAACACCAATTCTTAATATATTTCTAATCAATACTGCTGTTTCCGACAGAGGTTTAGTAGAAAATTGCGATAGAACCCAGTCTAATTTATTCCGGTTTCTTACCACTCCGTAGGTTATCTCAGTGATAAAGGCAGCGTCTCTGGTGGAAATTTTCTTTTTATCCAATGACTTGCTTAACAGAATATTGATATAGCCCTGTTTGGAATCAATTTTAACCAAAATAGTCAGTATGGTTTCTCTTATGGGGTCAACTTTTATTTTTTTCATATACCTGGTTTATTTTATATTCCCTTCTATCTTCTATTTCTCAGCACGATAAGTCGTAACAGCTGAAAAACTGCCACCGAGGCAGCAGCCACATAGGTTAATGCCGCAGCGTTTAAAACTTTTTTAACGGTATTAATTTCTTCCGTATCCGAAACAATATTTGCCCCAACCAACAGGTTTATCGCTCTCTTGCTGGCATCAAATTCGACCGGTAAAGTGACTAACTGAAACAGGACTGCTAAGGAAAAGGCGATAATGCCGATATCCATCAGGGCGGGAAAACTGAAGATAAAACCGATTAAAAACAAGGGGACCGCCATACTGGAGCCGATATTGGTGACCGGTACCAGATTACTGCGAAGGGAGAGCGGAAAATAATTTTTAGCATCCTGAAGGGCATGACCGATTTCGTGGGCTACAATTCCCTGGGCAGCTAATGATTTACCATAGTATATTTCTTCGGAGAGGGCTAATTTTTTCTGCCTGGGGTCATAGTGGTCAGAAAGGCGGCCTTCTATCGGTTCTATCTTAATATTGCTCAAATCGTTTCGTAATAACAGTTCCTCGGCTGTTTCCTTCCCGCTTAACCCGTTTTTTGCTAATATTTTTGAATATTTTAAATAGGTTGTTTTAACCTTGTATTGGGCATAGAGGGTTAAAATTATGGCCGGTACTAAAATAATTATGGTGCTGTCGAAAAAAAACATAAAAACCTCCTAACCTAATACATCTCCTGCTTTAATCTGGTAACCGTTGACAAATTGCTCAGCGGTTAATTCTTTTGAGCCGGCAGGAATCAGCCTTAATATTTTTATCATTCCCTTATCCCCGGTAGAGATTAAAATACCATCTTTTTCAGTTTTAACTACCCTTCCGGATTTGGGAGAACCTGTATTCGCATCATCCTGATAATCATTTAGAAATCTCGCCTGCGTAACTTTCAGTTTTCTACCCTTATAGTAGGTAAAGGCGCCGGGGAAGGGAATAGTTCCTCTGATTAGATTATAAACCTTTTCTCCCCTATCACTCCAGTCTATTTTCCCATCCTCTTTGTTTATCTTGCGGGCAAAAGTTGCCAGTTTATTATCCTGGGGAATTCTTTCTATCTTCCCGCTTTTTATTTTTTCTAAAAGTTTGGGGAGGGACCTGGCGCTTAGAGCAGATAACCTATAGTAAAGTTCACCGCAGGTCTCATCCGGTAAAATGTCTATCTTCTCCTGAAAGATGATTTCACCTGCATCTACTTTCTCCTTCATAAACATAAAAGTAGTACCGGTCTCCTTTTCACCGTTTATAATAGCCCGGTTAATGGGAGCAGCACCCCGATATTTAGGCAGGAGGGAGCCGTGGATATTTATACAGCCTATTTTGGGAATATTTAAGATATGGCTGGAAAGAATTTGACCATAAGCGACTACCAGGATAATATCCGGGTTAAATTCTTTCATTCTCTTTATCGATTCCCCATCATTGATGCTTTCCGGCTGAAATACTTCCAGCCCCTTATCGAGGGCTATTTTTTTTATGGGGGTGGGCAAAATTTTTCTGCCGCGCCCTTGGGGACGGTCCGGCTGGGTAATTACCGCTATTTTGTTTTCTTTGTTGTCAGCCAGTTTCTCCAAAACCGGTCCGCCAAAGTCTGCCGTTCCCATAAAAATAATTTTAAACATACTTTTCACCTTTAGGTGACAGGGGACGGTCCTCTGTCACCGTTTTTATTTTGTTTTTTCTTTTTAAATTTATTTAACACTATCTGTCTTTCCGTTCTTCCTATTCTGTCAATAAATAAAATCCCGTCTAAATGATCGATCTCATGCTGAAGCGCGCGGGCAGCCAAGCCCTCTTTGGTAATTTCAATCGGGTCTCCGTTCTCGCTAAGCGCTTTCACCGTCACTTTTAATGAACGCTTGACCAGGCTATAGATACCGGGGATACTTAAACATCCCTCTTCTTCTACAAGTTCTCCCTCGCTTTTAATAATCATGGGATTTATCAATACGATTAACCCGTCTTCCTCTCCGTCAATAACAATAATTCTTTTCGATACTCCTACTTGCGGGGCAGCAAGGCCTACTCCGGAATCAGCATACATGGTTTCAGCCATATCTTTTATAAGATTCAATATTTCCGGGGCAATCTCCTTAACCGGTAGTGCTTTTCCCCTTAAAACGGGTTCGCCGTATTCTTTAATTTCTAATATTGCCATCTGTTTTCTCCTGTGGTAAGATTAGTGATTACACCGATACAATCTAGGTAATTATTTTATACCTATACCATTCTTACCGGATCGACATCAATAGTCAATCTGTTTTTTTGGTCAAAATGCTTTGATAACATTTTATCATATTTTTTCTTAAATGCTTGATTAAATTTTTCCAAATCTTTTACTTTTACTAAAAATTGTACTTTGAAGTCGTTTCTCGATTTCCATAATACCATATCTACAGCACCCAGCAATTTAAATTCCGCAGACTCTTTATCTTTGCGGAGGGATTCTAAATAACTGATTAGATATTCCGCCCTCTGTTTAACTGCTTCCTTCTCTTCTCCCAAGATGACGATTTTAATAATATGGGTAAAGGGAGGATAATCCAATTCTTTCCGTAATTCGATTTCTTTTTGGTAAAAATAATTATCATCCTGTTTTCTTAAGGCAACTATACAGTGATCTTCGGGGTTAAAGGTCTGAATAATCACTTCTTTGGGAAAGCTGATCTCCCTGAAAGAGGATATAACTTCACTAAGCAGCTGAAAGGTCTTTTCCCCTGAACGGTAATCCGGTAGATTCAGCAAAGTATCAGCGGAAATAATCCCTATTAAATCTACATTATTAAAATCTACTCCCTTTAACACCATCTGGGTACCTATCAATATATCGGTATTTCCCTGATTGAATTCTTCCAAGATTTGCCGATAATCATCATCTTTAATTAACGAATCCCGATCCAGACGCCTTATTTCAGCCCGGGTGAACATCTTCTTGATTTCGCTCTCTAATTTCTGGGTTCCCATCCCCAGGGGACGAATCTCTTTACTGCCGCACTTAGCACAAACATCTATTACTTTTGCCCTTTTCCCGCAGTTATGGCAAATCAGCTGAGCTCTTTTTTGAATATCTAAATGATAAGAAAGGGAAGTATTGCAATCGGGGCATTTAGGTATATGGCCGCACTGGCTGCAAATCATAAAACTCGAGAAACCCCTCTTGTTTAAAAAAAGCACGACCTGCCTTTTGTTCTTTAAACTTCTGGAAATGGCTTGCTGAAGTTCATAGCTTATTATCTTTTTTTTGGACTTTTCCTGGGTCATATCTATGATGGTTTTTTTTAATAGATTTTCTCTTTCCTCTCCGGTGTTCAGCTCCGCCTCCAAAAAATACTTTTCCTGGACATTCCAGTAAGATTCTATCGACGGTGTTTCACTACTCAGAAAGAGGGGGATGTTCTCCAATTCTGCTCGTTTTAGAGCCACTTCCCGGGCATTATAGCGGGGAGACCTTTCTTCTTTGTACAGACTGCTATGTTCCCGCTCCACGATAATCAATCCTAATCTGTCAAAGGGCACGAATATGGATGACCTCATCCCCAGGGCTATATTTACCTGTGAATTTCTTATTTTAATCCATTTCTGATATTTGGCCTTCTGGTCTATCTTTTCATCAAAGACTACCATGTTATCCTTAAATTCTTTCTCCAACAGCCCGGCTAATTCCGATAGATGAAATTCAGTAGGAGCTAATAAAATGGCCTGCCTCCCCTCTTTTAGGGTCTTCCGGATACACCTTAAATAGATTTTCATCCTGCTGCTAAAATCGTTTCCCCGGATTAGAACTATTTTATACTTTTTATTATTTATAATATTTTCTATCTCTTTTAAGGGGGGCTTTTCTTTTACTTCTTCTGCAGAAAATATAATTTCATTATCTAAAGCTTTATCATCTTCGGGCAGCCGGAGGGGTTTTTGGGGTGAAATATCTGTTATATCGAATTTGTTAAGCCAGGCCTTGCGGGTCTTGGGGATGGCATAATTTAAGATCTTTTCCCAGGAACAGAGATAATAATTAGACATCCATTTGGTTGATCTGATTACCTGGGGAGTAAGGAGAGGTTTTCTATCGGTTATTTGCACGATGTCTTTTATATTTTTCACATCCGATTCAGCTAAAAATCCCACGACACATCCTGTAGTCACCTTACCCCGGAAAGGGATGGTTACTCTCGACCCGAGGGATATCCGATCTATTAAATCCTGAGGAATACAGTAGTGAAATATTTTATTAAAATTATATTCCAAGATTACTATTTCAGCATATTTCTTTTCACCGTGCATATTAATAAACTCATTAATTTCATTATTCACTTTATTTTTAAAATTTCATCTAAGATTTTTTCGGCCATATCAATTTTAGGCATAAGGGATAATTCCCGGACGGTTCCCTTGCCGTTTATCAACCTGGCTCTATTTTTATCTGAGCCAAATCCGGCTTCTTTTGTCGATATATCATTGGCGACAATTAGATCTAATCTTTTTTCCTTCAATTTTCTAAGGGCATTGACTTCCAAATTTTCCGTTTCCGCGGCAAATCCCACCAATATTTTATCTCCCTTTTTCTTTCCTAATTCATAGAGGATATCGGGAGTTCTTTCCAGCTCAATAATCGGTTTTTCACTTTTTTCTTTTTTGAGCTTTCCGGCAAATACTTCCTTGGGTCGGAAATCAGCCACTGCAGCGGCGGAAATGACTATATCCGCCTCCGAAAAATACTTAAAAACTTCTTTTTTCATCTCTTCCGCAGATTCAATTGAAATTGTGGTAATCCCCTTGGGAGCGGGTAAAGAAGTTGGTCCGGTTATCAGAATAACCCTTGCTCCTCTGGCCCGGGCAATCTTGGCTAAAGCGAATCCCATCTTACCGGAAGAATAATTAGAAATAAATCTTACTTTATCAATAGGTTCTCTGGTACAGGAAGCAGTAACCAATACCGTCTTACCCTGGTAATCATTTTTAAAGGTTAGAGCATATTCAACCGTATCTACTATCACTTCGATATTTGCCAACCTGCCCTCACCTATCTCGCCGCAAGCCAATCTGCCATATTCTGAATCGATAAACTCATACCCTAAGGCGCTTAATTTTTCTACATTCTGCTGATACAAAGGATTGGATATCATATTTTTATTCATTGCCGGGGCAAAGATAACCTTCGCTTTGGAAGCCATCACTGTAGTGGTTAACATATCATCGGAAATGCCGTTGGCAATTTTACCAACAACATTTGCCGTAACCGGGGCAATCAGTATCAGGTCAGCCCATTCGGCAAGAGAGATATGTTTTACTACCATCTTATCATTGGTAGAAAACAGGTTATCTATTACCGGATTTCCGGAAAGAGTTGAAAAGGTTAAAGAGTGAATAAATTTGGCAGCAGATTCGGTCATAATTACAAAAACTTCTGCGCCTTTTTTCTTTAATAAACTCACTATCTCCGCTGCTTTATAAGCGGCTATGCTTCCGGTAACTCCCAGAAGTATTTTCTTTCCTTTTAACACTTTCTTGCCTCTTTTTTTCGTATATCGTATGTCGTATATCCTATATAGTTAACCGGTTACCCTGTTTGTCGGGTTAACCAGTTAAATTAATCGTTAGTAAATAGTAATTCGTATCAAGTGTTGTGTAAAAGAAATCAGGACTCAGGTATAGAGGTACAATGAATTGTGCCCTACCTTATACATTATTGTCTATTCTTTATTATTTTCTTCAGGCGTATACAATAAGCCTTTCTCCGGGCAGACATAAGATCTACCCCTACATGTTTCACGCGATAGCACGTAATAACGACTATTCACTATTCACTAACGACTAATTGATAGGCAAGACGCCTATCAATTAGTTAGGTTATATCTTAATCTAATTAACCTTTAGACTTTCCAAATTCTTTACCTTCATCAAATATTTTTTCAATTTCTACAGGTTTTTTATCTTCATCAGATAATTCTTCAGGTTTTGCAGGTTCTTCAACTTTTAGAGATCCCTCTTCTTCATGAAATACATCTTTCGACTTTAGAGGCTCTTCTTTTTCTTTAAGGTACACTTTTCCTACTTTTATCTCTTCTAGGGCAACTATAGTAGGCTTTCTATGTTTGGATTCCACCAAAGGTTTAGCCCCCTTATTCAACTCTTTTACTCTTTTTGCTGCCATCATTACTAATAAATATTTATTATTTATCATGTTTATTTCTCACCCTTCTTCCTGCTTAAAATATACTATTTTACAACCTTACAACTAAAATTCATTTTATATAATTTGCTATTTTGCACCTTTCGGCAATTATTATAGACTCTATTTTTTTTAGAGCGGTTTTTATATTATCATTCACAACCAGATAATTATAATATTTTTTATATTTTATTTCAATATGGGCATCTTTTAATCTTTTTTCCAAGGCTTTTTCTCCCTCAGTATTTCTTTTTCGTAACCTATCCTCTAAATCCTTCCAGGTTGGAGGAGCTATAAAAATAAAAATACCATCAGGAAATTTCTTCTTTACCTGCATGGCACCCTGAACATCTAATTCCAGCAGGATATCTCTCCCTTTTTGAAGTTCTTCTATTAAAAATTTTATCGGCGTACCCTTGTAATCTTCATGGACAATAGCCCATTCTACAAATATATTTTCCTCTATCCTTTTTTTGAATTCATCGACTGTTACAAAATAATAATCCTTTCCTTCTATTTCGTCCTTTCGGGGAGGGCGGGTATTCACCGATATAGAATATTTTAAATCGGGGAAAATATTAAACACCTTCTCCCTTAAAGTACCTTTACCTACACCTGATGGGCCGGAGATAACAAACAGTAAGCCCCTGCTTGATTGCGTATTGCGTATTGCGTATTGCGTATTGCGTTCAGAGATGAAAGATGGTAAGTGCTTACCATTATCAATCATGGTTATAGTTTCCTATTTTGTAGTGTTTTCTTTTAATTTGAAATTTTGTCCGTTGTATTCGGTGAATCTATGGGCAATGGTTTCCGGTTGGATAGAGGATAAAATTACATGATTGCTATCCGTAATTATTACTGCTCTCGTTCTCCTCCCATAAGTAGCATCAACCAACTTTTTCTCTGACCTTGCTTCCTCTTTTAACCTTTTCACCGGTGCAGAATCCGGACTTAAAATGGTTATAATTCTGTTAGAATTCATATAATTCCCGAAACCTATATTCACTAAATTATTCAGCATATCTTGTCCTCTATCATTCTATATTTCTGGCCTGTTCCCTTATCTTTTCCAATTCGCTTTTCCCCAAAACAACCAAAGAAGTTACTTCTATATCATTGGTCTTTGACCCGATAGTATTTACCTCCCGATTTATCTCCTGGGTTAAAAAATCCATCTTCCTTCCCACGGATTCATCAGAATTTAGCAGATCTTCAAATTGGATAAGGTGGCTTTTTAATCTGGTAATTTCTTCGGTGATATCTGTCTTTTCGGCAAATATCGCTGCCTCTAATTCGATTCTTCCCTCATCAACATTTAAGCCCTCGGTCAATTTTTTTATCTTGCTTAAAAATTTATCCTTATAATCGAGCGGTGATGATATTGAATATTTCTCAATTTTATCTATTAACTTCTGTATCTTATTGACTCTTTTTCGGATATCGGTAACAAGCACCTTACCTTCTCTTTCCCTCATTTTTAGCAAAGAATCCAAGGCAAGATTCGTGGCTTTTTCTACCAGGGGCCATATCTTGGCACTCTCTTCTTCTTTTACTATTGTAAATATATCTTTGAACTTAAGCATAGAATCTATGCCTATTTCGTCTTTTAATTTATACTTCTCTTTTAGAGCCTTTAGATTTTTGTAACAGGAATCAGATACATCTTCATTTAATATTATCTTCTCTTCCGTCAGGCCATAGCTTTCAACTTTTAGTAAAATATTAACTTTCCCCCTTGATATTCTATCTTTTATTAACTTTTCTATCTTCTGTTCAATTTCCAAAGATTGATAGTTGTTTTTTATATTTATGTCACAGTATTTATTATTTAAGCTTTTTATCTCTACCAGGCATTCTCCGTCTTCCGCTTTAACTCTTCCCACACCGTAACCGGTCATGCTTTTAATCAACTTTGTTTCTCCTTATACTTGTTATATTTCAAAAATAAGAAACTTCACACTAATTTTATGGTAATACTTACTGCTTGTCAAATAATTTCGTATTAATCAATTCATCAATTCACTAATTAACCGATTGAGTTAATCGTTAGTGTATCGTATCGCGTATAAATATAGTATCGAATAACAGTATTGAGTATCGAGTTAAGAAATAAGTACATAGCAAAGGAAACGAAAGAGAAAAAGAGAAAGATAAAAAATCAGGAGCTATTTGTGGGAGTACAATAAATTGTGCCTCTCTTTATTTTGCATTCTGACATCTTAGGGCACGAGATGCATCGTATCCCTACTTAGACAGGCGAGACGCCTGTCCTACGGTTTTATATTAATCATTGAGGGCGTATGTAATCCGCCCCTTTTCTCCCTTTTGTATTTTCTCAACCAGGTAACCAGGTAACTAACTAACCAGCTAACTAATTCTTCACTATGGACTCGATACTTATTTCATAACGAGTTACAAGATACGTATTTAGCCAGTCAAGAAAAATGACAAAAGGCCTTGGTCGCCTGTCACCCCCTTGATTATACCTCTATAATAGATTATATTAAAAGTAAACTAACATCATGCCATTCCGCACTTGATGCGGAATCCATAAGCAAGGAGATTACTATGTCCCTGGACAGTATCACTTTGGAAGCAATGAAAAAAGAGCTTCTGGATAAATTTAAAGAGGGAAAGATAATAAGCCTGATTCAGACTAAAAAATATAAAATCATTATTGAGGTAAAACCTGTTAAGTTTTTAGCATCAAATGACCTAAATAAAAAAAGCGAAACCTTTTATATCCATATTTCCCTTGACCCCTCGCTTCCCGAAATTTACTTTACCGAATTCGAAAACAGACAGAAGACTATTAGTTCTCCTTTTTTAAATCTTCTGCAAAATCAACTAAAGGGAGGGAAAATATTAGATATCGAACACCCCAATTTTGATCGTATTTTACATTTTATTATCAAACCTTACCAAAAGTTCGGTAAATTACAAAATAAAACACTGGTAGTGGAATTTATGGGCAAACACGGTAATATGATTCTTCTTAAAGAAGATAAAACCATAGAAACCGCTATAAAACTAATAGATTCAAATATCAACAGGTACCGGGAGATTATGCCCGGAAAGTTCTATATCCCCCCACCTTCGCAAAACAAAATAGACCCTTTAAACATTAACCGTGAAGGCTTCTTTAATATTTTTACCCCCCTGTCCGCAGAAAATAAAGATTTATCCCTCCGGAAACTGATACAGGACAGTTTTACAGGCATAAGCCCTCAGAGCGCTAAAGAGGTGGTTCTTCAGGCTAACTTATCCCCGGAAAAGAACGTGTCTGAGACGTCCAAAGCGGATTTAGAAATGCTCTGGACCTCTTTTAATAGAATGGTAGCAAATATTAAAGATCATTATTTTCAGCCAGCTCTTTTTCTAGATCCTCTATTAAAAAAGATAAAAGCCTGGTCTATAATCGATTCAGTTCAGTTTCCCAAGTACCATAGGCAAACTTTTGATAATGCTAACTCGTGCCTGAAATCCTTATTTATCGAGCTGGAAAAAGAACGTGAAATTCTATCTATGCAAAATAAGTTAGACCAGATAATCAAAAAAAATATGTTGAAAATAAATAATAAGATAAACGATTGCCAAAAAAAACTGGAAGAAGTGAAAAATTGTGAAAACTATAAGATAAGCGGTGAACTGATTAAAGCAAATCTTTCCAGTATTAAGAGAGGAGACCGGGAATTTACTGCCATCAACTATTATTCTCCCCGGCAGAAAAATATAATCATCCCGCTAAATGAAAAATTAACCCCTTTAGAGAATGCCCGGTTATATTTTAAAAAATACCGGAAAACAAAAGATAGTTTTCAGATAATTTTCGAGCAATTAAAGAGCCATGAATATCATCTTGCCCGGTTGACCGAGCTTCAGAAATTATATGAACAAGAAATCAATTCTCTTCCCGGTCTGCTCAAAATTTATAATAACCTAACCAAATTGGGATGGGCAAAGAAGACCGTTGCTCCCCTTAAAAAGCCCAAAAAAGAAAAGAATAGACTGGTGCCGGTTAAATATATCTCTAAAGATGGCTGGGAAATCTATGTAGGGAAAAGTAACTTGCAAAATGATTTTTTAACCTTTAAATTGGCTTCCGGCAATGATACCTGGCTTCATGCAAAAAACATTCAGGGGTCTCATATTATCATTAAAAATAAAGGAGAAAAACAATCTCTTCCACTTGACACCTTGATTCAGGCTGCAAATTTAGCCGCTTATTTTAGTAAAGCTAAAAAAGATAATAAGGTATTGGTCGATTATACTTTTAAAAAATACGTGAAAAAACCTAAAAACGCGAAGCCGGGAATGGTTATTTATTCTCAAGAAAAGGGTCTTTGGATAAAAATAGATGCGGAAGAAATCAGGAGTATGGAGAAGGTTTCTCAAAAATAATTCTAATACTCTATTTTTCATCCCTCTCCAGGCAATCAATTAATTCCTGTATATCTTGGGGTAGCGGTGCAGAAAATTCCATATATTTTTTAGATGAAGGATGTACAAAACCTAAAATATGAGAATGCAATGCCTGCCTGCTGATATTTAATCCCTGCTTTCTGTGGGTGTATAGCTGGTCACCGACGATGGGATAGCCGATAAAAGTCAGATGTACTCTTATCTGATGAGTCCTGCCCGTACGAAGAGTTGCTTCGACCAGGGTAAAGCCGGAAAATCTTTTTAACACCTTGAATTGAGTTATTGCTTCCCTGCTTTTTCCTTCGGTAACTGCCATTTTTTTCCTGTTCTTCAGGCTCCTGCCGATAGGTGCATCGATAATTCCGGAATCATCTCTCAGGTTACCATGGACTAAGGCAATATATTTTTTGATTACCTGATGATCCTCTATCTGTCTTGACAGGTTAAGATGTGCAAAATCATTTTTTGCGACTACCATCAGACCGGAAGTATCTTTATCCAGGCGGTGCACAATGCCCGGTCTGATCACTCCGCCTATCCCGGATAAGGAATCCCGGCAATGATAAAGCAGGGCATTTACCAGGGTACCGGAACGAATTTTCCCTGCAGGGTGAACAATCATACCGGCAGGTTTATTGACTACCACTAAATATTCATCTTCGTAGATTATATCTAAGGGAATGGCTTCTGCCATAATCTTTAATTCTTTTTGTTCTGGCGGGGCTAAATCTATCACATCCCCATTTTTCAAGATATAACTTGGTTTAACCGGGGTGCTATTTACTCTGATTTTACCCTGGGTGATTAAATTCCGAATCTGGGATCTGGAGGGGTATATTTCTTTCTGAGTTAAATAGAGGTCGATTCTGATTTTTTCTT
>Ga0307380_10003206_pt1 | contig 22769 bp, 17 predicted proteins | sample UN3MG_FD_202239 | JGI IMG/M metagenome (GOLD analysis project Ga0307380, IMG submission 202239) | Soil microbial communities from Risofladan, Vaasa, Finland - UN-3 | ecosystem: Environmental > Terrestrial > Soil > Coastal area > Acid sulfate soil | place: Finland: Risofladan, Vaasa | collected... | reverse complement strand
AGCCTTAGCAGCTTTCGCAGGATTAACAATTTGCGATGATGAAGATCCCGCTGGATGTTGTTCTCCAGAGATATGTCCGCCATTTATTAAAAATAATAGAGAAATAAATGTTCCTACAGGAGAATTAGTATACCATTCTCAAATAGGAATAGATGTAAGCACAATACCTGCCATGCCAGGTCCTTTGGCGGATCTCATAGCGGCGGCATTAACTCCGATTAGAAAAGAAAGATGGCAGCTATTAGATACGCAGGAGGCTCCACCGATTCCTGTAAATAGCATAATTACACCAATCATTCCATTATTTCTTGGAGGAACTATATACTATCCCGATCAAGAATTTGATCAGGATACTGCTCCAATACGATCTCCATATACCGTGGATGTTACAATGACATTAGATCCTAGAGCTTTCCATCCAACGGATACACTTGGAGAAAGAATATTTATTATCAAAGATTGTGTTGTTGTCAGAAAACCTTATGTTGGATTATATAATTTTGCTGGCATCTTATCTCCAGGATTAGGAAATACTAATGGAACATTTAATATTGAGGGAGGACTAGTTACCGAGGAAGATGGAACAGAATATGTTGTAGATGGATATGTTGCATCATTAAATACATTTATTTCAATGCCTTCTTCGTTCTCGGATGTTCCACCGGCATTTGATGATGGTTATACAATTTCCAATCTATCATTTGTATGGAAACCTCAGCATGGTGCCTTAGCATCTCATGATTTAATCACTGTTGGCTGTATGCCAGAGGTTAATATTGAGAAGGCTGTTCAAAATGCTATTATTTTAGCAGAGGGAATTACTCCTGTCTTGGATAGGCTACCGCCAGTCCCAAGCGGAGTATCTGTGGCTTCATCCGGAGATTTTCTACCGAATGTGACTGGTGCGGAAGAATGTGTTCTTTCTGCTTTGGCAACATTTAGAAAAGAAGTATCCGTGGCTGGCGCAGCAGATTTCCAAGCCCAGGTGGAAGTATGTCTTAATGATCTATTAAATCAATCATTATTTACCTTATGTGCAGCCTTGCTTTCCGGAACATCACAATTTAAGAGTACTGTTGAAATAGAACCGAACTTACAATTTACAACCGGAGAAATAACGACCAGCGTGGTCCTAAAAGATGCTGCTGGAACTGTCATTTCTAAAAATCTTCCAGTGCAATGTTCAGACAGCTTAGAAGATAAGTTAAAAGGAGAGGTTACATTAGGAGAAATAACCAAATTCACATATGATGGCTATGAGGCATTCAATGCATATATTACAAGTGAAATTAGCGGAGATGGTGAATTAACAGTATCATTTGATGGCAATATATTTAGTACAGTTATTGCAGGAACTGAAGCGGCTCCTACATCTATAATAGAGAATATTACGAATTACACCTTTGTTGATGATATTGCTGATGAGCAGGTTCGTCGCGATGAAACTGATGCTGGAGGTAGCTAATGCCTAGCATGATTCCGGATCCCGCAATTGATACAGGCCAGGAAGATCTTGAGAGTATTGAAAACAATATTTCAGAACTCAAGGCAAGATTTATTACCCCGATTGAAAAAATTAGGAGTATTTCTCGTCCAAATTCTAGCCAGCCTGGGGCTAAGAATCCGGAAGATCCCTCCGAAACAATCTTCAATGACTTCAAGGATTTAAAAATAAGTGGAGCTGAGGCGTTAGAGAGTAGAGCTTCTGCTTTTTATCGCATGATAGGACTTCCAATAATTAGCCCCGATGGCCAGGCTTATTATAATCCAGGATTTCCATTTAATTCTGTGAGAATCAATCACCAAAATGTAAATGATAAAATTCTAAAATCCGAACCATTAAAAAATATATTATCTGAAAGAGAAATATTACCAAAACAATTATTAAAGATTTTTGGGAGACAAGATATAAATGCTTCAGTTTATACTTTATTATTAAGACATGTAAATAAATTTGCTGTATTTAAGGCTCCACTCGCATTAGATGCTCTTACTCCGGATTTATTTAAAACATCTATAGAAGCTAGAGATAGTGAGATTAAAAATATAATTAAAGAAAATCCACAGCTTGCGACTTCTGTTCAAGCTGCTGTGGCAAGCCTTCCAAGCACCAAGAGCGTCAAGCATATCATTGGGCCTTTTATGACAGATCCTAGAATTGCTGTCACTGTAATGCCAGATGTAAATCTCGTATGCGTTCCATTTTTGTCTGATAAAAATAGTACAGCGTTGGCTCCAAATACATTTCTTCCCAGGCCGGGCATAGAGCTGATCATTAGAGAGAGACTTGCCGCTAGCGCAGAAAATGAATTCCTATTCAGAGAACTTAATAAAATATTAAGCGGAGAGGTCTCTGCAAATAAGGATATTGCAAGTATAGATATTACCACATTGAAGAACTCTGTTCGAGCGCTTTCAGATGCAAATGAAATTAATGATGCCACAAGAGACTTATTTAGTAAATTTACAAATGTTCAAGCTCTTACAATAACAGAATTAGTAAAAACAATAAAGGTTGTTATTAGAACCCTGGCCGTGGCAATGAAAGTTATAGATACTGCTAGAGAAGAGATTAACTGGATCCCGGTCCCTGATGTTTCGGGGCCAGAGAGTGGAGCGAACGGGGCCAAGCTATCTACGACAGGAGTAAATGGTAGTAGGTCCCCTATTGACTCTAAAATAATAGAATTAAGAATAAAAAAACTAAATGCTGCTTATCAATTAAATGATCGAACTGATATTGGTTCTTTTATATCTCCTTTTTCGGCCACCTCGCGGGTAGATAATGTAAGTCTACATAATGAAGAATTTTCTAATCTTACTCAAAAACGAGACAGAATCGCTAGGAATGCATTCCATGCCATGGAGGAAATAGAAATTATCACAGGAGAGATTAGCGGCCTTGGTTTAATCGATATCCTGGCTGTTTACACTGCATTATGGGCCATAGATATAAAGGATCTAATGGGCCTTTTAGACCCAGAATCAATCAAAAGAGCAACAGCTTTTGAGCCAACCGTAGCAGATATAAAACAAACGAGTATCTTGGACGCTAAAAACAATCTTGAAAAATTAATATTAAATGTTCTGTCTTTTGCGGACAAATTACTAGAAGAACAACAACTATCTCCTAGAGATATCTTTGGAGGAAGCGTATAATGAGGGTATTACATGTCGTTTGATTTAAAGATTACTGATGGAGATGTTGTTATTAAGGATGGAGATCTTAGAAAAGTAGAAAATAATGACAAACTTATTCAGGATATACTTAAACTTGTTTTAACTCCTTTGGGAGTTAATACTCAATATCCTTGGTATGGGTCTCCAGTTTCCAAATCTACTATTGGAAATGCATTAGATGTAACCTTCGCCTTTCCCATTGCAACCAGCCAGTTGCGCTCCTCACTAGAAACTCTTCAAAGACTCCAAAAACAGCAGGCCAATTTCCAAATGGTCACGGCAACTGAACAGCTTGCAGCCATTCAGGACCTAAAAGTTGAACAAAATCAAGTGGATCCTAGATTTATTACAATAAAGATTCGGGTTCTTACTAAAGCATTATCTAGTGTTGAGACAGAATTTTCTATCAGAGGACTTTAATGACACGGATTCGTAGCACAAATGAGCTTATATTATCTGCATTGGATTATTATAGAATTTCCCTTCCTTTATTAGATACTAAGCCTGGCACCGTCGCGCGAGATCTATTAATCGACGGTCCGTCCATTCAGCTTTCTAGATTATATGATGAATTAAATAGGCTATCTAGTCTTCAATCTTTAAGATTAGCTATTGGCTCAGATTTAGATAGATTGGCTCAAAATTTTGGTGCTATTAGAAAAACAGGAAGCAAATCTTCTGGACCTGCCCTGTTGACATTTTCTACCTTGGATTCTGATGTTGCAATTACTAAAGGAGACATTGTTACTGCTAAAAATGGAGCATCTTTCGTTGCTCTAAATAGTCTGGTTGTGGCTACGGTGCGAGCTAATGAATATAGAGCAGTAGCAGCGAGATATCAATCAGATTTAGATTATGTTGGAATAACAGACCAATTTGCAGTCAGCATTGTAGTAGAATCTACAGCCACCGGATCTCAAGGCAATATATCTAGATATTCGATTAATAATACGTCTATATCAGGTGTATCAAACATTACAAATACCTCTCCTTTTGGAGGAGGAACGTCATCAGAAGATGATGCCTCATTTAGAAGCCGAGTCCTATCGGTCTTTTCTGGCGCTAATACTGGTACAGCATTGGGCTATCGAAATGCGGTGCTTGCGGATGTATCTGTAATAGATGCCCTCGTAATTGAGCCAGGGGATACCCTAATGGTAAGAGACGGCACTGAAATAAGCACTGCTGAGGATGGAACAGTAACGATTATAAGCGAGGGAACGGGTGGAAGAGTAGATATTTATGTTTTTGGAACTAGACTTCAGGAAGTAATCGACAGCTATATTTATAGAGATCTAAGCAATACCGGAGACCCTACTGATATTGATAATGATCATGTTCTTGGGCAGATTTCTGGTGATGAAAACAAAACAGTCACCCGCAAGAGATTGGATAATATAGCCAGCGGAGTATTACCATCTCAGCCAGCCAATAACATCATTGATGTCTCCGGCTCATTGAGTGGCACCAATTTTGTAACCAAATCAGTAGACACATTAGGAAGAGTAACTGGAAATTATGAATTAGTAAGAGATACTGGTGTTTATTCAGGATCCCCCTGGGGATTTGATAGATTGCGTTGGCTTGATGATAATATTAGAGATCTTCAGGAAGATAAGACAAAAGGTCTTTTTAATGGGCAGGATCCTTTAAACTTTACTGATCTTACCGAAGTTAAGACTGTTACTCAAAATCGCTCAGTCGTCAATGAAAATAGCCAGGTTACGGCCTCGAATCGAAGTTCAATACAATTAGCTCACTTTCCTGTATCCGGAGTAACAAGAGTATTCAATGTTACGACAGGTGAGAGATATGTTGTCACAAATCAAAATCCAGATGGTGACGGGACAATTAATGAGAATGGAAGAATTATTATAAGCGGAAAGTCTCTTCCGGCTGTCAGCGATATATTACAGGTAGATTATACCTGGGTATTTACATTTGACCCATACTTTGATTATGATAATCGTACTACATCTTCTAATCCAAGAACAGTTCAAGACAGCATCGATTGGGGATTCTCAAATGCTGTACGCAGAGAGCGTGTAACATTAATAGCCGCTGGATCATTTTTGACAGCTACTGTGTCTCATCCAGTAAGCACAGTAGTAAGTGTAAATCTATTCACTGAGGAAGCAGCCTCTATTAGTTTAATTTCTAACAGATTAGGAATTACTGTTGGTACATCAGTGACCGGAGTAATATCTATTGTTAGAGCCTCCGATGGAGCAGAACTTTATAACACCTTTAAATCCGACGGAACATTTAGTGAATTTACAATATTTTTCCCAACGGACACCCCTGGGAATATTAATGATGATGTAATTGTTGTTTATAATGGAGAAGATGTTTTCAATACGGCTACTCCTGGCAATTCCAGTGCCTCTGTTATCTCTATTGTTCCTTCAGCAACAGCGGTCGCAGGAAGCCTTGTTGAAGTTAGCTATTTAGCAAATATCAGCTCCATTCTTCCTGCAACATCATTGTCATCTTTGCCTGCTATAAGATCTGCGAATGCATTCGATACTAATACGTCTGTCTCGGTAGGTTCCCAGCCGACAACCTATATTTTTGATGGTCTTGGAGATATTGTCTCAAATCTTCGACAGGCTCCTTCTAATCTTGGCCTTACAATTTCTGGATCGATTTCTCCAGGAATAATTACAGTAACTGGGACAACAGTAACATCAATTATAGATACTGTATTTACAGCAACAGTCGCCGGACTTACACAAGACCTTAGTTCTGCTATTAAAAAACATCTTGGTTTAAGCTCAAATGAAGCAATCCCATCTAACATAAGCATAGCAAGACTAGTAAAACTGGAAGAAGTTGTAACAAACTCAGCTTTTGATGTATTAGATATTGTTACTAATTTTGATATTAAAGGATATGAGCTGCGAGATAATCAATTAGTAATTGAAGAATCTATTAAGAATACTACACTTACTTCTACTCAGGTTACCCTTCCAACGACAGCGGATAATTCTGCTGCTAGCATAAATATTGGAGACAGATTAAGAGCAAGATTCTATATTGCGAAGAGTAGTGACACTGAGAACGTGGCGTTTAGTAAGAGCGGAACATTATTTACAAATAAGAGATTTTCTTTAATAAATGTTATATCTATTTCCAGTGGATTTACGTCAGCTGCTTCAGCGTCAGCAACATTAACTGTTACTAATCTAAATCAACCGGAGGTTAGGTCTCGTTATTCTGCTTTTTATGATTATGTCGGTCCAAAATCTAATGAGAGAATAACTATAAGATATAATTTTGATCAAATAATTGCCGATTCAACGCTCTCGGTCGAAAATACTCGACCAATAAATGCTGATGTTTTGGTGAAATCTGCGGTCCCAATTCTTGTGGATGTTTCAATTAAAATAGTAGTTACAAATGAATTTATAAATTCTTCTGCTATTGTTGCTCAAAATGTGAGAGATGCCGTCACAACAGCAGTTAATGCTAGGCAGCTTGGAACAGTTATTGATTCATCTGATCTTATTAATACATCTTATACCATTAATGGTGTAGATCGTGCTAGGACTATATTCTTTAATAAAACAGGATCAACCGGGTCGGTTCTAAGCATTGAGTCTGGGAAAAACGAATACATTCAGGCTAATACAATTACAATAACTGTTGAAACTCGCTAATGGCTAATCTAAGACTAAAAAGAATCAAAGCTTCCGATAGTACCACTATTGTGGCTGAATTTACAAATCTTTTAGATCCTCTTCTAGATGTATCTAACGTTAGTCTTTTGCCTAATTTGCCTAGCCTTCCTATACCAGAAGTGCTAAAAGTCAAAGTAAAAAATGATGTCATAGTTGTAACGATTCAACCAATGACTCCAATGGCTCTTTACTATGTGACATTTAAAAATGGTACTATAAAATTTAGATCAAAAAATCTTAATGATTTTCTATTAGAGGACGGCAAGACCAATGTTGCCACGCTTGTTGGTCCAATAGATCCTGCTAATACAATAAAAGATAAGCTAATAGAATTTATAGATCCTGTTAATAATGTATATAATATTGATGGGCAAAATAATATCAGCAAAATTATAAATCATTTATCTACAGATTTGACAAAAGCTTTACATGATGTTCGTCAGGCAAAGAATGATAATTATCTTGGATTCACTGTATTTGATGAGCTTAAGACTCGGGGAAAGGGCCCATACGATAGACTAAATGAGGAAGGGGCTTACGAGGTTATACGAGTAGGTTTAAATCAAACCTCGGCCCCTCTTACTACAACGTTAAACTTTAGTTCATTTCCGGAATATCCAATAACATTACAGTCAATTTTGGTAACAAATGAGCAGCTCTCTGCTGGTGTGGGCCGGGGGACATTCACCGATCTTGTACTCACAGTAGCCAATGATAATGTTACTAAATTAAATAGTCTTACTATAGCATACTATTCTGGATCTACTTTAATATTTGATTTATCATCAAATGGATACAGAATATTAGAGACACGCTATGATCCCAATGTGGCATCACCCAATCAGGTATTGGCCAGCAATCAATTTGCTTTACCAGAAGTTATTCTAGAAGATTCTAGTTTTGTTCTACCTGTCTCCGGCGATAAAATTATCGTATCTTATGAATATAAGAATAAGGGAAGAATAATAGATGAGGAGTCTATACGAGTCTCTCAGATTCTCAATGCGGTAAGAGAGGTTGTTCCACCAATTGCTGTAGAATTTACGTTAGCCAAATCTCCTGTTGTAAATGCCTTGGATGTTGTTCAAACATTCGGTGGTATCGAATTCTTAGATCCTTTAGCAAATCCTCCTCTCTCAGCAACCCATCCAGCATTTACTAGAGAAATCACATATAGATTCGATGGATTGCCATCGACATCAGGAGACTTTGCCGTTGAATATGAAACAGGAAGAGTCGTAACCTATGGTGAAACATTAAATGATGGAACTGGCAATTTTCCACCGCTAGCCAATTATTCCTATAGAAATGTATTCGATAATAATTTGGATTATATCTATAATCCAGAGACTTATGAACTTGTTCGGAATCCTTTAAGAGATCTTGCTGGACAATCTGTCACTATTACATTTGATTATGAGCAAGCCTTGCTGCCAGAGGTAGATTTCAAAGCCCAGGTTCATCAGGAAGTACTAGACGAAAGAATAGAAAATAGACTAAAATCCACTATATCGTTAATAACAAATAATACTCCAATTACTAATGTTTTTAGAATATTTAATGAAACATCTGGCGAGATATATTCTGTCCAAAGATGGAATGATAATACAATCTTCTTTAATAGTAATATTCCTCCAAAAATACAAGATGTAATTCAGGAGCGAGCGAGATTTACTGATGTCCTAAATGAAATATTGATATCAGAATCTGAACTTATAAATATATTAGGGACAAGAGTATTACGAATACCGCTGAGTAATAATAGAATTATGTCAGCATCTGAGGATGCTATTGGGTCTAGCTTCAATAGCAGCGCCTCCTTTAGCAGAACTGATATCTTTTCAACTGAATTATATTTTGATTGGCAAATTCTTACAGAGACTGATAATATAGATCGTCTTTTGGAAGGGCAATATCAAATTGATTACCAGGGTGGCACATTATTCCTGGGGACATCTCTTGCTCAGGGATTAGATCTGGGCACCATGAATTATAAAAAGTCTACGATCGACCCTAAAAATTCTCATGTTATCGCTGTATCAGAAATCTATCATAAGATCAGCAACATCACTGGAATTAATAAAAGAATTGCATTAAGTTCTTTTGGAGAGGATGTAATTTCTCCGCAATCTTTTGATAATACTGATGAAAGATTTTTGGGCGGAGATCTTACAATGCCGTATATTGTCAGCTCTGGAACAATAACCGTAACAGATGATGTTAGGAATGTTCGTGGAATCTTTGATGTTTTTGACCTAAATAATAACATAGATGTTACGAACTTTGGGGAGAATGTCTCAATATCAAATAATATTATAACATTGGGAGCAATTACTAAGCAAGAGGTTACAACAATTGGGCTCGGGCTAGTTGTGTCTGCAACAGATATTACTCCTGGAGCTGAAATATCAGGGGTATCTAGTGTCAAAAGAATTAGCGATGGAGTCCAATTATATGATATTGGTGGGTCCTTTACTAACTATGATATCACTTTATCAGGAACAGGATCTCCTTCCCCTGGAGAAGAGGTAGAGATAATATATGAATTGAGCCTTAACTCTTCTGCTACACCAGTTGTTGATTATAATCGTGGAGATTATTTCATAAATTATAACTATCTTGTTGATGAAATTCTTGTAAGTTATGAGTATGGAGACAATGTGTTAGATTTTAGAGAGTCCAATATATTAGATCCTGGTACTGACTATTATGTAACTTATAAGGTTGGAGCATTAAGAGACTCCCTACTTAAGAATTTCGGCAGTCTTGTTGATATTCCTATATTAAATAACTTCGATACTACTCTTCCTAGAGAGAATTATCGAGACGCTTTAAGTGCAGCTCTTCAAAGCTTTACCAAGGGCCCTACTCTACCTTCAATGAAACTATTAGTATCAACCATAACAAAAATTGATCCAGATATAATAGAGGCAATATTTGAGGTGTGGTCATTAGGTGTAAGTTATCTATATAGAAATGCAATCAATTATACTGGAGATTTACAGTTATTGCCAAGTAAGTATGATAATGGTGTTAGCATATCAAACTCTGATGAGAGCGTTTCTTTTCCAGCATCTTCTAACTTGCGCCTTGAAGAAGGCACATTAGAAACTTGGGTTGTTCCAGAATGGAATGGGCTAGATAATGACGCTTCTCTAACTTTTACAATAACTAAAGATGGAAATCCAATAACTTCATCTGAGGTATTTATTGGCTCAAGCAGCTTTAATCCTGAAGTTATAGATGGGACATTTATTGTTAACAAATTTGATATAGCCTCTCCAGACGGTATACCAGGCAAAATTTTTACTGATACCGGCCTGTTTGTTTATCTAAATGAGACAACTAATCGCTGGAATATATTAGCAAAAGACAAGGTTGCCGGAGATGGGTATACTTATGATGGGACAATTACTTCCTCCGGAGAACTATATGATGTTCAATTTATTCCTGGACTTGGAGAGATCAATGATATTCTTAGAAGCTCATCAAAAAAGGTAACATTTCAATTTAATCTTGACGGATATGATGTTCTTAGCCCAGACGGCTACAATGATGGCTATAATATAATTGATGGGTATATTCCAGGAGATGGATATTCGCCAGGTTATTCTTATGATGGAATAACATTGATGTCTGATAATGAACATTATCTTTTTGATTTTGGTCGGGGTGCAGCCTCAAATAGATTCAGCTTATACAAAGATGGAAAAGGATATCTAAATTTTAGAGTTTATGATAAAGGCAATGCCATTACTGGAAGAACAAATCAATATAAAATAAGTACTGATATTTCCAGTTGGTCTGCTGGAGAAGAACACCATGTCGCTATTTCTTGGAAACTAAATACTAATGAAAAGCGAGATGAGATGCATCTATTTATAGATGGCGCGGAAGCAACAAATATAATGAGATATGGCGGAAGGCCTATAAGTGCGACCACCGATAGATTTAGAACAGTCAAACCAGAGATTATTTCTGGGACTATTCCATTAAATATAGTTACTGCCGCTGATATGACAACGGTCGCTGGATCCAATATTGTTTCATCGGCAAGTGTGAATTTTGATACGGAAGGAATATTAATTGGCCAAATAATTGAGATCAAGGAGATCGGATTCGGCACCTATACTATATCTTCGGTCTCAGGCAATACATTGGTCATAGATAGTCCGGCTCCTTCCTCGCTTTCTGATGCTAGATTTTCTGTCAATCCATATTCTGTAATCGTATCCACGGAAATTGACCTCGCTGCAAATATAGCCATATCTATTGCTAGTTCTGGTGTTGAGACTGAAATACCTGGTCTCCGTGCCGATGTGCCTGCTTATGAAATTAGCAAAAATGCATACAATCAAAATGTTTTGACCATACTAGGTAGCGCTCAGGCAGGCGATCAAATTTATATAAGAACACTTGGCTTAAATCATCGAAGATGTCGCGAAAGACATTATATTTGGGGTAATACCAGTAATGTAATAAGGACTCAGCTTCCTCCTCCTATTAATCTTGATGAAGCTGATATCTATGCTATATTAATGAAAAGAGTTCCAATAGGCCCAAATAATGCCACATTAGTTGGAGATAGATTTTTTGCCTCTGGCCTGCTAGCCTCTCAACCATCAAACTCCTCTGAGGGGAGAACACTGTCTGTAACTATTGATAATAATAATGTAGACTTTAGCCTATCTCCAATAGTTACCATATTCGGAACGACAGCCGGAGGTCCTGTTTCCGAGGCTGTAACATTTACTACATATGGAACCTTGCTAACTACCAATAAATTTTTAACAATAACATCTGTTTCTGCCGAAGCAACGGCATTACTAACTAGTAACAACACCTTATCTGTTGAAATAAAAGAAGCATACTCATTATTTAAGTCAGAGGGAAATAACGAGTATCCTGTAGTAAGATTTAGCTATAAGACGCAGCAGGGCACTACTCTGTCTGGGACAGGCGATAATATCGTCACAGACCTTTCAGGATTTTTTGCAGAATCTATGGTAGGACAATCGCTTGTAATCGCTTCTCCTGTAGGAGTTGCGGGAACCTACACAATAACATCAAGAATAGACAATACAAATATAACCATCAGCCCTACTCCACCCATGTCATTTTCCTCTGGGGCATATTCAATCTACAATGCAAGCCTTGGAAGATCCGGGTTCCAAAATGGATTCTTCACACTAGAAAAGGCTGGCGGAATTAATGATCCATTTCTTCTTAAGGAAGGTTGGTACGAATTTGATTATGCTACTTATTTAGAGGTTCCATTTACCCCAATGAGCGACCAACAGGCCTTTGTTGGAAGCGATTTATATGGCAACAACCAGGCCAAAGCAATAATCGATGAATTCAGAATACTATCTGAAATGATAACAGATGTCAGGATTGGAGAAAGTTTAGGATCCAGGACTCAAACAATTACAACAAGCTTTAACTCTTTGGTGGCATTTACAAAGAGAAGCAATACACTTATGCTTCTTCATTTTAATTCTCTGCCATTTATTAATGATACTGATTATTGGACATTTACTAACAAAGAATATGTCCAATCTGGTGAAAGTGTTAATACAACATTTGATAAAAGTATTGTATTATCTGAATCTCCTCTAGTTTTTAATAATGCAGGACTATTATCTACGGCATCTGAGGGAAGTATAGAATTCTGGGTTAGTCCCAAGTTTGATACTTATAATGACCCAAATGTTAGATTTTATTTTGATGCTGCGACAGCAATTGTTGAAGAAACAATAAGTATTACCACGGGATCTGTTAAGCTAAGTGGAAGTACTTCTCAAGTTTTAAGCGTTCGTTTGCAGACCGATACCAACGATACAGGCCAGGAATACTTCCAAGGTGGCTCTATTGGAGATGATTTTAGAACATTATTTTTAGGAAAGGCTTTGCCTTCTCAACAAACACCTATAAAAATATCCTATATCCCGCAAGGATTATCTGGAGACAGAATATCAATTTTTAAGGATGAGGAAGGATTTATAACATTTAATGTTAAGGCTAGCGGGATTGATTTCCAAGCAAGACAGCCGGTATTCTGGGCTAGAGATACTTGGCATAGAGTTAAGGCAACATATAAGTTTAATCGTATAGATAATCAAGATGAAATACGTTTATTTATAGATGGAGAGGAAAAAGGAGCTGTTCGCTTTGGTTCTGGGCTGTTGTTCGGTCAGGGAGCCATTTTCGGGCAAGGATTCGCCGGAGTGGATAATTCCATATTATTAGGAGATATTAATTTTAATGATCCTATAAATCAAATCTTTATAGGCTCAAACTTTCAAAAGGTTAATACCGCTCAGGCAAGGATTGATAATTTGCGTTTGAGCGACACTTCGCGCAATCCTACGACCGTGGGAAGCCAACCGTTCGACATCAATTACAGCACAAATCTGTCAATTCTTTTTCCAGTGACAGAAGATGCCTTCACAACATTCCTTTTAGACTTCAACACATTATTAACTAAGGCTGATGATTTCGCAATTCTGCGGGATGAAAAGTTTGGGATCTTTAACTTTGATATTACTGTTATAGATTCTTTTGATATAGTATTAAGTAATTCGAAAATCAAACAAATACTAGAAACCTTAATTTCCAAGCTCAAACCAGCTCAGAGCAAAGTAAATATAACATATATTCAGTAGGCAATTCATGATAACAAGATTTGATGTATCTGTTCTTCGTAATAAATATCACGACGCTCAACGTGTCGATCAGACAGATATGACGGTTGAACAGAATTATAATGTTAATACTAATGCGGCAATAGTAGGAAACTTTTTTGGTTCTGGTGTTCTTCCTTCCTCACCAGAGCCTATAATTCTTTTCGATTCTAGCAATCTAGATTCTGTATCCGCTGCACTAGTTGCTTCTGGTGACTTTGATGGAACAGGAATCTCCGTCTCCGCACAACCTACAGATATAAATCTAGGTAACCAGATTGAGGTGGAATTAACTGGGTCTGCTGCGTTCGGTCGTTTAAGCACCAAAGTTGCTATTATTGGACTATCATTTGATGATACATTGCAAACAGATAAAATGTATTTTTATAAAAATGAGAAACAAGTTACCTCAAAACATTATAAAAGAATACTTACTGTTTTATTTAATGACTTTTTGGGCAATAATAATTGCTCTAGAACTCTTGGCGGTAAAATCGTTCTGCGAGAGGCCTCAAGCTTCCAACTTTCTAGAAATCCTATTATGGTTTCACAAGAAGTTGAGCCTGATATATTTTGGAGAGATTTTAAGGTAGCTAATTCAGGTATTGCTCTATTTACCACAATTCAAAATGCAATAGGATCCGATTATAATGCAGATGCTTTAAGCATCAATGTTACGGAAAAAACGATTCGGCAATTATTGCCTAGTGATGTTACATCCCATGTTGGCCAGAAATTTAAGGCCGCAACCAACAATATTCAAAAGATAACACTTCTTATGGGAGCGTTGAGAGACGCTTCTGCCGCGGAAGCAAACAAATTTGATTGGTCTGGGGATTTAATCATTAGCATATACCCATTACAGACCAGCACGTCCTGCCCGGCCGATATTATTCCAGAATTAGCTATAGAATTTGATCCCACAATAACTCCTCTTGCTCAATTAAGCATAAATCAAGCTTCTTTATTAGACCAGGGCAGCATATTGACCGATGTTCTTCAGCCTATAGATTTTGTATTTAATGCTACTGCTGTCTCTACGGCGGGAGCGATTGCTGTCAATTCATTCTATGCTGTCACGGTAAAACGAGCTGGCGCTGCCTCAATAGGTTCAATATTATTTGGAACAGGCAATGACAAGACCGTAAACTCTAGACTAACATTATTTAGTAATGTTTGGGTTGATGTTCCGGAAGACGATATGTGGTTCCAAGTCTGGTCTGATGCGGCCAAGATTTCAGATGGCATGGGCTTTGATGCTGGTAACGGAATCATGATTCCCAAGACAACAATAAATGCCGCAACCGGGACAACAATAGATAAGGAAGAGAAAAATAAATCATTCCAAAGTACTGGAGAAAATACATTAAATGTTGGAATAATTCAGGCCTTAAATGAGGAGAGTGCAACAGTTCAAGATGAACGAACAGGTAATAGCGTATTCTCTCGTCAAATGTTTGATGCGTCATTTAGCTTTGTTAGCGAGACCGGGCTTGATGCCTTGCAGACCGTATCAGATCCTCTTATTATAGGATGCGTCCAGGATACAAATCCAAAGCAAAATGCTAACCTAACAAAAACTCAGTCATTCGCTGGATTAGCTAAGGGGAATGTATTTACTATTATAAAGCCTGATGCCGATCTATTATCATTAAATCTATTGGGAAGTAAGCTTATTCCTAATTCCGCTTGCAGTGATATAGATTATCGTATTTTTAGTGTTTACCTTTGTACTGATGGCTATGGCGATATTAACGGAGACGGCATAATAGATGATAGCGATATTAGCAGAGCCTCTGATCTCATCGGAGAGGGCCTGGCCCTAGATACAACTCAGCAAAAAATAGTAGATGGCTATTTTACAACATTAGAAATTCTTCGTGCTGATGTGGACGGGGATGGATATGTAACATCATCTGATCTTGATCTAATTATATCATACGTTAATAAAACTATAAACAGTTTTCCTGTCGGAGCTACTTTCCAGCATATGGATCTTAAACTCCAACAAAGTGTTGGTAGGTTCGATGGGTATTTTGATTGTGGTGATGGATATGTCCGAATTGATGGATATACTGGATCAAATATTGTAGATTCCAGTTCTCTTAGTGCGCTTGAGCTTTTGTATGACGGTTATCTTGTCGATCCCGTCTTAGAGCTTGATCCAGCGTTTAGCGTTGTTCCTTTCCAAGATATAACATATCAGATTAAGGCACAGCCATACTGGCAGCCGCAGAACCTAGCTTTAAGTTCTTCCGCGAGACTTGTGCCAGCAGCTTTTACATTCGAAAATGCCATAGTTCCATATAGTTGTTCTTCTTCAGGAGTAACTTTATGTGAAAATAGAAATAATATTATTCCAGAATGTGATGCTGGAAGAAATGATTTCTTTGTACCAAGTAATCTTTATATTGGCACGGGAGAAATTCTAAGACCAGATGGATCTAATTATTCTGTAGATCTTGAGATAGGTACTGTAATTCTTCAGCTACCAGAAATCGAATTTAATGAGGCAGTAATCAATGTTTTTGATAAATTTGTAGCAGATAGAGGCGATGGACTAAGTACACGAGCAGGATATCCAATTATGCGATACTCAGACTGCTCTACCGTTCAGGATGAAGACCTATTTCTAGGAAAGGTAAGATTTGGTGTGTCTGTCCAATCTCTTGCTCAAAATTTGGACGGGTACGATGGGGACGGCTACGGAATTATCGTAGATCCTATCTTAGGCACCTATATGAATCAAGCGACAGGAATATTAACATTAAATGTCAGAGATTTGGAGGAAGATCCTATATTTAAAACATTGGTGACTAAAATTCAGATACAAGTATTCTTAAAGAAGGCCGGTTGGAAAAATAGCGTTCTAGAAATTGACTCTGATGCTGTCGCTGGATTATTGTCTACGTGATATATAATCTTGTATGATATCTAACAAAACAATAATCCTAGAGCAAATTAATGCCAGGCTACTTAATACATCTGTCGAGTCTTCGGAGGTCATTTTCTCTGAGGACAGAATTAATACAGCGATCACCAGATCTTTAAGCACATTGCGTCAATTTGGAATATTAGATTTGTCTAATGTTTTTGATTTAATAATTTCTGGAGCGGTTGTAGAATTACTTAGCAGCCAATCATTATTAGAGGTTGGCCGAGAAGTGACATTTAGAGATCATGGGATTGAATATTATCCCCCAGCAATATCTTCCGTTTTAATGAAACAATGGGAAGTTGAATATACTATGTATATGAAAAAGATAGAACTATATCTTTCTTTGAAATAAATCATGAAAATAAAGTTTGAACAATTCTTAAATGGGAGGCATTCTTGGGGAATTGTGGGCCAAAATCTTGCTCGCTCTTTAATTGGCAAGGGTAATGAGGTTCACTTATATTCTACAAATGGAATAGATAATTTCCCTGATGATTTGCGGCCTTATTTGCGAGGTGTTATAAAGGAAAAGGAGCCAAGGAATTATAAGACTGATCCTGCATACGATATGCAGATAAGCTATACTGCTCCATTAAATTTCGGTAAATACTTAGCAAATGGCTCAAAGAATAGATTTGGCATATGGTGTTATGAGTGGCCAATCTTACCGCAAGGGATGGCCAAGCACCATGTCTTCACTGATAAAATTCTAGCTCCATCGGAATTTGCCAAGTATTGCTTCGTTAATAGCAAAGTTCCCGAAGAAAAAGTTATGGTTCTTCCTCATGGAATAAACTTAAAAGACTATGAAGATAAAAAGGTATATGCTTTAAAGACTAAAAAGACGATAAAGATTCTAATAAATATAGGGCAATCTCATATTAGAAAGAACCTGGCGGGCACCCTAAAAGCTTTCGGTGAGGCTTTTACAAAAAAGGATGATGTTTGTCTTGTAGCAAAGATACATTTTGAGAAAGCACAGCATAGTTTCGATGTTGATGCCAAAAAGATTCTATTAGAATTTAGAAAACAATATCCTAATCATGCTGAGATAGAATTTATTACAGAATATATTCCAAATATTATTCATCTATATAATGCTTGTGATATTGTTTATACATTAAGCTACTGTGAAGGGTATTACATGCCTGGCCTTGAAGCCTTAGGATGCAATAAATTAAATATTGCACCAAGGTATGGTGGTCAATTGGACTTTTTAAATGATCGGAATAGCCTTCTTGTAGATGGCAGGATGATAAGAGCTAGCAGACAGATGCAATATTGGACTGCCAATGTTATGAATACTTGTTTTGAATCTGATATTCAGGATGCTTCTGCTAAGTTAAGATTAGCAGTTTACGAATATGATTCTTTAATTAATAAGTTTGAGAATAATATAAAAGAGACAGCAAATAAGTATACCTGGGAAAATGCAACAAATAAATTATTAGAGATGGTAGTATGATTTCTATTCATCCAAAATATTTGAAATTGCTTAAGTCTAATATTTGGACACATGATCCTAGAGCAGTGTCAGGCAGATTATATTTATTTTTGCAGGATAGTTACTTAAATATAAGAAAGATAAAATATGATAGATGGATATGTATATTTTGAAGAAAAGGATGTGGATTTTGATAGCAGATGCACGCCCATCTTTGATGGATATCATAAAGAAATGATTCCTTTTATATTTGAATCAAATTCAAGGCGTATGACTCATGAATCGCCAAAAACAGTTGGTAAACTTTATATGCTATTAGAGGATAAGTAATGCCAATTTCTTATCTTCCTAGGACAAAGCTTGGGAAGCTTTTATTTTTATTGGAGGAACCAATTTCAGTTAATCTAGGATTTTATCGAGACGCCATATCTCTTAGTGATATAAGCATTGCTATTTCTAAAAACCCCAAAGTGATTGGGAATCAAAGCATCGAAGAGATATATAATTCAGTTCAAAAAGAGATGAGAAAAATATAATGTCTATTCAAGATAATTTTTATATTGATGCTGCTACTAAGCACATAGAATATAAAAGCAAAGAGATCGTCCTTACTGTGTATGATTTATATCATTATTTAAGGACAAATTATGAATTAGATTCAGCCCTCGCCCGCCAGAAGCCGGGAACGCTTCTGCTTCTCTTAACATATACGAAAGAAAACTAACATGTGTTCATTTGATAATACTCCAAGAATACCAGCCCTCGAAGCCGACATCGCCCACGGTGTGCTATTGTCGGCTCAACTTATTTGTAAAGATGATAATTTTGATCTCTTCATGGAAGAATGGGCGAATTATATTTTAAATATAAAGGTCAGGCTTCTATTGGAGTATAAAGATGGTCAATGAGGATATTAGAGAAAATATTTATCAAAATATTTTATTTTATGTTGCAAAGATAAAAACACTAGATGTTCTGAATCTAATTCACTCTAGAGATAATATTAAATTAAATATACTAAATGAATTCAAACGTTCTTATATTTCTCAGTTAAAAACTACAAAGATTCCTTTATTATTGGAATATAAATCTCCGAGAGATATATTCAAATCACTACCTTTTCCAGAGTTTGATAAACTTTGTAAATCGAAACTTCGGCGCCAATTTTTCTCTTTGAGTGAGCAAGATTGGAAAGATATTATTAAGAAGGATTAAATGGGAGCATTTTTGCCAAGTAGCTCGGGCCGAGAACTATACTATTATACTCCTCCAGTTATAATAAAAAAGCTGGTCATATTGCAGGATGGTAAGTTGCCATTACTATTGACATATAACCTAAATAAACAGCTTAATGTAATTACAATATAAAGAGAATTATGATGACATATGAAACAAATTCAGATCTTCAAATTATTGATTGGTCAATAGATATTATTAAAAAAACTAAAAACACTTATCCGGTTGGTCGTTTGTTTTTATTATTAGAATATGTGCCTGCAAACTTGCCTATTCGGCATGGCATTGAAGTTCTAGGTCCTGACGATCCTCATCAATTAAAGCTGGGATGGACATGCAATGAGATAATTGGATTTAGTATAAAAATCCGAGAGGCATATTGGCATGATTAGACGACATCTTATAGATCAAAGCAAGAAATTAGGTCATCCTAATTTAAAATACTTCTCTCTTTCTAAAAAAAGAATTTCTCTTCTATTAAGTTTAGACAATATAGAACAATATAGTATCTCGTTGTGGATATTATTTAACAAAAATAAATTATATACTCCTATTATATCTCAGAAAAATAGATTTTGTTTATCTTTTCTGGAGACAGGCTCTCTTCAATTTTCTGATTATCATATATCTGGTGATATTATTGATAATCGGACAGCCTTTGTTAAAGACAATAAATGGCATCATATAGGTATTACCAAAAATGATAGAAAATCTATTTTTTATATTGATGGAAAAAAGGTAAAAGCATTAGCTCGAACTTGTCAGCTCGGTACGCCGCGTGAACAGGAGACTGGCCCACTAGAAGTGGGAGATCTTACAGAGCATCGTATGGATATGCACAATATATGTATTTACAATAAAGCGTTATCATCTGAAGAAATTAATGAAACTTATTTGGCTTGGGATTGTGATCCTCCATTTGAGGAATATGTAAATTGCGTATATGACATCGCTCCAAACCATATTCCTAAATTTGGACCGGGATGCATTTATAGTTACTCTGAGCCAGAATACATAGGTAAAATGCCAATTCGTAAAGACAGCCCGGGATGGACAGTTGATAGATTTGTACGCAAGTCTCTTATAGAAGAAATATATGATGGTATAAAAGAATTTATTAATTCAAGAGGTAAGATTTGAAATTAAGTATAATAATTCCAGTATATAATAATATTAATTTTACAAAATCTGCTATAAATGATTTAAAAAGACTCCCAAATGATCATGAGATTATTATTGTAGATAATGGATCATCAGATAATACTAAAGAAATAATTGCCAAATTGCAGCAGGAAATGTCTGATAGCGAGCCTGAGCTTATCTATATTAGTAACCGTTCTAATATGGGCTTTGGTTATGCTAACAATCAGGGTTACAAGATAGCTTCTGGAGAATATGTATTATTTTTAAATAATGATATTCGTGTCATGGAAAACCATGAAACCTGGTCTCAAGAACTAATATCCAATTGCAAAAACGAGATTATTGGCCTGCAAATGGGCCTTCTTAATGATGATTTTCATTTTGTAAAAGAAACTTCAACCTATATAGATTCTTCATTAAGCTATTTGAGCGGTTGGTTCTTATTGGCCAGAAAGGAAACATGGGAAAAACTTAAGCCAAGCCATCATAAAGATGCTAAATTAGATAAAATTGTAGATGGCTTGTCAAGCGGCCCATGGGACGAAAAATATTTCTGCTACTTTGAGGATGGGGACCTTTCTTGGAGAGCACGGACATTAGGCATCTCTTTAAATATTACAAAAGCTCCAATCCACCATTTTGGCCGTGTAACTGGAAAAAGATTAAATCTATCTAAAATGTACCTTGATTCTAAAGAAATATTTACTAAAACATGGGAAGGAAAGATTTCTTGAATAATATTCAAATATTAACACTAACCTATAATGGATTAGATAAATTAAAAGCCCTTCATGATGGTTTGGCCAGGAATATTGCCAAATTGGACACTGATGCTGTATGGTATATAAGAGATAATGGGTCATCCGATGGCACAAAGGAGTGGCTTCAAGAATATGATGGCCCAATAAAGATCAAGCCTCTATTTGTTGATAATAATCGAGCCAATTTCTCTCAGGGAGTCAACTCCTTAGCAGAGATGGCTAAAGAAGATTGGGATATTATTATTAAGGACAGAGGCCCAGGACTAACACGTGGATTATTCTCACATAAATTTCTATTATTGAATAATGATATTGTCTTTAAAGATGATATGTCATTAAAAAGAATGTTGAATTTATATAATTCAAAAGTTAATATTCAAATGGTTGGTGCTAGGCTTTTATATAATGACACTAATAATCTTCAGCATGCTGGCGTAATCTTTTCTGATAAGTACGGTCGAATGCCGTATCATTATCGGCATAAGGAGAGGTCATATAAGATGGATGAAAAAAATAGATATTTCCAAGCTGTTACAGCGGCCTGCATGCTATTGAATGCGGATGAATTTTTCAAATTAGGTAAGCTCGATGAGATATATAATTGGAGTTTTGAGGACGTAGATTTGGCTTTGCGATTTAATACGTTATGGAAAGTTGCATATTGTGGAGAAACAAATATTTACCATGAGGAAAGCGCGACACTTAAAAAAAATCCCGTCAATAAGCTCTTCCTATCTTCTAATGTAAAACATTTCAAGGATAAATGGTTTGGAAAATATGAAATAGATCATGATAAATATCTTAAAAACCCTCTATATAATATCATTAAATGAGCACTATATTTCCTTTTGCCCCGGGCCTGCCCTGGACGGTTCAAAATAAGAAATTTATCATTCCTAAATTGAAACATTCTCTTTGGGAAAGTTTTTTATCTGGCAAGGACACAATTCTTGTCTCCAATGGAGGCCTGTTCGAAGTATTTGCCTCTCTCATGTTTGCGGAAATAATCAATTATACATTCCCTAAGAATAAACTATATACCATCTGCGATCCAAAGTTTAATTCCGTCCTTTCTTCTAATGGACTGACTAATCTACATAAAGAAGAGACTCCGGGTGACTTAAATATTAAATATCCTACCCCCATATTTGCCGATCGAAAAGGGCGCGTGTATCTAAATTGTTTATTACAATATCATAAAATTATAACATTGGATGGTTGCTTTTCTCATTTTAATAGAAAAGCAGCCTTAGAGCAAATTTTTAGTAATACCTTATATAACCAAAATATAATACTTCCAAAGATAAGAAGAGGCGAGACAAAAAAGTTTTCTGACTGGAAAAAAATTAGCAAGTTTTATCCAAATAAACCTTATATTGTAATCTTTCCGGATGATACTGGATTAAGTATTTCGAATGAGAAACTTCTTAATTGGAGCATAACTCAAACCAAATCGTTTGGACAAATGCTATCTCAAATAGGGTTTGATTTAATTATTGTAACAGATGCTGCTCATAAGTATTATGGTTCTTCTAGCTATAAGCTTGCCCCAATAGATTGGAATATAATATACCCTTTACTTCAGAAGGCCCAAGGAGTTATCTCAAGAGAGCCAGATTTTCAACTGATAAGCCTGCTTATTTCTGATAATAAGATATTTACAGAAAAAAATAATTCACATTTGGGGATTTTAAAGAACAGCAA
>Ga0307380_10003205_pt1 | contig 22776 bp, 17 predicted proteins | sample UN3MG_FD_202239 | JGI IMG/M metagenome (GOLD analysis project Ga0307380, IMG submission 202239) | Soil microbial communities from Risofladan, Vaasa, Finland - UN-3 | ecosystem: Environmental > Terrestrial > Soil > Coastal area > Acid sulfate soil | place: Finland: Risofladan, Vaasa | collected... | reverse complement strand
CTGATGCACGTGGTGATCAGATCGCCTATTCCCGACAGCCCCGAGAATGTCGATCGCCGGGCGCCGAGCGCCACGCCGAGGCGCGTGATTTCGGCAAGGCCGCGAGTGACGAGCGCGCTTTTCGCATTGTCGCCGAAGCCGAGACCGTCTGATATGCCTGTTGCCACCCCGATGATATTCTTGAGCGCTCCGCCTAGCTCGACACCCACCAGGTCGTCGGTGGTATAAGGCCGGAAGTATTCGGTGGTGAACATTTTCTGCACGCGCTCGGAGAGGTCGGGGTTGCGGCAGGCAATCGATACTGAGGTCGGCATCTTCCTGGCAACTTCTTCGGCGTGGCTGGGGCCGGAAAGCACCAGCAGCGGAGCGCGGCCGAGCACGTCGCGGAGGATTTCTGTCGGGCGGAGGTGCGTCTTGTGCTCGATGCCCTTGGCGATGCTCAAGACCGGCACGCCTCGGTCGTAGTGAGGTCTCAGGCGGCCGGCAACATTCCGCACGAATTGAGCGGGCGCAGCCATCACGATCAATTCTGCATCTGCTACGGCTTCGGCCATGTCGGCAGTGATGCGAAGCGTGTCTGGCAGGCTCACGCCCGGCAGGAATTTCACGTTCTCGCGCTTCTCGCGCAGCGTTTCGACGTAATCCGGGAAAGCTCCCCACAGCGTCACCTGGCCGGCGTTATCGCACAGCAGCATCGCCAGCGCAGTGCCCCACGCTCCATCGCCCGTCACTGCAATTTTCGCCCCGCGCCTGTCCTTCACCATTGTCTTGATCCTCCCGGCCGGCTTTCGCAGCACCCGTTTCGTTCTATCCGGTTTTTCTCCGGTCAGGATTCATCCTTCCCGTCTTTGTCCTCCTCGTTATCATCGGTACGATGTCCCCATTCGTACTCATCATCTTCGCGATAGCCGTCGTTTCCGCCTTCCCTGAGCGCCTCGAGTGCGTCGCGAGTTTCGGCGGTGTCGGTGTCTTCGCCGTCTTCGACCAGTTCGGCGGAAATGTCTTCTACGTCTTCCAGAGGGGCTTCTGTATCGGCCTGCGATTCGGCCGGCGAATCGGTTTGCTGATCGGATTCATCCGGCTCCTCGCCTTCCGCCTTTTTGCGCGACATCTCCCGCAGGGATGATACGCCGCGCGTGCGGGTCCTGCGTGAACCGCCGGCCCTGCGAAGGACGTCCTTGCCGTATTTCCTGGCCGCTTCCGCCGCACGGAGGTCCTGCTTGCTGGTCATCATCTTCGGTTCGGTGCCGTTGCGAAGCCGTATGATATTCGCCCTGTGCCGCCAGAAAACCACTGCCACTGCAAGGAAGGCAAACAGCGACATCAGCAGTTTTTCCTTGCCGCCCATGCCTTCCGGTATCGGGTACAGAAAGCTGAGCCAGCTTCCGCCGGGTTCGGTCGGATACAACGGGCTGATTATCATCAGGAAGAAACTCGCGGCCCCCGCCAGCGACGCCAGCGACACGTATTTCCAGAACAGCAGCACGCATGCCCATACCGCCAGCGCTGTAAGCAACTGCAGCGGCGCCAGCGCCAGGAAAACGCCGCAGCTCGTGGCCACGGCCTTGCCGCCCCGAAGGTTGTGGAACAAGGGGAATACGTGGCCATAGATAGCGGCCGCGCCATAGATTATGCCCAGCACTTTCCACGATGGATAGCCCGAAATGGCGCGAGCTATCAACGCGAAAAACAGCGCCGGCACGAAGCCCTTCAGAACGTCGAGCGCGAATACGCCTGCACCGGCCTTGATGCCCAGAACGCGAACGGCGTTGGTCGCACCAACGTTTCCGCTGCCTTGCGAGCGAAGGTCTACGCCGCGGATTTTCGCCATGATCAGGCCGAACGATATGGATCCGACCGTGTATGAAATCGCCGGGAAAAGCACATACGCCACGATGAACCCGAGAAATGTCATGTGCCTCAGCTCCAGTCGTTGTCCGGAACAATGCCTCCAGTCAAACGTCGTGTCAGTATATCACCACAATGGTTTAGAATCAAGTCTATCCAGACGGCTATGCCGGTTCGGCCGCAGGCGGAAACACGCTGGTCACCTTCCTTTGCGGTGATAAACATACCACTCGCCGACAAGCCCGGCCAATGCAAGCACGACGAGGTACTTCCACAACTCGCGAGTCGTTTCCATCGACGCATCGGTGCCGCTGATCTCCGAGCCGCGCCAATCGAACGACGCTCGAGGAGTGATGTTCGATTCGGCCGCTGAAAGCAGATTGGCCCCGAACCAGGTGTCGTCCTTGCCCTCGACCTTCACGCGATATGGCCCGGGCAGGTGTGTGCTGTTGAAAACTATCCGCCGGTCGGCATCCGCCGCAACGGTGTGTTTGCGGCCGCGCGGGTCGGTTATGCCGGCCGAGTCCGCGTCGGGCGGCAGTGCAAAATTGATCGGCTCCCCGATCTGCGTGAGCGCCTTGGCGGTGCCGCGGGCGTCGGGATTCAGCCAGTTGATCGCATTGGCGAAAAACACCGGAAACGAAACACGGTAGGGCCAGGTGGTGTTGAGGCGGTTTTCGCTGTCGAACAGCGGGAACGTGACGCACGCAGCGTGCATGTCGGTTTCCGAGATGGCAAACGCGAGCGGGCAGGCGTCGCCCTCAACAATCACGCTCGCGTAAGGCGGAAGCTCGTAGCTCCGCGCACGCACGATCTGGATGCCGCTGAAATCGACGAACCGACTCAGCGCGTGCGTGTGGTCCCAGTCGATCAGCACCGGGCTGACGTCGCCCTTCGGCACCACCCCGTCGATGGGCGGATCGGAGCCGATGAACAGGTAATTGCCGGCTGGAAGCGATTCCGGCGCCCAGCGGTCGAAAACGACTACGTCGAACTGCTGGGGCGGCGGGTAATCCGCCGGTGCTGTGATCTGGAAGGGATATTGGTCAGTCGATCCCGGCCTCAGGGCCTTCTCGATGAACAGGTTGCCGGGCGTGACCAGCAAGACGCTCGGCGGCCGGGGTGTTCGCAGCGGCACCCAGGCGCGGTTGTCCGCCGGCAGGTCGTCGTCGATGTCGAGGCTGAATTCTATGATCGTGTCTGCAAGCTCGGGCACGTCGAACAGCCTGCCGGTGCGTGCGGTGTCGGTGCCGGCTGCTCCCAGCGACAGCGACACGGCGCTCACGAGATCATCGGACGTGGCATCGGGCCCGAGATTGCGAAGCGTGAGGCTGGTTTCGATCGGATCGGTCGAGAAGTTTTCGGCGTTGATGAATATCTGGGCGCCTTCGCCGGGCACCTTGCGGACGTCGAGGTGTGTGATGCCGGCGTTGCGGGCGGTCCGGCCGACCGATACGAACCGCAGCGGTATGTCGAACGCCCGCTTATCGTCGGTGAAAATGCGGATGCCGGTCGAGGTGATGTGGCCTTCCACCTTGAGCCTGGCGGGATCGGGAAAACCGCCGTCGCTGATTACGACGATGCTCTGCCGGGCATTGCTGTCGCTGGCTGTTCCGCGCGACCTGCCCATGCTGATGGCTAGCGACAGGGCGTCCTCGAGATTGGTCGGCCCTTCCCCCGCTGCCACCGCCCTGATCGCGCGCCGCAGGTCGGATTTCGAACTGGTGAACGATTTCTGCACGCTGCACTGCCCGGCGAACGTGAGGATCATCATGCTGTTGTCGCGGCCCATTCGCTGAACGATCCCCTCGGCGGCTTTCATGGCAAGATCGAGGCGTGTGACCGAGCCTTCGCTTGTGTTCATGCTGCTGGAAACATCCAGCAGGAGGATGATGTCGCCACCGGCTCCGCCCTGTTGCGTCATTGTGGGGCGGGCGAGCGCGAGCGCGGCTGCGATAAGCACGAACAACTGCAAAAACAGCAGCACACTTGCCCGCAGCCGCTGGAAGGGCGAGTTGACCGCGAGGTCGTCGAGGCTGCGTTTCCACAGCAGCGTGCTCGAGATGACCATCTCGCGCCGCTTGAGCTTGAGGAAGTACAGCGCCACCACGGCAGCGGCCGCAGCCGCGCCCGCTATGAGCGCCTCGATACCATTTATGAACGACATCGTCTATTCTCGCGGTCGATGCGAACCGGCGGGCGCGAGGCCCCCGGCACCTGTTCACGCGCCGGCTGCGGCGGTTGCGGCGGCGCAACCTGCCGGGCCGCCGCCTGCAACAAAAACGTCCACCTCGTGCCGGAGGGGAATCTCGCGCGTGAATCCGATCGTCTGCATTGCTGTGATTCTGCCTTTCACTTGACAAGCCCCACGCGCCGGAGGTAGCTGAGGATCAATTGATCGAAGGGCGTGTCCGTGGCCGCGAACAGATACCCGATCCCCCGGCTGCCGCAGTAGTCCTTCAAACCGCGGCAGAAGACGTTAACGTTCTTCTGGTATGTCTTGAGCAGCGCCGACGAGACGCTGATCTCGGTTTCGTTGCCGGTTTCGCAATCGAGCAGCTTGATATCGCCCGCGACCTCGGGTGTAAGCTCCTCGCGGCTGAGCACGTGCAGCACAAACAGGTCCTGGTTTCGCCCGACAAACTGCCGCAGCGCCTCTTCGTAGCCGTGTTCGTCGAGGAAATCGGAGATCAGAATGGTAATCCCCTTGCCGCGTGTTTGGACTGCAAACTGCCTGCACGCAGCCTGCAGCGAAGTCATGCCCGCACATTGCAGATTCTCGAGGAAATCGAACATCCTCCACACCTGCCGCTTGCCCCGAAACGGCCGAAGGCGTTCATTTACGTGATCGGAAAAGGCCGACACGCTCACGCGGTCAAGACCGGCGGCCGCAATGTAGCCCAGGGCAGCGGCAACCCGGCGGGCGTAGTCGAACTTGTTGGACAAACCGTGCTCCATCGACTGGCTGGCGTCGATGAGAATCGACACGTGGAGGTCTTCCTCCTCGTAGAACAGCTTCGTAAACAGCCGGTTCAGGCGGCCGTAAATGTTCCAGTCGATGAAACGCGTGTCGTCGCCCGGCGAGTAATCGCGATGCTCGGCGAATTCGGAGCTGATGCCGCGGCGTTTGCTGCGTTGCTCGCCGCGCATCCTTCCGATGATCACCTTGCGCGACACGAGGCTGAGCATGTCGAGCTTGCGGATGAATGATTCGTCCAGCAGTTTCATTGATAAAACCCGCCGCACCTGCGGCCTGCGTCACACCTTCGCGGCTTCCCTGGGCACCTCGTCGAGAATCTGTTTCAGGATGTGGTCCGAGCTTACGCCCTCGGCCTCGGCTTCGAAGTTCAGGATGATGCGGTGGCGAAGCCCCGGCAGCGTCACCTCGCGGATGTCGTCGTAGCTGACGTTATACCGCTCGTTGAGCAGCGCGCGCATCTTTCCGGCAAGGATCAGCGCCTGCAGGCCGCGCGGGCTGCATCCGAAGCGGACGTAGCGGTTGGTGATATCCACCGAGTATTCCCCCTGCGGATGCGTGGCGAGCACGATGCGGGCCGCGAATTCCTTCACGTGCGGCGCAACGATCACCTGCCGCACTAGTTTCTGCCACGCCAGAATCTGCGGACCCTCCATCACCTTGTCGGCCGTCGGCTCCGACTCCGCCGTGGTGCGGTCTGCGATTTCCAGCAGCTCCTCGAGGTTGGAGTACTTCACCACCAGCTTGAGCATGAAACGGTCGAGCTGGGCTTCCGGCAACGGATAGGTGCCCTCCATTTCCAGCGGGTTCTGCGTTGCCAGCACGAAAAACGGCCGCTCGAGGTCGTGCCGGATGCCTGCAACGGTAACGGATCGCTCCTGCATCGCCTCGAGCAGGGCCGATTGCGTCTTCGGCGTGGCGCGGTTGATCTCGTCGGCCAGGATGATATTGCCGAAGATCGGGCCGGCCTGGAATTCGAAGAAGCGGCGCCCGTCTTCGCTTTCCATCACCATATTCGTGCCGGTGACGTCGGCCGGCATAAGGTCGGGCGTGAACTGAATCCGCGAGAACTTCAGGTGCAGCGCCTGCGACAGCGTCCGCACCAGGAGCGTCTTGCCCAGCCCGGGCACGCCCTCGAGCAGGCAATGCCCGCCCACGAACAGGCAGGTGAGCACGCCGTCTACGATCTCCCGATGCCCCACGACCACCTTGCCGATCTCGTCGCGAAGCCGGCTGATACCCCGGCGGCACTCCTCGGCCCTCTTCACAATGTCTTCTGCCATATTGACCTCCGATTGCACTTCGCCCGGGTGGGGGCGGTTTCTATTCGTTCTTCTGCCGTGCGCGCTTCTTGGCCTGCATCAGCCTGCTTGTGTAGACGTTCACCTGTTGCGGTTCCTGTTGCGGACGGGGCTTGCTTTCAGCTTGCGCGGGCGCCGGCTCATGCGCGGTGGTGCCGGCATCCGGCGCGCCGGGGTCGTGCTCCGGCTGCGCGCGCAGTATCTCCGGCTTCGCGCCGCCCAGCACCTCGCGAGTCTCCTGCTTGCGCCGCAGAAGCTGCCCCATGCCCGACTCCGCCGCCGGCTCGAGCCGGGCCGTCGGTTTCAGCCCTGTGATGTAGCCGATGATGCGCTCGCCGATGCGGCGCCAGTTCACCGTGATCTTCCGCAGCGCTACGTCGCCCGGGAAGGCGGCCACCGCGATCAGCAGCAGCAGCGGCCAGATCGGCTGCGATGCCGATGCCGCCCGCATCGTGCGCTCGAAAATGTTCGTGTCGTATTCCAGGAACCTCCCGCCGGTCTGCTCCACGAGTTTCCTCAGCAGCGGCACGTTGGTCGTCAGGTCGCGGTATTCGGCAGGATACGGCACCGCTGCGGCTGCGGTGTGAACGCCCGAGACCTCCTCCCCGCGCGGCCCGTTGCCGTTGTAGCTGAGCGACACGAAATACGCGCCCGCCTCCGCGGCGGGAAATTCGGCGGCATAGCGGCCCGGCCCGACCTGCACAAGATCGAGCGGCTCCGACTCGAACCGCCCGAAAGCGTCGGCGCGAGGGGTGAGCACCGAGCCGCGCAGGTCAAGGAAATTGATCGGCGCGCCCGCTTCGTCCAGGATGTCCACACTCACCGAGCCTTCGCCGTTGCGAATGTCCACGCTCGAGCGAACCGTGGCCGAGCCGACCGCAGAAGCCGGAAGCGCCCACCTGACGATCTGGGGCCAGAACTTCTTATAGCCTTCCCAGGCCGCCCAGTCGGCGCCCCAGCGGTTCTTCGCGTCGGAAGTAAACGCCGCCACCTTCCCAAGCCCGTAATTCCAGTGAGCGAAAACCGGATCGTGAACGACCTCGTTCAGCTTCTGGTCGTGGTAGCTGCGCACGATGGGCACGAGCGCACGCGGCTTGGCCGTAGTCAGAACGTAGCCCTTCAGTTGCGGGAAGCCGTCGAATCCCCTGATAGGGTCCGTTGTCAGCCGCATCACCGGATTGAACGGCTGCTCGTGGATAAGCGAACGCGAGATCAGCGTCGCCTCCTTGAAAAAAATCTGGGGAAGCTCGGAGGCGTTTTTCGGATAATAGAACCGCCCACCGAACTGCTCCGCGAAAGCTTTCAGCGGCGGCACGACAACCTTCTCGGTTTCCACGTGCGGCCGGAAAACCACCATCGACACGCTCACGCGCTCGTCCACCAGCCGCTTCTTCAATGCCGTTTGCGGCTGATATGCAGAATGCCCGCCGTCGGTCATTATCAGCACGTGCTTGGCTGCTGCGTCCGACGCCTTCAATCCATTCAGCGAGGTCGCAAGCAGCGAGTCGAACGCATCGTTGTCGTACACGGTCATTTTGTCGATGGAGTCGGCCACGGCCGTCTTGTCGCCCACTTCCGTCAGCGGCAGATGCCATTGTCCACTCGAGATAATGCCGACCTCATCGTGAAACGAGAGCACCTTCACGGCCGAATGCGCCACCTCGATCGCCCAGCGGTTGGCGTTTGCGTCTTCGGCGGCGTCCAGCACCAGCACGATCGCCCCCTTCGGCATCACGCGCTTCTGCCGGATGTCGAAATCGACCGGCGAGCAATCTTCGATGGGTGTATTTCGATAGCCGCCCGCACCGAAGCTGTGCTCCCCGCCCACAAGCACCAGGCCCATCCCCAGCTCTTTGACCGCCCCCTCGATCATGCCCAACTGCTCGGCCGCAAGCCGGTAGGCGGGGCAGTTCGACAGCACCAGGCAATCGTAACGCCGAAGCGCCGCCAGGCTGCTGGGCAACGCCTCCGGCCCGCCCACAACCGCCTCGATATCATCCGCCGCGAGCGCCTCCGCAAGCAGCGCAAGGTCGTCCGGGTTCGAGTCGATCATCAGCACCTTGCGCCCCTTGCCCTCAACCCACGTATGAGCCACTGCCGCATTATTCGCCGTGATCGTATCATATTCCGGGCTGCGGATCGATACGCCGAACGTATACGGCCCAGGCTCCGGCAGGCCGTCCGGGAACGGGAACGAAATGACCTCCTTGCCGGCAGCCAGCGCGATCGGCCGGCCTGCGGAAATCGGATGGCCGTCCAGCGACAGCGAGATATCCGCCGGACAATCCTGAAGCGAGACAATCACCGCGCGGACCTCGAAAGGCTCGCCCACGCGCACACGCGGCGGGGCCACGGCCTTCTCCACAAGCACCTCGCTGGTGTGTTCGTAATTCACCATCATCACATCGATGGGGCAATCGAGCGAACGAGCCACATCCGCCTGCTCCAACACGGCCCCCGCATTCTCGCAGCCATCCGACAGCAGCACGATCCGCTTGCGGGAATTTTCAGGAAACGCAGCCAGCGCCAGCCGCACCGCTCCCGCCATATTCGTGCGGCTGCGATTTATCATGACCGTAGCATCACCCGCCCAATCGCCGGCCCCGGCAACAGGCTCCGGAAAGCGCTCGATCCCCGCATCGCGCCCGAAAACGATAATCCCCGCACTATCGTGCTTGCCGGCGTTGCGCAACGCCTGATTCACATAGGGAACAGCCTCGCGGCGGGCGCCCGGCGGAACGCTATGCGACTGGTCGACCAGCAGGAAGACGGTCAGCTCTCTGCTGAACCTGACCCATTCCATCCCCGCCAGCGCAAACACCAGGCACGCCAGAACAAACAGGCGCACCCCGAGCGACACCCGTCTGCGGATCGGCGGCAGCCCGGCGAGGCTTCGGTTCACGATGATTAGAAGCAAAGGCACCAGCGGCACGAGAAGCAGCAAGGCCAGCGGCGCCCCGAAACGGAAAGGCATGATCTCACACTCCTGCTTTCCATAAACTATATCGTTTCACGAGTGGAAAGTCAAGTTGTAAGCTTTGTTTGATATCAGCGTAGATGGCAGAAATGGTGGGGGCGTGACCATTATCAGACATCGGCAGCAATCGCCTGATTGCGTTCTTCTTCAGCCCCGGCAGGGGCATTGCGTACGTGGGGGCGGACCGCACGCCATCAGGTGTTCGGAGGGCAGGCAACACCCGGCGATTTGGCCTGTCAGCCAATCGCCGTGCGGCCTGCCCCTACGAATAAGGAGGAGAATATTGATGATGCGGGCGAAGACGCCCGACCGCTACTTTCCGCAGCAGCTCTTGTATTTTTTTCCGCTGCCGCATGGGCATGGATCGTTGCGGCCGACGCGCTGCTGCGTCATCTGCCGCGAACGGCTCATCGCCGCCGCCTGACGGCGCTGCCGCTCGCGCTGAGCGCTGACCTCGTCCGCCAGACGGCGGAAACCCGGCAACGCATGCGCGTAAAAGCGCTTCCAGCCGGCACACAGCCAGCTCAGCGTGCGCGGGTCGCGCGTTACCGGCAGCCGGTGCTTCAGGCAATCGCCCGCGCAGAATTCCAGCACCTCGCAACGGGCGCACTCCTCGTTCCACTGCGCCTTCTGGCGGCCGAACTCGAGGTAGACCGGCTCCTGCAAGCAATCTTCCCACGAGTGCGTCATCACGTTGCCGATCTTCAAATCCTTCTCCACGAAGAAATCGCACGGGTAGATGTCGCCATTGTGCTCGACAACGAAATACTGGCAGCAGTTGCGGCCCATGTGGCAGATGTTATGCCGCCCCTCGACGAGCAGCGTCAGGATCGAATCGAACAGCCGGTTGCTGACGCGCCGCGTGTCGTGCGGCAGCCAAGCGTCGTACAGCTCGCACAGGAATTCCCCCCATTCCTCGCCCGAGATGCTGAACGGCAGCGGCCGGCCGTCGCCGTCGAACTCCACGCATGGGATGTACTGGTGGAACATTATGCCGAGGTCGCAGACATAGCGATACACCTCCCTGGCCCGGTGCACGTTGGCCGAGTTCACCAGCACAAGCGCATTGAACGCCACGTTGTGCCGCTTCAGGCAATCGATGCCGCGCATCACCGCCTCGTGCGAGCCATTTCCGCCGGCCGTCAGGCGGTGGCGGTCGTGGATTTCCGCCGGCCCGTCTACGCTCACCCCCAGCAGGAAATTGTAGCGGGCGAAGAACTCCGCGAAATCATCATCGATGAGCGTCGCGTTGGTCTGCAGGCCGTTCGCAACCACCGCCCCCGGCCGCCCGTATTTCTGCTGCAGCTTCACCGCTTTGCGGAAGAAATCCAGCCCCATCAGCGTAGGCTCGCCGCCCTGCCAGCCAAACGCATACTGCGGCTGCTGCGTAGCCATGTAGCCGGCGATCATGCGCTCGAGCACGTCGTCGGGCATCCGATGGCGCTTCGTCTCGGGATACAGCTCGCAGCGGTCGAGGTAGAAACAATATTCGCAGCGCAGATTGCAGTCGGCCGAGGCCGGCTTGATCAACAGGGAGAATGGATTCATGCCCCTATGATACGAAAAACGCCCGTTATTTTGAATGTGGAAACGGGGATTCAGGCGGTGCGGAACTTGCCTGAGCCCGCCCCTCAATATGAATGGAAGTCGTAATATGCGCGGTTGGTGGTGCGATCGAAAACCGCGTGCACGCCGCGGTCTTCCTTCGACCACGAGTAGTACAATCCTTCACTCACGGTTATCTCGGAAGGGGCATCTGCTCCGCGGATATTGATGCCGTAGCGATAAATCGTGAAAGGCTCCTCGATCTCGCGGATGAAGATTCCCGCGCACCGCGATTCGAACGTTCCAATGCCGCTTTCCACCCATGTCCTGAACGCTGGTTCATCAATGGTGAACTCGTAGGCCACGCAGCCCCGGTTGCCTCTGGCGAATGATACGTCGGTCGCGCCCTTTGGCAGATAGATCGGGGCTGCTGAACCGTCGACGTGTTCGCCGTACCGCGGCGGTGATGTGTAAACGAGAATGGCAGTTGTCGCAAACATGACGGCCAGCACGCCGCAACATGCCAATACCTTTCGAGGCAGGCTGCCTTTCCTCGCGATCAGGTCAGGATGATATCTGCCGGCCTTGCGTAGCTTCCGCCCCCATAGCTGAGTAGTGCGAGCCACTGTCAGACAGCATGCCGCGAGGATGAAGAACACAATGAACAGCGACATCAGCGAGGACTCCATCAGCAGGTCTACAGTGCCTCCATACAAAGCCTCCCCTGTGCCACCCACAGCCATAGCCAACAGCGAACCGCCGGATACATACATCTGCACGCCTGCACACGACGCCGCCGATGCTACTCGGCAGAAAACGCCGCGATACAGTTGAACAACCAGAACAACGCCGAATAGTATGATAAACGGACTGGGGAGCAGTACGAAGAAGTTCGGCTCGACAATCAGCCCAGCTATCAGCAGACAGATGAATAACAATACAGCAACAATCGTTATGACCGAGAGGACGATGAGAAAGATCGACGGCCGAGGCAGTGGACGGTTATAGCTCGTTGCGTTCCCCATCGATGGCGAAATCACATTCATCTTCACTCCTCGCTGCCCCTCACCAGCACCACAAACTCGCCCTTGCGCGGATTGGCCTCGAGTTCGGCGATCAGCTCCGAAAGGCTCCCGCGCAGTGTTTCTTCGAATTTCTTGGTGATCTCGCGGCAGACGCACGCCGGGCGGTCGCCAAGCACCTCGAGGCAATCCGCCAGCAGCTTCACCACCCGCTGCGGCGATTCATAGAAGACCAACGTGCCCGGCAGACCTGCGGCGCTCGTCAGCAAGCTGCGGCGCTTGCCCGGCTTGCGCGGCGGGAAGCCATAGAAATGAAACTCGTGAACGGGCAGCCCGCTCACCACGAGCGCTGCGATGAAGGCGACAGGCCCGGGTATCGCCTGCACCGCTATGCCGTGCTCGATGCATTTCTGGACGATCCGGTAGCCGGGGTCTGAAACGCAGGGCATTCCGGCGTTGGACACCAGGGCAACGTCTTCGCCGGCCAGCAGGTGCGGCAGCAATTGCGCGGCGCTGCGTTCTTCATTGTGCTCGTAGTAGCTTTGCAGGCGTGCGCTGATACCGAGGTGCTTAAGGAGTTGGCCGGTCTTGCGGGTGTCTTCGGCGGCGACAATATGCGCCGAACGCAGCGTATCAACGGCACGCTGCGAGATGTCGCCGAGATTGCCGATTGGTGTGCCGACCAGGTACAGCATGAGGTTGGACCGTGATCAATGCTATGTTTCCGTGTAATCGCGCCAGCGGCAGATGGCGTCGGTCATGCGGCATACGTCGACCGCCGCGGCAACGTCATGCACCCTCACGATGTGGGCGCCGTTGGCGACGCAGACGGCGACCGTTGCGGCGGTGCCGAACAATCGCTGCTCGACCGGCCGTCCAGTGATCTTTCCGATGGTGGACTTGCGCGACGTGCCGACGAGGATCGGCCGACCCAGACGGCCAAGCTCCCGAAGCCGCGCCATGATCTCCAGGTTGTGCCGGACCGTCTTGCCGAAGCCGATGCCGGGATCGATTATCACCTGCTCGCGCGGCACGCCGTTTTCTTCCGCTGTAGCGATGCTTTCGCGGAGGTACGTGCAGATATCGGCAACGACGTCTTCGTATGTCGGGCTTGCCTGCATTGTGTGCGGAGTGCCTTTGATGTGCATTGCGATCACGGGTGCGCCGAACTCGCCGGCAACGGCCGCCACCGCCGGCTCGCCGTGCAGCCCTGTGACGTCGTTGACAATCGATGCACCGGCCGCGAGGGCTTCGTGGGCGACCTCCGCCTTCGTTGTGTCGATAGATATGGGCAGGTCGCAGACACCGCTGATCTTCTCGATGACGCCGATGACGCGCGATATCTCGTCCTGGACGGAAACAGGCTCGGCGCCGGGGCGCGTCGACTCGCCGCCGATGTCGATAATGTCGGCTCCTTCCTCCGCCATGCTTGCGGCGTGCTCGATGGCCTCGGCGGAATCCAGAAACCGCCCGCCGTCCGAGAATGAATCGGGCGTGATGTTCACGATCCCCATGACAAGCGTGCGCCGCCCGAGCGCAAGGCTCCGGCCGCGGGGCAGCGTGATGGTAAACTCAGGTGTGACGCTTGTGTTCACAGCTTCCGCCTTGTAGAGATTTCAGCCGCCGCCGGCGCGGCATCGAACGGTTCGCCTGCGGCATGCGGCCATGTAATATGACGGAGCGGGCCTTTCAGGCCCGCCCCGGGTGGTCTTTCTGATCTTTCGCCGATGCCTGCTGAGTTATGCGGGCTGAATGCCTTCGCGTAGCTTGGGCAGCGGCTGGTGCACCGGGCGCTCTTTGGTCTCGGCCTGCGGCTCGGGGGCCGGCCTGGGCGCCGCGACCGGAGCCGGACGGTCTATGGGCTTGCCTTCAAGGATCAGCTCGACCTCGTGGCCGTCGAGCACCTCGTACTCGAGCAGCGCCGCGGTGAGTGCGTTGAGCGCGGCCTTATGCTCCTTCAGCAGCATGTGGGCCTTGTCGTTGCATTCGTCGATGATGCGGCGAATGGCGCCGTCGATTTTCTCGGCGGTTTTCTCGCTGATGCTGCGCACCCTGGTCACTTCGCGGCCGAGGAACAGCGTTTCCTCGTTCTCGCTGTAGTTGATCGGGCCAAGCTCATCTGTCATTCCCCACCGGCAAGCCATCATCCTCGCCAGTTCGGAAGCGACCTCGAGATCGTTCTGAGCGCCGGAGGTTACGTCGCCTATCTCAAGCTCCTCCGCCACTCGCCCGGCCAGGGCAACAGTGATCCTGCCGACGATCTTGCACCGCCGCGTCAGGTATGAATCTTCGCGCGGCAGATACATCGTAGCGCCGAGCGCCATTCCTCGCGGCACAATGCCCACCTTGTGGATCGGGTCGACGTCTGGCTCGATCAGCTTGCTGACAATCGCATGCCCGCTTTCGTGAATGGCCACGAGCCTGCGTTCTTCGTCCGACATCGCCTTGCTTTTCTTCTCGCGGCCCCACATCACCTTGTCGCGGGCCTCCTCGAGGTCGTCAAGCTCCACGTATTCCTTGGCCTTCATCACGGCTATGATGGCGCCCTCGTTGATCAGGTTGGCCAGATCCGCGCCGGAAAAGCTCGTAGTGCCGCGGGCAATCTGCCGGAGGTCGACATCCGGCGCGAGCCGGATTTTCTTCGAATGAACACGCAGCACCTCCTCGCGGCCGTTGATGTCCGGCGGGTCCACCACGATCTGGCGGTCGAATCGACCCGGCCGCAGCAGCGCCGGATCGAGCACGTCGGGCCGGTTTGTCGCGGCCACGAGGATTACGCGGTCATCGGAATCGAAACCATCCATTTCCACTAGTATGGCGTTGAGCGTCTGCTCGCGTTCATCGTGCCCGCCGCCAAGGCCGGTGCCGCGCCGGCGCCCGACTGCGTCTATCTCGTCGAGGAAAATGATGCAGGGCGCGTTTTCCTTCGCCTGGCGGAACAGGTCGCGCACGCGCGATGCGCCCACACCTACGAACATCTCGACGAAATCGGACCCGCTGATGCTGAAGAACGGCCTGTCGGCCTCGCCGGCAACCGCCTTGGCCAGCAATGTCTTGCCTGTGCCTGGCGCCCCCACAAGCAGCACTCCGCGCGGCACATGACCGCCCAGCCGCTCGAATTTCGCGGGGTTCCGGAGGAATTCGATGATCTCCTTCAGCTCCTGCTTGGCTTCCTCGACGCCCGCGACGTCGTCGAACGTGACGCCCACGCGGCGCTTGGTCATGCGGGCGCGGCTCTTACCGAAGGCGAGCACGCCGCCTGTGCCCGGCCCGCGCATCGCGCGCGTCAGCAGGAACCACAGCAGTGCGAGCATCACGATCCACGGAATCCACGTTTGCATGAACATCACCGCCCACGGCTGAGGGTAGTGGTCGAATTCAACCTGCTGCTCGGCTGTAACAGCTTCGTTATGGTCCGCCAGGCGGATCAGCACCTCTTTTGCGAATTCGGGCGGAATGCGTATGCGCAACGGCTCCTCCTCGCCGGCGCCCCGAAGCTCGGCCGCCACGGCGCGGTCTTCAACGCGCACCGATTCCACCTTGTTCTGCTTGACCAGTTGGAAAAACTCGCTGAGCTTTTTCTCGTCCTTCGGCTGTTGCGCACCGCTCATTATGTGGACGAGCGCCACTATGCCGATGGCGATGATCAGCCAGATGACCATTGCCTTTGGACGGAAACCCCCGCCGCCTGACGGCTGTTCGCCGCTTTTCCTGTCGTTTTCTTTCTTGGGGAGCTGCCCCATCATGCTACTCCTGTTGTTCCTCCCGCGGCGCGTTGTCGGACCACGGTATAAACATCTGCTGAACAATCCGCCGTGCAAGCTTCCTCATTGCTTCGTCGCGGACCTCCGCGAGCGTCCGGCCGGATCGCTCGCGATACACTTGCGACCATTGTACTGTGCTCGGCCCTGCGAGCGCATCACCGGTCCGGTTGTCTATCAGCTCGCACGTGGCCGAGGCGACCAGCCGCCGCGAGGTGACTGCTTCATCCTCGGTAATGACCACCGGCTCTTCACGATAGCTCGTCAGCTCGCCGGTGATTACTGCGTCGGCGGTCTGAGGCGAGCCGATGGCATACATTGTTTCCGCCGAAATCTCGCGGCGGAGGTGGTCGGTGAGCATGTAATCGACATCGCGATACAGGCTCTTGTTGGCGAATACCTCCACGGCCACGCTCCGCACGCCCTCTGCGTGGGTGTCGACGGTTCGATAACACGCCGCCACCAGCAGCACCGGCAGCAACGCGGCAGGCGCGAGCCTGCGAAACAGATTTATTCCGGCGCATCCCGACACTCAATTCAGCTCCTGCTGGATAACCTGCAACTGCCGGCGTGCCTCCTGGGCATACTGTGTGCCCGGTGCTTCCTCGATCACCTGGTAAAAATAGGTGGCGGCGGCTTTCTTGTTGCCGTTCTTGAGGAAGAAGCGAGCCAGGTCGAACGTCTCGCGTGCGCCCGTTTCCTGGAGGTCTGCCAGCTTCTCACGAATATCGTCCAGCCGCTCGCGGTTTGCCCGCGCATCGGACTGTTGCGACGCTGCCAGCCTTGCCGCTTCGAATTCTTTTATCGCTTCTTCGATCTCAGCCGGGTCGTAGCCGTTGCCCTCGACCATGTTGTACAGGCACAGTGCCTTGCGGTATCTCGCCTGCACGGCTTCCGGCGTGTCGGAATATTCGCTGACAAGCAGTTCATACTGTATCAGCGCCTCGTCGTAGTTGCGCTTGTCGAAGTTATAGTTGCCGATGAGCATCCGCGCCTGAGCCGAATACTCGCCGAACACCTGGTGATCGAGGGCTTCGGCGAGAATTTTCGCGCCGTAGCCGCGGCCGTGCCAAGTGGTTGAAATGTTGCCCAGGCAAAAAGCCGCCCCGATGGCAAACTGCCGGCGGATCGCCTCGTTGAAATAGCGCACCGTCCGGAATTCATTCAGCAGCGCACGGTATGCGTCGAGCGCCTTGACGTGGTCCTGCTTTCGATAGTAGCACTCGCCGAGGTAGAACGTGGCTTCTTCGGCGGTCGCGTCATCGTATCGGCTGCGATTGGAAAGCTCGCGGAAGATTTTCGCGGCCTGGTCGAGGCGCTGCTCGCCGTATAGCGTGCGGGCCTTATCGAGGCGTTCCGCCACGGGCACGTCCGATTTGACTGTGATGGTGGAGCATCCCGCGAGGGGCGCTGCCAGGCACAAGACCGCAACGGCAGCCATGCGATTTCTGAGCATAGGAAACCTCTCTTGGCCTGCCTGAATTATAGCACCTATCCGGCGGTGAGTCAACGAGAATCGAAACACATCGGGAACCTTGCCCGCCCGGGGCCGCTGCCGCAACTGCAATCATTATTCAGGGATTCACAACCGCCCGCGCATCGCGGCTTTCAGGCTACTCGCCCTCGAGCTGCCGGGCTATCTGGTCGGCCGCCGATGCAATGTATGAAACGATCTTGCGGAGGTTCTCGACGGTAACGTCCCGGGCCGGCATTGCCTCGCTCAACTCGAATGTCTCACCGGGTCTTTCCTCCCGGACCGACATCGCCCCGAACAGGAGGTGGCGGTTCAGCAGCAGGGCGTTGCGGTAATTACCGCTGTCGGCCGGGCCGCAGACCGCCCGGATGCGCACGACCTCGGCGCCGTCTTCGTCGCGCTCGCCGCCTGTAACTATCACCGGCTGCACGTTGCGTCCTACAACCACCTTGAGTATGCGGCCGCCTTCGCATTCCTCGGTCTCGCATTGCAGGTCGGAGGCGGTGCGATCTATTTTCGCGAGCAGGTCGAACCGTTCAGATACTGCCGATTCGCGCGTTTTTCCGCCGCCGGCGGCATCCGTGGCCGGTTTGTGTGCAGGCGCTTCGGCGGACTCTTCTGTCTGCCGGTCGGTAGCCGGCCCGGCGGCATCCACTGCGGCCGGCGGCTCCGCTTGGTCCTCCGCCGATGAACGTGCCTGGCCGTCGTCGAGCTTTGCGAGGGCTTCCGCGGCTGCCGCGCACACGCCGGGTGCGGGATCGTCGAGCAGATCGCGCAGCTTGCCGACTGCCGTTTCGATTCCATCGACACTGCCGATGGCTGCCAGCGATCTGGCGCTGAGGCGGCGTATTTCGGGAGCCGCATCGTCGAGCGCGGCTGCAAGCGCCTGCACGGCCTCGGGCAGCCGCACCTGTGCGAGCGCCAGGATGGCCGCCTGCCGGACTTCGTTCTCCTCCTCGCGATTGCCCAGAATGGCGATCAGCGCTGCGGTATCGGCCGGCCGGGCCTTTCCCGCCGCGCTTTCGACAGCCGCCTGGCGGACTATCGGCGACTCGTCGCCCAGCAGCAGGGTCACCTGTCGGCCCGCTTCTTCGTCGCCGAAGCGGGCGAGCGCGAGCGTTGCGATCTTGCGGATTTCATTGTTGTCGCTGCCTGCCGCCTGGTGCAGGGCGCTGAGGTCCAGATGCAATTCGCCGTTGCCCCCGGCGCGCACGCTGTCGTCGAGGTCTTCAAGGGCTTCAATCAGCGGCCGCGCCTCCAGGCGCTGTGCCAGGCGGCGGTCCTGAAGCCAGTCTATAAGATCATCGACGCCACTATAGTACATTCTTTGTACAGAATAAGGCAACAACATAATACAAGAATTTGCCTCCCCGGCCCCTGCGAGCGGCTCAGGCGCGCGCGGGTACGTTTGCGGAATCCGACTTCGTACATATTATTATACGTATCGGACGCCGAGATTAAACAATTAAGCAGTCAATTGGCATTTTCCCGAATAGTTGAATGGCCCAGGCCCGCCACGGATGCCGGATTGCATCGAGGGACGGGCGCATTGAATGCACCCGCCCCGCGATGTCTCGTGTATGCGGCCGCCCCACGGCCGCGGTGTCGGGAAAAAATGCTTCCTACTGTGCAGCTTCGGCAAGTTTGCGGCCTGAAAACGCCTTCAAAATAACCGGAATCGCTTCGCTGATCATCCATATCTCGAGCAGCATCACCAGCCCGCCGATGACAACAAGATGCAGTTGCCCCTTTGAAGCATACTTGAGCAGGTACATGATCATTGCCCAGCCGGTCATGACGGTCATAAACAGGAAGGGCGCAAACGTGTAGACGATCGAAACGCCCCGGCGAGCCAGGTAGACGGTGATCACCAGCAGCGAAAGGGCGGCAAGCAACTGGTTGGATGCCCCGAAAAGCGGCCACAGCAGCATCCCGCCTTGCCCCTTGCCGTCCCACAAGGCCAATGCGCCCGCCGTGGCCACTGCCGCAAGCGTGGCGGTGTATTTGCCGGTGAGCGGCTTTATCTTCAGGCTCGACGACAGCTCGGAAATCACGTAGCGCTGGAGGCGCGTGGCCGTGTCGAGCGTGGTGCCGGCGAAGCTCGCCACAAACACGCCCATGATAGTGGTGCCGAGCAGAATAGGGATGCCGAACGAGTTGAGCATGTTTGCCGAGCCGTTCACAAACGCCCCCACCGTCTTGTCCAGCTTGCTGTCCATGTTCATATCGGCGTAGCAGTTGGCCCACGCCTGGCGGCCGACCGCGCCCGCCTTGTCCGGGAGCAACCCGATGCCGCCGGCCACCGCGATTATCACAAGCACCGCCAGCATTCCTTCCATCAGCATGCCGCCGTAGCCGATTGTCCTGGCGTGGTCTTCGCGGCCGATCTGCTTCGACGTGGTGCCCGACGCCACAAGCGAATGAAAGCCGCTGATCGCACCGCACGCGATGGTGATGAACAGGAAAGGCCACAGCAGATCGGCGTTCTCGGTCGGTCTGAGTTTCACGGCCGGGGCCACTATCTCGGGCCGCGATACGAATACGCCGAGAATCAGCACGCCCATCACAACAAACAGCTCATGGCCGTTGATGTAGTCGCGCGGCTGCAGCAGGGTCGTCACGGGCAGGATCGACGCGACGAATGCGTATATCAGCAGAATCACGCTCCAGATTACCACCGGGCCGGCTGATCCGATCGATCCCATCTGGATCGGATACTTCGTGCCCAGCCACACTGCGGCATACAGCAGCACCAGGCCGGCAAGCGAGCACGGCAGTGCAGGAAGGCCCTTGCGGTAGATAAGATACCCCAGCACGAGGGCGATCGGCACTTCCAGCCAGATCGACAGCACGGCGGCCGGATACATCTTGAACAGCGTGGCGATCACCAGGCAGAAAACCGCGATCACGATGCACAGCAGCAGCGCGATCACGCTGAGGAAAACTATCCTGATGCGCGGGTTGATGATGTCGCCCGCTATATCGCCGATCGAGCGGCCGCGATTTCGCATCGACACGACAATCGAGCCGAAATCGTGCACGGCGCCCATGAATATGCTGCCGACCACGACCCATATTATCGCGGGCACCCATCCCCAGATGATCCCGATGGCGGGTCCGACGATCGGGCCGGTGCCGGCGATCGAGGTGTAATGATGGCCGAACAGAACCTCCTTCCTGGTAGGAACGAAGTCGGTGCCGTCGTTCAGTTCATGCGCGGGCGTTGCCGCCTCGATCCGCAGGCCGAAGATTCTGCGCGCTAGAAACCTGCCGTAAGTGTGATAAGCTACCAGGTAGGCGGCGGCACATCCGAGCATCAGGAAGACGGTCATCATTGAATTTGCCTTTCTTGATGGCTGAGGCGTAATCGATCGGTGGTTCGAGGCTCGTATGTACGGGATTTCATCTTGGTATGATACCACTGCCGGCAGGCTGCGTCAAGCAGTTTTTTCGCCTGAAATCGTCGCCATCGAGGGCGTCGGCGGCTCGCAGCCCGTGCGGATCGTGTCGAAGCGTTGCTGATCGGTCATGATGAACAAGACGTTGGGGGGCTGCGTCATGATGTTTTCCATAGGGCGTTTCAGCCGACATGCACAATGCGAAACGCGGGCGTCTGCGCCGCGGTGCCCCCGTCTGTGTTCGTCCGTGCGAAGACACGAAGACCTGCGCCCATTATATCATGGCAGCCGCAGGCGTCAACTGTTTTCTGCGAGGTGCGGCGGTGATGTGTTCACTCGGCGCGAGCCGGTGAAACGTGCAAGATTGTTGGATGGTCCGGCGAAGCACCGCCCGCGTCCGGCGCCTATGAATTGAGCTGGTGGAGGACCAGCAGCACGTCGAGCCAGGTGAAGTTCAGGTTTTCGTCTTCCGCGCTCTCGACCAGTGCGCTGAAAAGGTCGGCTTCGTTGCCTTGTTCGAAACGGAAAACGTAGTGCTCTCCGCCCCTGGTGAGCGTTACGCTGGAGATTTTTTCCTGCACAGGCATCCGGTCGCGCATTTCTTGTTTTCCTCACCTGCACTCGGTGGTTGGTTGGGAAACGGATGCTTGAATCTTCGGCGCTGCGGCTGGAAAGTTGAGCAGTTCCATGCAAAGGAGTTTTTTTCGTCACATAGCATTGAAATGCGGCGCGCGGCAGGCGGGACGACCGGTTCGCGGGGGCTTGCGATCGGCGGGCCGCGGCGGGCTACTCGCCTTGCCGGCGGCGGTTGAGCAGCTTCTGAATTTTCTCGATAAGGTACTGAGGCTCGAACGGCTTGGCTATGAATCCATCGGCGAGATTCTTGTCCACGCGCTCCTCGGGCATGGCCGTCACGAAAATGATCGGAAAATGCTTGAGGTGGCGGGCCTTGAGAGTGCGGATGACGTCGAAGCCGTCGGCGTCGGGCATCATGATGTCCAGCAGGCACAGGTCGACGTGCTCCTTCTCGGCGGCCCGGATGGCTTCAGCGCCCGACAGGGAGACGATCACGGTGTAGCCTTCGCACTCGAGGATGTGGCGCTCGAGGTCGGCTATGGGTTCTTCATCTTCAACTATCAGCACGGTCTTGGATGCGGCATCAAAGCGGCAGCTCGCGCCGGTGTAGTCCTCGAGGATTATCCGCTGCGTGGGTATGCCTTCGGCTTCCCAATGCCGTTCGATCTCCTGCTTGATATGATCGTTGTAATGCTGGAGTTCGCGAATTTCGTCCGCCCCGGGAATATCAGGATCGATGCGGAAGTGCCGGTCGTGGGTATCGACAACGAAAACGTAGTCGCTGGAATCGCCGGAGCAACTGGCCAGGCCCATTTTCATATGCGGGTAGCGGTCGTTGCCCAGCCGCAGCAGATAGCGTTGGGAATCTCCGTTGCCGGTCGAGTGGGAAATCTCGAAGCGGTCGGACTCGAGCAACTCGCCCAGCGGTGCAGAATCGGGGAAATCGACCCTGCTCCGGACGGTGTATGGAACGGTGCCGTTGGTGTAGGCGTAATGTAGGTATATGTTTATCGCACGGCGGAGCAAGCGCGCGGTGACGTGGCCGAGTTGCATTCGCTGTATCCTCTGCGGTGTCATTGTCTCCTCTCCTTCATTATAAGCCGCATCAGGAGGTTAATCAAGAATGAACGGCGCAGCTTGGCGTCTCGAGCCGGTGGGCTTGTGTCATGTTCGGCCTGAACACTGCAAGGTTTACACCTGCGACCGAAACGAATGCCGAAGATGTCCGGCGAACATGACGATGCATCTGGTTGAGGAAGCCGCGTGCGACCGCAAGGGGCGCGGGGCGTCCGCTCCGGCCGGGGCCGCCGGCTGCCCTTGATTCCGACCGCTGCGGCGTGTTATGATAGGCAAACCGACTACCGAACGCTGAACCCATCGATCCACCGGCCCCCGCGGCTGGTTTTGTGAGGCAGCAATCATGGCAGCATCCGATTTCGTTCACCTGCACGTTCACAGCCACTATAGCCTGCTGGACGGCGCCTGTAAGATAGACAAACTCATCGGGGCGGCGCAGAAATACAACATGCCCGCCATCGCGCTCACCGATCACGGCAACCTGCACGGCGTTGTCGATTTCTACTCGACAGCCTGCGATCACGGCATCAAGCCGGTAATCGGCTACGAAGCATACGTGGCGCCGGCCGGACGGTTCGAGAAAACGTCCGAAGGCGATGCCTTCCACCACCTGACGCTGCTGGCCGAAAACGAAGCAGGCTACCGCAACCTCGTGAAGCTGTCGTCGCTGGCCTACCTCGAGGGCTTCTACTATAAGCCGCGCGTGGACAAGGAGCTCCTCGAGCAATACGCCGAAGGGCTTATCGCGCTCAGCGGATGCCTCAGTTCGGAGCTGAACTCATACCTGCTTCGCGACGACATGGAACGCGCCATCGCGTGC
>Ga0307380_10003204_pt1 | contig 22782 bp, 12 predicted proteins | sample UN3MG_FD_202239 | JGI IMG/M metagenome (GOLD analysis project Ga0307380, IMG submission 202239) | Soil microbial communities from Risofladan, Vaasa, Finland - UN-3 | ecosystem: Environmental > Terrestrial > Soil > Coastal area > Acid sulfate soil | place: Finland: Risofladan, Vaasa | collected... | reverse complement strand
GGGCGAGACGATGAGCTCGTCCGATATCGACGTGGATTGGGGTTCCGGGCCGTGGCTCGAGCTCATCAGGCACATGGACTGCGGGTGGGACTTGGAGGTCGAGTACTTCAGCATCGACAATTACACGGGCACTGCCGAAGCGCACGACAGCACCCCGGTGTCGCCGACGTGGTACTGGGGGCAGTTCGTATTCGACGACCTTTACGCACGGTACAGCAACGACCTGAAAAGCCTGGAGTTCAACCTGCGTTGGCCGCTGTGCGACAACGGCAACTTGAAGGGGATCGTCGGCGTCCGTTGGACGGAACTGAACGAGGAACTCTTCACGAGGGTGACCCTCGTCCAGGGCCCGCTCATCGCGAGGCAAAGGGGAATGCTTTCGCTAAACAACAATCTCTACAGTTTCCAGCTCGGTGCCGAGGGGGTCCTGTGGGAGCCGTGCTGTCAATTCCGCGTGGAAGGACTGGTCAAGGCAGGCATCGGCGGCAATCACATGAACTGGACCCTTCGTACCAATGGCGACTTGGATACGCGTCTTTGGGACGACAAGGGGAAGTGCCAGAGTGCGTTCGTCACGGAGATGGCGTTGATGGCGGTCTACAAGCCGTGCTGCAACGTGAAGGTGTTCGCGGGGTACGAGGCGTTCCACCTCAAGGAGGTGGCGACCGTTTACGTGCAAACCAAGTACGACTCTAACCTGGACCACGCGTTCTATCACGGTGTGGTCCTGGGCGTGGAGTTCTCGTTCGGAAACCGGGGCTGCGGCACTCCGTGCGAATCATCATTTGCGTGTGAATGATCGCGCGGCCTGAGGGCCAATCACCCGCAACGTAACGACCATCCCGATCGCGGCGCCGGCCGTGTAGAGGATCACGTCGGTGACGTCGGGCATGTGGGGCAACAGGAACAACTGCGCCATCTCGATCGAGACTCCCATCCCTGCCACTGCTAACAACAGCACGGCCAGCAGGATTCGGCGGACGGAATGAGTCACCGACAGGGGCACCACGGCCAGGGCCAACAGGGCTCCCAGTGGTGCGAAAAACAACACCTTCTTCAGTGCGTCGAAGAGCGCGTCAAGATGTGACCCGCGAGAGAGCGCGGCAAACGGGATGCAGAAGAATCCCTCGTACCGCGTCCTGATCTGCTCCGGGTCGTCGATCCGCTCGAACGGCGCGCACAGCAAGACGGCGATCAGCAGCGAGTAAACGCCGGCCAACCCAAGCCACGCCCACGCACGCCGGGCCGTTCCACGGGAAAAGGGCTGCGCGCCGTCGTCCGGACCTGAGCCGCGCCAGCGCCGCATCAGCCACGCTCCTACCAGAACCCCCACCGTCCCCGTGATCAAGTCGCCGGCGGACGTCGGGCAACTGAGAACCACCAACTGGCCCAGCTCGACGGCCAGGACGGCCAACCCGCCGACGATCAAGCTCGCGAAGAGCGACCGCACGGGGCGCCCCTCGCGAGTGAGCCAGGTTGCAGCCAGCATCCCGACGGGGACGAAGATCCCCGCGTGGTAGAGCCATCCGTAGAGAAACGTGAGCCCCGTACCCACGTCCGCCCACGGCACAAGCGATATCCTGCCCTCGCGGTACTTGTGTACCAGATCGGTGACGCTGATCGTCAGGTCGAACGGTTGCAGGCTGTAGATCACCAGCCCGACGAAGTAGGTCAGAAGAAGCAAGTCGACAAGCCTTCGCGGACGGGCCGACAGGGCCAACGACCGAACCCAATCTGTGATCGTTTGCCCGATGGCCAGCCATAAGCCCATCCCAAACACCGTCCCAACCGCCTGCGCGACGACATCGTTTCGTGAAGCGGTGCGCAGCGGGAACCAGAGCTGGCTGAATTCCAGAGCAATGCTAAAGGCGACCGACAGCAAGAGGACCAGCGGCAGGACAGCCACGGTCCGCATGGAGAATCGGCGGTCGACGACAAAGGCCCCAAGCCAACAATAGCCGATCGGCACGAACAGCAAGAAGTTCGCGGCAAAGTCGGCCCGCCCGCCGGTTGCCAGTGAGTGATAGGGAAGCTGCCTGAATCGCTCGATCGCTTCTTGAAGCGTCAGGGGCTGGTAACGAAACGGAACCAGCGACCCGTACACGGCGACGGCAGCGAAGATCAGCCCCAGCACCACGTAGTGGCGACGGCAAGGCCAGCCGGGCGTGTCGTTGTTGCCCGTAGGCGATGCGCCGATCGTCTGGGCTGGACTCCGTCGTACCATCATGCGGATCACCGCGAATTGCACAGAGAAGGACGCCTGCCGCTGTCCCTTCTCCGCAACCAGTCATCTCGGAACCGTGCGGACGGAAGCCGAATCCTCCGGCTTCGGTCCACCGGACTACTCTGAGCCAAGCTCTAGCGAGGCAGAGCCTCAGACCGACGAGCGGGTTGAGTGGTTGGGGTCGAGGGTTCAGGGTTCGGCACTCGGAGTTCCCCGTCTGCCCATGAGTGCTGAACCCCGAACCCTGCCGCTGGACTCTCGCCTCGGTCTGAGGCCCTGCCTCGCTAGCAATTGTACCAGGTATTTCGGGGAATTGACGCTGCGACGTTATCGGTTCTCCGGTCTCTGGTCCGGATTTCGGTGCTCGGTGCTGCGCGCGACGAGAGGAGTCGTTGCAGATGATCGAGCACGGGCGTGTCACGGCCGGTAGCGCGGGGAACCATCGATTCCCCCGAATCATGAGCTATGCCGTTGTCGCATGGTCTATGTCTGTGAGCATTGTCTTTGTGGTCCGGATGGTGGATGACCGTCTGTGCCGATTGTAATGAACGTACGCGGATGAGCACGCCGACAGCCGACGCTCCACGCTCCGCCAACCTGGGTAGCCGTCGACTGAAGCACTGGTGGTGTGCTGAACGCGGTATCCCGGCTCACAGAAGACGCCTCGACAGCGCCTGGCAAGAGATGGCGTTTCCCGACGCCGCTTTGGCCCACCATGACCAGGTTCTCTCCCCCGGCGGACAAACTCGCCGGTGGCCAAGGTTCGATCGGTGCGCGGTCGATCGCCGGGTCGACCAGCCTCTCTAACAGGGCCAGCCGCCGGCAAACGCCAATTCCGTTTCTCTGAATGCCATGATACAGAAGGACTTGCGTCAATGGCGACGTGAGCATTCGTCCAACCCGTCCCGGGGCCCCTCGTTCCCGTGCTTCGCGTCCAGCCCACGCGACTGCTTGTGGGGCCATTCCTTCCGGCGGTGTCCGGACGCGGAGCGTCTGATCGCCCGACTGCGACGGAAGACGTCATAACGAGGTGCCGGAACGGCTGGGCAAACGCTTACACAGGGATTGCCGAGGCAACGCCCATGCGTTGGCTTGTGCGTACCAGAAGGGCTACACTGGACACGTTGAGAACGAGTGTCGTTGACCGCCGATGCCGGTACCTTCGTAAAGCCCCGGGCGAGGAGTGAGCGAGATGACCCGACGCATGCTCGTTGCGATAACGGCCGTGGCTGCTTTGTTTCTTAGCGCGCGTGGCGCCGACGGCCGGGAAGCCAAGCGTGGGGACCTGGGGCGGACCGAGAAGCTGCGGATCCTCGTGGACAAGGTGATGCAGCCGGAGGAGGGCTGGGTGACGAAGGAGTGGATCGTGCGGGAGGCGGCCGAAGCCGGGTTCAACGTCTTCTCGCCGCGATGCGGCCACGACCGGCTCGACGAAGTGCGCCAGGTCACCCAGTGGTGCGAAAACTACGGCATCTTCCACATGCCGTGGATGCGCGGAAGCCTCGAGGCGCCGCGGGGACCGGAGGCCGACGGCAAGCGCGTGCTCTGGGCCGGCGGCAGCGAGCAGCCGCTCTGGAGCCCCGCGTCCGACGAGTTCTGGCAGTGGACCACGAAGCACGTCGTCGAGTACGCGAAGCTGAGTGCCCAGACCGACCGCGTCCTCGGCGTCTTCCTCGACTACGAGAACTACTGGCGCGGCGGGCAAGGCAACCTCTACCGCATCACCTACGAGGACGTCATCCTGAAACCGTTCCTCGATTCGAAGGGGCTGGCGCCGGCGACGCCGGAGCCGGGCGCGAGGAAGGCGTGGCTCGAAGAGCGAGGGCTGCACGACGACTTCGCGGCGTTTCAGATCGACCACTGGCGCAAGCGATGCCGGGCGCTCCGCGAAGAGGTGGACAAGCACGACCCCGGGTTCCAGTTCTGCATCTATCCCTCGCCCGGCACGCCCTTCATGGTCGAGGCCTGCTACCCGGAATGGTCGACCGAACAAGCGCCGATCATCCTCGCGGACCCCTGGGTGTACGGTCGGCCGTCGCGGTTCCTGCCGCAGCACGAAGCCCTCGAGGCGAACCGGCAGAAGCTGCTTGACGGGATGAAGGTCCCTCAGGCGGCGCACATCCCGTTCATCTACTCGGGCGGGATCGACCCGGTGGTGCGGGGCGCGGACGCGGAGTTCTGCGGCAAAAACGCGGTGATGATCTCGGAGCTGACCGGCGGATACTGGGTCTTCTATGAGGGGATCAAGTACGACAAGGAGCACCCGGACTACTTCCGGTGGTTCCAATGGGCCAACGACCAGATCGCCGCGGGCCGGCTCCAGGCGTGGCACGAGCCGCGCCAGACGCCCGAGCAGTGGGTGCTCGACGTGTTCGAGAAGGCCGGTGGGGGCGTCAGGGTGGCTCCGCCCGAGGTGACCGGCGCGACGGCGGAGTTCGGTCGCGTGACCCTCCGGAACGACAACCTGATGCTCCTGGCGGCCAAGCGGGGTCAGCCGGTGGAGCTCGCGCTGCGAAACGTGCCGGTGGGGAGATACGTCTCCATGCTGGTTTGGGACGTGAGGGACACGAACATGGAGAGAATCGCCTCGGGCACGATGCCGCACAACGCGTCGGGCACCGTCCGCTTCACGCCCGAGCAGGACGGCGTCTACCTGTTGGGCGTCTCCTCGGGCAGTTGCGCGTACACGATGCTGAGCGCCAACGTGCCGGCGGGGATTCTCGCGAGCGAGGGGGCGTCGCTGATCTACGTCGCCCGGCCGATGTACTTTCACGTACCGAAGGGCGTCGACGAGTTTGCCATTGCCGCGAAAGGATCGGGCGCGGAGACCGTGCGGGTGAACGTGATGCGCCCGGATGGAGAGCAGGTCGCCACCGGCCAGACAACCCTCGCCGGCGCAACCGTCGAGATCAAGGTGGCCGCCGGGGATCACGCCGGCAAGACGTGGTCGCTCGCCACGGCCAAGGCGGACGAGGGCGTCGTCGAGGACTACTCGATCCGCTTCTCGGCCAACGTGCCGCCGGTTCTGTCGCTCGTGCCGGAGCACGTGTTCACGGTCAGGCCGGGGGAGTGACGCCAACGAGCGCTGATCGTAAACCAATCGCCCGGTCGCAGCCCGAGGAGCCATGATCATGCCAAAATCGGTCGCTTACGGCGGTGTCCTCCTGGCCGCGGTTCTCTGTGGGCTGCCGGCCGCAACAACGACGGCGGCACAAGCGTCGCCGGGCGCCGGCGGCCCGGACGCGGCGAGGCCCGAGAGCGTTCGCATCGCCGGGATCGTGCTCAAGTGGCTCCGCATGGACAAGGAGGCCAACTGCCGCCGCGGGGAAAAGATGATCCGCGAGGCGGCCGCGGGCGGCGCCCGGATCGTCGTCACGACCGAGGGCTTCCTCGACGGCTACATGATCGAGGACTGCACGATCCCGCTCCACGTGTACCGGTCGCTGGCCGAGCGCGTCCCCGGCGGCGAGTATTACGATCGCTTGAGCGCGTTGGCCAAGGAGCTGGGTGTCTACCTGGCCGTCGGGCTGACCGAGATCGACGGCGAGAATACTTACAACACGGCCGCTATGATCGGCCCCGACGGTAACCTCATCGGCAAGTATCGCAAGGAGAAGATCGGCTTCGAGGCCCTACGCAACACGGCCGGCGAGGGGGCCAAGGTGTTCGACACGGAGTACGGCCGCATCGGGCCGCGGATCTGCTACGATCGCACGTTCCCGGAGGTCGTCCGGCGGACGTGCGACGCCGGGGCCGACTTCGTCGTCTTTCTCTCCGGCGGCGTGTTCGGGCCGGGCAACAACCGCACGATCCAGGCCCGCGCTCGCGAGAATCGCCGCTACATGGTCTTCGTCCACCCGGCGCAGTTCCTGGTCGTCGCGCCGGACGGATCGGTCGTCAGGGACGAGGTGATTGGCGGCCGGGGGGAGCACCCGCCCGAGAACTGGTTCCGCAACGAGATCTTCAACTGTCACTCGCTGGCCCGAGGGATGCTGATCGGCACCGAGCAGATCAGCACCGAGGTGGACAAGAACGGGGTGGTCTACTTCGACTTGCCCCTGTCGCGCGAGCGCCCACCCGCGGAGCAAGAGTGAGACGGCTGCGTGCCTGTGCATCCCATAGGTCGCGCCCGCGGCTGGGACGGCGCGTGTACCCACACCGCCCCGGTAGTGCCGGTTTGCGAAAGGAACTGCTATGGGACTGCTCGATTTCTTTCGCCGTGGCAGCCTCGGTCCGCTGGACGAGCCGAGTGACGCCCTCCGGGAGCGATTCTTTCAGGCGGTGCAGTCCGGCTCGCAGGCGAGGCTTGTCCGACTGTGCCGGCGGTATCGTTCGAGGGCCAACGAGCTATTCCTCGCGTGGCGTACCGTGCCCGAGGAAGTATGTGCCGATCGGGAGAAGGCCGACCGCTACATGGCTGCGATGATCGCCGTGGCCCAATGTTATGCCGAGCAATTGGGCGAGCCGGGCCCCATGCAGATCCTGGTCGTTCCGGACGACGCCAACCCGCTTGTGCAATGGGAACGGAAGCTCAACGAGGCGGGACAGCTCGTCTCCGAGCTGAGGTACCCCGAAGCGATCGAGGTTCTGACCGAGAGCCTGAAAACGATCGAGAGTTGCCAAGGCACGGGGGCGGAACGGTACACGGCGATGTTTCACGGACAGATTGGCGCGTGCCTATTCTACTCCGGCCGAGTCCCCGAGTCTCAAGAGCGACTGGAGACGGCGTTGGACGTCTGCCGGCGCATCGGCGACACGGAAGGCGTTCTCGCTTACTTGGGCAATCTCGTCGAGGTGCACCGATATCTTGGCCAGACCGATCGTGCCGCCGACTACGCCCTCCAACTCGCGGAGTTTCACGACCAGGCAGGCGACGCGGAACAGGCCGCCCACTATCGCAAATGGGCTTCGCAGATTCGCGCCGGCGAGCCGTTGAACCGGGTCGTCGTCCAGACGGAAACCGACACCCAGGAGCTCGACGAGTTCACTTGTCAGGCTGACGGCCACTACAAATTCCTCTTCGTGCGGAACCGGCCCACGCTCGCGCTGGCAACGTCGCTCACGGCCAAGGCCTGCGAGCTGGCCTCGGCCGGATCCCATGCCGACGCGATGGAGCTGTTCGCAGAGGCCATGGAGGTGGACCCGTACGATCCCGACCCGCCCTACCAGGTTGGCATGTGCCTTCTGGAAATGGGCTGCTACGAGGAGGCCCGCAAGCATTTCCTGGAGACCGAGCGGCTCGCCCCCGGCTGGTTCCACTGCCGAACCGACGCGTGGCTGGCCGGTCAACTGGCGGAAGGCGCTATCGCCCACGAAGCCTTCCTTCTCCATCGACAGCTTGAAGACGGCGGCCTCGAGCCGGGCGAGATCGTCTCACTCTGCGAATCCGTGCTCCCTGCACTGGAAGACTTCGGCCCGGTTTGGCTGGCGTACGGAAACGCGCTGAGTCTGGTCGACCGCAAGGAGGAAGCCGAGCGCGCGCTCCGTAGTGGATTGGCGTGCACCGACGAGCCTGATCTGAGGTCTCGGCTGCTATCCTCGCTGGCCGTCCTGTTGCCCGAGGGACCCGAGCGGCGGGAATTGTTCCGCCAGGCCATGAGCATCAACGGCAACTTCATCGCGGCCGCGATGGCGCGTGTCGTCGCAATTTCGCAAGACGCATCGTAAGCGCCGTCGCAGAAGCTGTCGGGACAGGCCGTTCCGAAGATCTCGCCACGAACACGGGAGCGTTTGCCCAAGAGAAGCCGTGGCAGTTGACACCGCGGGTGGGCCTGATACGTTGGAGGGCGGCCGACGGGACCTGCGCTCCGCGGCCAGCAATGTTCGCTACTGCCTGCTCCGCGTGCTGCAAGTACCAACCCTCAAGCTTTCGGAGGCACCGCCATGAACCAGAACACGATCAACACGTTGCGGAAGTCGTCTTGTGCGTGCTGCGCCCTCTCCCGTCGACGGTTCCTCGCCCGCTGCGCAGCGTGCGCCGCGGGGGCGACCGGCCTCGCGTCGCTCGCGCCCGCCGCCGCGGCAAGCCAGCAGCGAGACAAGCCGCGGATTCGCCTGGTCTTCTGCCACCCCACGCCGGACATTATTACCTGGCCGAACATCGGGTATGACTACGACGGCGAGAAGACCCGGGTGAAGCAAGCGCTCAGCGAGCAGTGTCCCCAGATCGAGTTCCTGCCGGTCTGGATCAAGAACGACGAGGAAGCCAAGCAGGTCATGCAGGGCGACGCCGAGGTCGACGGCTACTTCGTCTACTTCGTCGGCTGCCGTGGCGGCGGGCCGGAGATGATCTCGCTTCTGGGTGGCGCGGGCAGGCCGGCCGTGTTGGCCGACCACTTGTACGCCGGGACCGGGAACTTCCTCGGGGCAAACGCCCTCGCCAGGGATAAGGGCTGGCCGATCGTGGGCGTCTCCACTTCTCGCTTGGAGGAGCTTGCCGACGCGGCCCGTTGCTTCACCGTCTTGAAGAAGCCGGGTGCGACGGCCGCTGACTTCTTCACCGCCGCCGACGCCGTGCGGCGCAAGACCATCCCGCCGGCCGGAGACCTGTCGTGCGCCGCCGACGCCGTCCAGGTTGCCGACGTCCGCGATTGCCTCAAGCGACTCCGCGAGTCGAAGATCCTGGTCGTCGGGCGGAACGCGAAGGGGCTGATCACGGCGATCGACGAGGTCTTCGGCACGCCCGTCGTGCCGATCGACTTCCCCACGCTCCACGGCATGTATCTCAAGGCCGATCGCGACGAGGCGGCGGAGTGTGCCGACCGCTGGATCGGCCAGGCCGAGAAGGTCATCGAGCCGAATCGAAAAGCAATCGTCGACTCGGGCGCGATGTACCTGGCAATGAAGGAGCTGATGAAACAGCACGGCGCCGACGCCATCGCCATCAACTGCCTGGGTGGGTTCTACGGCGGTCATCTCCAGGCCTATCCCTGCCTGGGGTTCTGCGAGTTCAACAACGGCGGACAGGTAGGCGCCTGCGAGGCCGACCTGATGTCGACGATCACCATGGTCGCGCTGGGGCATCTGGCCGGACGGCCCGGCTTCATCTCCGACCCGGTCTTCGACACGTCGAAGCGCCAGATCATCTATGCCCACTGCGTGGCGCCGTGGAAGGTCTTCGGTCCCGAGGGGCCGAGTAACCCGTTCCACGTCCGCAGCCATTCCGAGGACCGCCAAGGCGCGGCCGTGCGCTCGCTCATGCCGCTGGGCCACATGACCACGACGCTGAAGTTCATGCCCCAGGCGAAGCTGGCCATCCTCCACCAGGGGAAGACCGTGGCGAACCTCGACATCGACCGGGCATGCCGCACCAAGTTGGCGGTCGAGGTCCAGGGCGACATCGACCGGCTCCTCAACGGCTGGCGCCACGGCTGGCACCGCGTCACGTTCTACGGCGATCTCAAGGAGCCGGTCGCTGAACTATGCAAGGCCCTCGGCGTCGAGCTCGTCGAAGAAGCCTAGCCGGCCGAGCGGTTTGGCATCGTCGCTGCGACATCCTACGCGACGGGAAGCCTGGCCCGGCGGGCGGCGATGCAGCACGCCGCGCCTTGCCGGGCAGGGACGCCTCCGCGCCCCATGGTGAATGCCATAAGTCCTTATTGAGAAACAGGATAGAGACACACCGGTTGACAGTAACACCGTTGTTGTTATAATACTTCCGACGAAACAACAAATCTGTTACTTCCTTCGGGGTGCACCCATGGCAACACGAAACATCGTGGGTAACGTCCCAGAGCCCGAGGAACTCTACGGCCGGAGCGATCTCATCGATCACCTGTGGCGGCAGATCCGGGGCAACAACATCCTCCTGCTCGCCCCCAGGCGGTTCGGCAAGACCGGCGTGATGAACCACGTGCTCAGTCGACCCCAGGAAGGCCATCTGCCCGTCTATCTGGAGCTGGAGGACATCGATTCGCCTGACGAATTCGTCTGGCGGCTGGTGAAGGAGCTGATGTCGCGGAGCCGCCTTCGCGCATTCCTCGCCACGGTGCGTGGGCTGCCTCGGGGCGTGACCGATTGGTTCAAGGAGACGTTCGACGAAGCCGGGTTCGAGGGGGCGAAGGTCAAGTTCAAGGAGTCGATGGCCGAAAGCTGGCGCGACGCGGCGCGAAAGCTGGTCGTCGAGCTGGAGAAGGCGGAGCCGGCGCTCGTGTTCATCTTCGACGAATTGCCGGCCATGTTGGAGGAGATTAGCAACAAGCACGGGGACGACGAGGCCCGGAGCTTTCTGGCCTGGTTCCGCTCCGTGCGCCTCCAGAGGAAAGACAAGCTGCGCCGGCATCGCTTCATCGTCGGGGGGAGCACGGGCATCGACCTGATCCTTCGGCGGCTCAATTCGCCCGACAAGCTCAACGACTTCGAACGGCTCTACGTCGAGCCGATCGCGGAGCCGGAGGCGCGGAGTCTGGCGGCCGACCTCGCCAAGTCGATGGACGTTGAGTTGACCGAAAAGCTGATTCATCGCCTGCTCGAGTTGATCGGCCCGCACGTTCCGTACTTCATCCACCTCTTCTTCTCGCAACTGGGCCAATTGCCGGCTGCCAAACGGCATCCTTTGAGTCGAGAGACGCTCGACCACGTCTATCAGACCAGGGTGCTCGGACCCGCCTGCAAGCACTACTTCGACCACTACCGGTCGCGCCTCGCCAGATATGGGAAACGGTTGGAGCGAAGGGCGGTCGTCGTGCTTGACGCGGTCGCTTCCCAGGGAAGGGTCAGTGCGAGTGCGATGTACGACGTCTACCAAAAACCCTCCAAGGTCGGCGCCAGCGAGCTTGGCTTCAGCGAGCTGATGGCCGACCTCGAATGCGACTGGTACCTGGTGCTCGACACACGGACCAACGAGTACCACTTCATGCTCAACGTGATGCGCGACTGGTGGCGGCGCTGGTACGGATCGCCTCGGCGCAAGGCGCCGTCGGCCGCGGAAAAATGACCATGGCGCTGGTTGCCCACAAGTACATGCCGCAGGAGATGCCCGAGGAGGAGCTCCGCGCCACGTTCGCAGCCCGGGAGCACACGCTCGACTACCTGGTCAAGTCGCTCCGCGGACAGTGCGGCTCGAAGACGCTCACCAGCTATCTGATCACCGGCCCGCGCGGGTCGGGCAAAACGACGATCGTGCTGATGCTCTGCCTCCGCATTCGGGAGGATGAAAAGCTTTCCGCCGCCTGGCTCCCGGTCCGCTTTCCGGAAGAGCTGCCGGGCATCACTTCGCTCCGCGACCTCCTGGCGGCAGCGCTCCACGAGATGGCCGAGGACGGCGTGCCGGGGGCAGCGGAGTGGCACGAGCGCGTGGCCGGCGAGATGGACGACGAGCAGAGCCGGGAGCTGGCCGTCAGCGGTCTCCGGCAAATCGCCCACGAGCAGAACCGGCGCCTGGTGCTGTTCGTCGAGAACCTCGATCTGGTCTTCCACCGCGGATTGGACGAGCCGGGCCAACGGACCCTGCGGCGGCTGCTCATGGACGGGCCGTTCATCATGATCGTCGGCACGGCCGTGAAGATGTTCGAGGCGCTCCGCGTCTACGACGAAGCCTTCTTCAACTACTTCTGCCCCGTGCCGCTGGACCGCTTGGACGACGCCCAGGTGGCCGCCGTCCTGTTTCGCCGGGCGGAGTACGACGGGAACGAGGAGTTCGACGCGCAGTACGAGCGGCACAAGGGCCGGATCAAGGCCATCTCGCGGCTGACCGGCGGGAACCCGCGCATGGTGCTTATGCTCTACGAAGCGCTCGCCCACGGGAATCTCGCGTCGACGGTCGAGACCCTCCGGGCCTTGGTCGACGAGCTGACCCCTCTGCTCAAGGACGTCCTGGAGCACCAGTTCTCCGACCAGCAGAGCAAGATCCTCGACGCCCTGATGCGCTCCGGCGGCACGGCCACGCCGAGCCAGATCGCCCGGGCCGCGCGCCTGTCGCTCAACACGGTGACCACCCAGTTGCCGCGCCTGAAGGCGATGCAGGTCGTGGAAGTCCGCGGCGGCGGCAAGGGCCGCCCCGCCTACTATACGGTCCCCGACCAGCTTTTCTGCACCTGGTACCAGATGCGCTACCTGCGTCCGGGCCGGCGCCGGATCGAGATCTTCGTCGAGGTGCTTCGCGTCTGGTTCGACGAGGAGGAACGGCTTCGACACGTGAAGCGCCTTGCCGAACAAGCCCTCGCCTCGACCGGCAAGACCGCCCGCGATGCGTCGCTCGCCGCAACCGGACACCATGCCGAGGCGCAGGAATTGGTCGTGCGCACGTGGCTTGAGACCGGCCAACTCCGCGAGGCGGCGTTGGCGCTTGCGGAAGATAGCCACATCCGCGTGAGAGACCTCTCGCGGTACGAAGCCGCGGCGTACGTGGGCCTGGGCCGATGGTCCCGCGAGCACGACGACCTGGACACCGAGATCCGAGCGATCCAGGCGGCGATCGAGCGGAGCCCGGGTGATCTGACTCTCCATCTCTGGCTCGGCCTGACGTTGCTCTCGAGTGGCAGGTACGACACTGCGTGTCACCATCTCGACTACGTCGCGATGTCGGAAGCGAGCGACATGCAACGTCGAGCGGCGGCAATTCTTGCGCGCGGCGCGTGCAGAGGAATACAGGGGGACGCGACGGGGGAGGCCGCTGACTATACCGCCGTTGTCGCCCTCGAAGGCGCCGCCCCAGTCTTCACGGCTCAGGCCCTCGTGTGTCGCGGTGACTGCAAGCAGACGCAAGGCGACACAGATGGCGCGATTGCTGACTATACGACGGTGGTCGCGCTTGACGGTGCCCCCCCACTCCAAAGAGCCCAGGCCCTCGTGAGTCGCGGTGACTGCAAACAGACGCAAGGCGACACAGATGGCGCGATTGCCGACTATGCGGCGGTGGTCGCGCTCGAAGGTGCGCCCGCGGCCGAAAGGGCCAAGGCCCTCCTCGGTCGCGGTGACTGCAAACGTACGCAAGGCGACATGGACGGCGCGATCACGGACTACAGCGCCGTTCTGGACCTTGAAGGCGCGCCTACAGAGGGAGTTGCTCATGTGCTCCAAGACCACGGTATGAGCGGAGGCATACAGGGCGAAAGCGACGACGCAATCGCGGACTACACGGTCACCGTGATGGTTGAAGCTGCACCCACAAGTCTACTTGGCCTGGCGCTCTTCAGCCGTGGAGTGAGCAAGAGCATGCAGGGTGCCCCAGAGGGTGCCATCGCGGACTACACCGCCGTCTTGGAACTCAGCGATACTTCGGGAGCGGCGGCAGCGCGAGCGCTTGTCTTGCGTGGGATTTCACGACTCAGTGTGGGAGAGACTGGCCGATGTCTCGAAGACTTCCTCGCCGCCATGATGGTGTTCGAGGCCGAGAAGAAAGTACGCACACACGCGCTCTTCTTAGCGTTGTTGATCGCGTCTCAGATCGAGGACGACACCTGCATCGAGCGTGTCTCCCGTTCTACCACCGACGCGCTCGCCCACCTGGAGCCCGCCGAACGCGCCCAAGAGATCGAAGGGGTGTTGCTTCGACTTGCGCTAGGCGGTATGGAATCAGGTTGGCCGCGGGTGTGGACTTGCCTGCGCGAAGGCCAACCGCCGGAGGTGATCGAGAGGCTGGAGTTCTTCCGGCCCGTGGCGGAGATTCTCCAGACCGGGGATCGTTCCAGGCTCGACCCGCTGCCGCCGGAGCAGAGGGCGTTTGTGGAGGAAGTGCTTGAGAAGTTCGAAGCCGATGAGGCCCAACAGGAGTAGTCGAGATGTGGCGAATGATCATCGTCGCGTGCGGGCTGGTGGCGTGCTCGGCGGCGGCGTGGGGGGAGGAGGGGCTTCGGAGCCCGGGGTTTGAGGAGGGCGATGGGGGGACGGCGACGGGCTGGACCTTCAGCGGCGGGGCGGAGGTGATGGAGGAGCCGGGCGCGGCGCACTCGGGGCGGCGGTGTGCGAAGGCGAGGTTCGACGACGCGGCCTCGCAGCGGGTGGCGGTCGACGGGGGCGGGGCGTATCGGATCACGGGCTGGATCCGGCGGGTCGAGCCGGGCGGAACGGAGACGCCGAAAATCAAGGTCTACTTCCTCGACGCGGACGGTGGCCGGGCCGACGTGCAGGCGGCCGAGCTCGAGGACGTCACCGCCGACGCGTGGACCCGCTGGCAGACGGTCGTCCAGGCGCCCGTCCATGCGAAGACCCTCAATCTCACGCTCCGCGGTTTCTTCGGTGGAAGCGAGTGGTTCTACTACGACGACCTGGCCATCGAGCGAATCGAGGCGCTCTCGTGGCCCGCGGGCGAGGCCACGCCGAGCTTCGACGGGCTGACGGTGACCGTGCCTGACGTGGCCGACGTCTGGACCGACGCGCTACTGCGAATCCCCCCGGCCTCGCTCGTGCCGGTCGACGGGCAGCTCGACACGTCGGTGCTCACGCGCGGCGAGGAGGTGCGCGTGCGACTCGAACGGCCCGTGAGCGCGAATTGGGCGCTGGTGCACTCGATGCGGCCCGGGATGAGCCTGGGCGAGGCGAAGCTGTTCGCCGTGGCACAAGTAGGGTGCGTGAAACGCACCATCTCTCCTCCCACCATTCCGACGCTCGACCAACGAGTTTGCGCACTCACCCCTGGCGACGCACGGGGATGGTGCGTTTCACGCACCCTACTTGCGGGCGGGGGCGGCGCCCGGCGTCTGCTGGCCGAGAGCAAGCCGAAGCGAGAGCTGGTGACCTCGCTGCGGTTCGGGCCGACGACGGTGAGCGAGCTCCTGCTGGAGGTCCCGGACGGCGCCCAGGCCCATCTCAACGAGATCCAGCTCCTGGGGCTGAGCGAGGGCGGCGTGCTGCCCGGCGAGCGCGTGGAGATGGCGATCGCGCGGGCCGATCCGCCGGAGGCGGTGGCGGAAGACGTGGCGTCGGCCTTCGGGGCGAAGGAGCACCGCGCGTCGGTCGTCGCTTCGCCGGCCGCAGATGCGGACGCCAAGCCTGCGGGCGAGATGGCCCTGCCGGCCGAGCAGTATCTCAACGTGTTCGCCACGCCGCGCGAGGATGAGTACGGACTGGCGGGCCTGACGCTGGACCTCGCTCTCTCCGGCGCCGAGGAAGGCGACATGATCGAGGTCACCTTGCGCCGGCCGGGGGAGCTGGACGTCGATATCCGCTGGACGACCTACACCGACCGGGGTCTTACGCCCCATGTGCCACGGCGCAACTACGCGACCGTCTTTCGGGTGGTCGGCCGCGTGGAGGGCGGGCGCCTGGCGGTGACCTTCGACGTGCCGGATCTGGTCTACGCCGCAGGCGAGCCGATCTGGCTGACGCTCCGGGCGCGCCACGACATGCGGTTGGATTTGGCGCGGTCGCCCGTGGTGCTGAACGTCCTCACGCCCGGGCAGGCTCATGCGGAATATGTGCCGCAGCTCGAACGGCTGATGCGGCGGATGTACTCCGACGCGAGCGAGGCGCACGCCTACGACGGCCGCGACTGGTCGAAGATGGTGCTCGGCCGCTACGTGCGCCGGGTGCTCCAACTCGATCCGGAGAACCGGCCGGCGAACTACATCTACCGCCGCATCGCGAAGGTCCGCGAGCCCGTCGAGCTGGAGCGGCCGGGACCGGCCGACGCGCCGGATTGGGCCGTGTGGGCCCGGCGCGTGCTTCGCAATCGCCACGAGATCATCACGTGGTGGCTCGACCACCGCCAGCAGGCCAACGGGGAGCTGGCCGGGCACATCAACGACGACGGCGAGTTCTCGTGCCACTGGCCGAGCCACTACCTGATGACCGGCGACGAGCGGATCGCCGACGGCCTTCGCAAGCTGGCCGACGTGGCGTGGGAGATGAGCGCCGGGACCGGCTACACCGTGGGCTCGCGCGACGTGGAGCACGCCGCAGAGGACCAGTCGTGCACGCAGCCGCAGGTGCTCCTGGTCGACTACGGCAACCCGAAGGCCGTGGAGCGGTTCATGGTGATGAGCCGCTACCTCGACTTCTGGACCGCCGTCAACGAGGTGGGGCGGCGCCAGTTCAAGTCGTACATGTTCACGACGAAGCAGATCTGGGACGAGCCGCCCTTCGACGTGGACCACCCGTACTGCCCGCTGGCGATGGTCGGCACGGGGCACCTCGTCTGGTACGCGCAGAGCCCGGCGGTGGCCGAAATCTTCCTCGAGGAAGCCGAGTCGTGGGCGAGGGCGTGCCTCAGCACGGCGGGCGGCAAGCCCGAGGGGCAGATCCCCAAGGAGATCCGCTTTCGCGATTCGCAGGTCGACCCCTACGCGCCCTATCCGACCAACCCGATCCTCGAAAAGCGCAACTCGCTCTACCGCGGCGGGGCCGGCGCGTACATCGTCAGCTACTTCCTGCACGGGGCGCACACGCTGACCGGGGACGACCTCTACGGCCGCGTGCTCGATTCGTGGACGCCGCCGGACGATCGCAAGATCCGAGACGCGGAGGCCCTGCTGAGGCGGTTCGACGACCAGGCCGAACCGCGGGAGGGCACGTGGAGCGCGAGCCAGGACGAGACGACGCTCTACGACGCCTGGCGCGCGACCGGCGACCGCACGTGGCTGGTCGAGGAGCTCAAGGAGGTCGTGCGCCAGCAGGTCCGCAACCGCTGGCTACTGACCGAGGCCGAGCCGTACACCGATCGCATCCCGCTCCCCGGCCGGGAGCTCTTGTGCCGGATGTTCCTCGGCGGTTGGACCTCGGGCAAGAGCCACGTGCCGGGGCACTGGGTGAGCTGGGAGGGCGGCGGCCTGGACTACGCGGCCCTGATCCTCGACGCCAAGCCCAACCACCTCAAAGCGCTCGTCCACAGCTTTCACGAGCGGGAGCGGCCGATGACGATGCGCGTCTGGCGGCTGCCGCACGGGCGCTACGACGTCTCGATCGGCATCGACCGCGACGGCGACGAGCGGCCCGATGAGCAGCTCCGCTCGGAGGAGATGGAGCTATGGCGCTACGACGGCGCGGTGGACTTCAACGCCCGGCCCGGGCAGACGCTGGTCATCGAGCTCTCGCTCTTGGAGGAGCTGGAAGACGTACGCACGCGGCCGGACCTGGCCATCGGCCCCGACGACGTGGTGGTGGACGACGGCGCGGTGGTCGTCACCGTGCACAACCTCGGCGGGTCGGCTTCGCCACCGAGCGCGATCGAAGTGCATGCGGCTGGCGCGGAAGTGCTGGGCGTGGCCGAGACGCCGGCGCTGGGGCCTCCGCACGACCTGGAGCCGAAGACCGCCGAGGTGCGAATTTCGCTCGAAAAGGGGGCGAAGCCGGCGCGGGTCGTCCTCGACCCGTCCCATGAGATGGCCGAGATCACGGAGGCCAACAACCGGGTGCGGCTCGACGCACGATAGGCACGAGCAGAACGGAGCACGCGATGCGACGATGAACCGGGACGCCCATCGGCTGAAGCCCGGCTGGCGTAGCCAGCCATCCACATGGGCTGCTTCGGGGTAATCTCGGCCGTGGCGACGCCGTCCTTCCAGCGAAGCCCCTCGGGCGACGGCGCTTTCGGCTCCGCGTCGACTGGACGTTGATTCCGGCTGCGCGATACAATAGGAGGAGTCTCCAGTGGGCCCGGTTTTTTTGGGAGAGTCGTTGTGAACCCGTCCAGCCAAGGCATCGTCGATGCGGCGATGAAGCTCACCGAACACGAGCGGGCCGAGGTCGTCCAGGAACTGCTCGACAGTCTCAGTCCCGATGCCGAGACACTCCTGGACGATGCGTGGGCGGCGGAGCTTGATCGGCGGGTCGCCGCGTTTCAGCAAGGCGACGCGGACGCGGTGCCGTGGTCGCAACTTAGCGAACAGGATTGAGCGACGAGCACGCGAGGCGTGGTGGCCGCCGGTGGTTGTGTTGGCCCAGAAAGGCGCCGCGAGAAATCGGATGGCTCGTTGCTCTTCGTTGGTTTCGTCAGACCAAGCGTCTATGCGGCCCTACGGCGCCACCAGGCGACGCTGATGCCGAGTGCTCCGACAAGGGACCAGACAACGAACGCAGATGGTTCCGGAACGTAGTCAATCGCAAGGGCCGGTTGGTAGGAAGGGTATATATAATCATCCGAATGGAAACGGATCCCAGCTGGCCACTCTCCGTCGGTGTCCTGACTCGTGATGACCCACCCGTAATTGAGCGAGTTCGTTCCATTAGCGTACCAGTAGCGCAGGTCCTGCGTCACGTCCATCAAGATCGTGTGCTCGGCTGTGACGGTATAGACCGCGCTAGGATCGGCGAGGCTCGAGCCGCCTCCTACTGCGCCCGGAACACTCCATGCCGTGCTGCCGTGATAGCGGTCGTACCAGTCACAAGCACCATCTTGCGGCCCAAACCCGGTACCTCCCGTGCCGCCCGTTTCCGACGCGTAGACCGAAGATGCGCCGCTGCCGGTCCCTTCCTCCCAAGATTCCAATAGCCGGTAAAGCTGAAGTGTACTGCCGGTTGAGGAAGAAGCATGGAGCGTCAGCGTGGCCGCAACAATGTCATCGGGATCGCTCAATGACAGGGACGGAAGATCGAACCGAAGCAGTACGTGCGCACTCGAAACGTACACGGGGTCGTTCGAGTCATAGGCATTGGCGAAGCTCCGGCCCCCCCAGTTGTCGTGGCCCGTGTACAAGTTGTTGTCCTGCAAAATCATGGCACACTGCGTGTCATCCGGGCCCGTCACTGTAGCTACCACACCACCCGATAATGGGGCACATAACGCGCATGCAAACAAAGCGGCTAGTGCGATGGCGCATCGTTTCATCTTCTTGTCCCCCGACTGCGTGTAGTGGAGAGCCAACTTCATCCCTCTGCCTTACTCCGCCGCTCAACGTCCATTCCTGGCAGCGAAAGAACAAAAGAGGCAAAAAATAGCTCTACAGAGGGCAACAAGGGCCTTCTATCCCCGTCTAAGGCGGGGTGCATATTGCACCCATCTGTGTGTCGGGGGGTGTGTCAGCTGGTGTCATTCTCACACCCGCCACGGCTCGCGGCCCGGGGGTCGGGTGAGGAGCTTGTTGGCGGCGTCGCTGTTGAGGAATCGCTCGCGCTGCGGGTCCCACTTCAGTCGCTCGCCCGTTTGACACGCGATGTAGCCGAGCTGGCAGAGCGACGTGGCCCGGTGGCCGACCTCCATGTCCTCCATGGTTTGCGTGCGCGTCTTGACGCAGTCGATGAAGTCGCGCTTCTCGTTCTTGAGCGGGAAGCGGACCGCGTCGGCCCCCAGCTCCGCGGTGAGGATCGACTCGGGCTCGGCGGTGAGCTTGTCGGGGCCGTAGTCCGCCTGGATCCAGCCTCCGCTCCCCTCGAAGCGGACGTAGGGCTTCTTCTCGCCCGTGGGCGGCACGACCGTGTAGAACAGCTCGACGCCGTTGGTGTAGCGGTACTCGATGTTGAAGCCCAGGATGACGTTCCACAGCCCGTCGGCGGGCGGGAAGTCGCCGGTGCCCTCGATCTCGCCCGGCCCGCTCCGCTCGGTGCCGTTGGCCCACTGGACCACGTCGGCCAGGTGATGACCCCAGTTGACGAGGGCCCCGTTGCAGTAGTCCTGGTTGGCGTACCAGCCGGGCCGCCCGTAGCTCTTGCGCGGATGGACCCGCTTCTCCGTGTACGGCCGCCTCGGGGCCGGGCCCAGCCAGAGATCGTAGTCGAGCTCTTCGGGGACGGGCATCTCCGGCTGCTGCGGGAGGGGCTCGTTCCAGTTCGGCACGGCCATGCGCATGGTCTTCAGCTCGCCGATCCGGCCGTTGATCACCAGCTCGCACGCCCGGTGGAACACCGGGATCGAGCGGAACTCGCTGTCGGTGCGGAACACGCAGTCGTGCTTTCCGATCGTGTCGCTGAGGATGCGGCCGTCGGCGATGCAGAGCGACAGGGGCTTCTCGCAGCAGACGTCCTTGCCCGCCTTGGCCGCGGCGATCGCCATGGACACGTGCCAATGGTCCGGCGTGCTGATCATCACGGCGTCGACGTCCTTGCGGGCGAGCACGTCGCGAAAGTCGGTGTAGTGGGGGCAGGTTTTGAGCGTTTCCGCGTCTTCGGGGGCGCCGCCAGGCTGCCCGGGGGCACGCTCGTGGGCCGTGTCGAGCCGCCAGCGGTCCACGTCGCACAACGCGACCACTTGGGTGTCGGGCCAGCGCAAGAAGACCGTAAGGTTGCGGGCCATGGCCTGCCGGCCGAGGGCAAGCATGCCAACGGTGATTCGGTTGCTGGGGGCCACCTTTCCGTCGGCCCCGAGCACCGAGGACGGCACGATGGCCGGCCCGGCGCCCGCAGCCGCAGCCGCGGCTGCGGCTGCGGCTGCGGCCCGTTGGAGAAACCCCCGTCGCGTCAATGATCGTTTCCCATGCATGACGACTCCTCCCATGGATTACCCCTCCAATGTAAATCGCGGCGTGTCTGCAAACGTTCCCCGATGCGCGCGTCAGCGGCGAGCTGCTTTCGGGCCGTCGTAGTCATAGTGGAAGCAATCGACGTCGAGACATCCGGTCTCATCGACGTCGTTCCAGCAGAAAAACCCGAGGCGGTCACCGGTCCACATGCCGAATTCGATGGTGAAGGTGGGCCCGAACGCCTGGAACTGCCGGCCGTCGGTGCTGTAGGCGAAGCTTGCCTGATCGCCGTCGTTGCTCGTGCGAATCCACAAGCTGTCGGTTGCGATGGGGGGCCCGTCAACGAGGGTGCCGTCACCGTCGAAGAACAGTCGGCGACGGCCCTGCGGGTCGACGGACACGCCTAGCAGGTGATACACGCCACCGAATCGCACCATCCCGGTGCGTTGGCCCGGTCGCATGCCGGCGAGATCGAATCTCGCAACGGCCGTGCCGGTGGTCGTGCCCATGATGCGTTGGCTCAGCGTGTTGCAGGCCTTCCAGAATTTACCCGGCGCAACCGGAACCGACGCCTTCAGCCGCAACCAGCCGGGGCGTTCGGTGAGCGACCAATGCGTATTGCGGGGGTTGTGATTCCATTCCCATTGCGGGCCGGGGTTCGGCGAGTCGAATTCGTCGTCGGTCGCCGGCGCCGCGACGGGAAAGCCGTCGATCGGCTTCTTGTGATGGAGGACCGGCTCGCCGATGCCGTCGACGTCGACGTCCTTGCCGATCAACGGCCAGCCGTCGATCCACTGCACCGGTTCGAGCATTTGCGGTCGCCCTTGGAAGGGGGCCTCGACGTTCTGGATCAGTTGATGGGTATACCACCACGAGCCGTCCGGAGCTTGCATCAGAGCCCCTTGACTGCAACTGCGGATGACGCCGTTTCCCCGCTCGAACACGACCTTCACTTCGTACGGGCCGTAGATGCCGTCGGTCCGCGAGCGAAGCACCAGTTGCTTGCGATCGCCGGCGTCGGCTCGCGGGTCGTCGGGCTTGCGGGGATTGGGGCGGAACCACTGCGCAAGGAAAACGTACCACCGGCCGTCGATGCGGTAGATCTTCGCTGCCTCCGCACCGGGACCGTGATGGATGACGGTGCCGCGGTCGAGCAATTCGCGGCCGTCCCAGCTCATTTTGAACAGGGTGATTTGGTTTCCGCCCGGCCCCTTGCCGAAATTGCACACCAGGTACGCCTGATGCGCGTCGTCGTCCCAGTAAACGGCCGGGTCGGTCCAGCGTGTCTTCGCCAGCATGACGTGCGGCTCGGTCCAAGGACCGCCAAGGTCCTTCGCACTGCTCATGATGAGACCGTGGGTCGTGTCGATCTGGTAGCAATACCAGCGTCCGTCGTGGTAGGCCAGGTCGCCGGCCCAAACGCCGAAGCGATAGCCGTCCATGCGGTCGGCGTCGTATTTTCGGTCCCAGGAGAGCTTCTTCCACACGTGTCCGGCGGTTTCCCAGTTGACCATGTCGTGCGACTGAAGAATGACCATGCCCGGCGACATATGCTGCTTCGACGAGATCATGTAGTAAGTATCGCCGAGTTGTTCCACGTCGACGTCGGGATAGTCGGCGTTGAGGATCGGGTTGCGGTAGGTGCCGTCCCCCTGATCGCCCCAGGACCCGGTGATCGCGCCGTTCTCGTTTTCCGAGGCAGCCGCGGAGCCAGCCGATCCCGCGCCGGCCGGGAAGGCATTGCCGCCCGGTGTCAGGAAAATCGCGATGATCCCACAGACGGCTTGGTTCCATCGGAACCGGTTCGAACGATTCATGGATTGCCTCGTCTGAAAGTGACCTATGCCCAAACGCCGAGTGCCATGCCCTCGTTTGCGCAGGCGTGCTCTCCAGCCGTGGACATCGGCTTCGATGGCGTAGCGCTCGCAGCGTTTTCAGTGACCGGGATTCGTTCCCGGAGTCTACCTCCCCCCGCACGCCCACGCAAGCGTCGACACGGGACCTGGGCTTCATCGACGCCGGCAGTCACGATCTCGTGGAGCGAATGGCTCGTCACCGCGGATTGCGGGAACCCCGGATCGTCGCGCGGGTCATGGCACGTCCGGGGGTATACCCGGGGCCAGATGGTTGACAGGAGTTGCCTGCCAGGCTAGCGTCACGGCTGTTGCGTGCCATCCGGATTCCCTTCGGTCTTTCGTCCCGCAAAGGTGGTAGGGGAGATCCTATGATGAATCAGGATAGGAAGTCAAAGCGACGCAGGTGGCTCCAGTTCAGCCTGAGGTCATTGTT
>Ga0307380_10003201_pt1 | contig 22787 bp, 14 predicted proteins | sample UN3MG_FD_202239 | JGI IMG/M metagenome (GOLD analysis project Ga0307380, IMG submission 202239) | Soil microbial communities from Risofladan, Vaasa, Finland - UN-3 | ecosystem: Environmental > Terrestrial > Soil > Coastal area > Acid sulfate soil | place: Finland: Risofladan, Vaasa | collected... | reverse complement strand
GGCGTAGATCGCCGCCGCCCGGGCGTCGGCCCCACCCTTGATCGTCTGGGCCGTCCGGTAGGCGCCGGACTGAACCGAGAGCAGCTCCCTCTGCATCTCACCCATGATCGCCGCCTTCTTTCCTTCCCCGTCGGAGCGGAAGGCCTGGGCGATCTGATTCCGTTCCGCGATCATCCGCCGGTACACGCTCTCGGTGAGCTCGTCTGAGTACTTTATCTGGCGGACGATGAGGTCGATCAGCAGGATTCCGTACTGGGGAGTGATGATGCTGGATTCATCGAATACCTCATTGGAGAGAGCGGCACGGCCTATCTGGATCTCCTCGTAGACGATGGTGGTGTCGATGCCGAGGGTTTCCGCCGCCTGTCCCTCGATCTCCGTTCCCGCCTGATAGACGCTGGGTCTACTGATCTCGTTGATCACATTCGAGTTTCGCACCGCCTCCACCAGGGAGTTCCGGGAGATGATCTTGCGCACCGCGGAGTCGACAACGTCGTCAAGACGGGAGTGAGCACCGGTGATCGTACCGACAGATTCGTAGAACAGCTTGGGATCGGTGATCTTCCAGCGGGCGGTGGTGTCCACCCAGATGAACTGGTTCTCCTGGGTGGGTATTCGCTGGGATTCCCCGTCCCAGGCCAGGATCTTCTTGGGGAACTTGTTCACGTTGTCCACGAAGGGAACTTTGATCTTTAGACCGGCCTCCAGGTCAATCGAGATGATGCGGCCGAAGCGGATGACCACAGCCTGCTCCCCCTCCTCAATTACATAAAAAGGTCCGGTAATCAGAAAGAGGATGACGGCTACGGCTATGACGACTAAAACTGTAATTGTCTTTTTCATTGGGTACCTCCTGCGGAAGCGGATCCGAGAGCCTTGAAGGGGATGAAGTTACCCAGGTTCTTGTCGATCAGGTCGACATTCTCGGCGTCCTTGAACACCTCTTCGAACATCTCGTAGTACAGACGGGTCCGGGTGACTCCGGGACTGCGGTTGTACTCGTCCAATACACGGGCGAAACGGGACACATCACCTTCCGCCCTGTTGACGCGCTCGATGGCGTAGCCTTCGGCCTCCTGTATCAGCTGTTCCGCCTGGCCCTTGGCTTTGGGGATGGCCTGGTTGTAGGCTTCCTGACCCTCGTTGATCAGACGGTTTCTGTCCTGGATAGCCTTGTTGACATCCTCGAAGGCCTCCTGCACCGAACCTGCGGGGGGCACGATGTTCTGGAGCTTCACCGTGGTAACCCGAATACCAAGCTCGTATTTGTCGAACAGCTGGTTCATCTGCTCCTGGCTGTGGGTTTCGATGTTGGCCCTCTCGGCGCCGATAACATCGAAGATCGCCCGGTCCCCGACCAGCTGGTTGATCACCGACTGACTGATGTCCCGGATGGTCTTTTCCTTGTCCTGAACCTTGAACAGCCAGTTGAAGGTATCCACGATGCGGTACTGGATGATCCACTCCACGTCCACGATGTTCAGGTCTCCGGTGAGCATGATCGACTCGCTGGGGAAGTCCTGGGCTGCACGGATGGTGGTGATCCCGGGGCGGTCGGTCCGAAAGCCGAACTCGTGTTTCAGAACGACCTGGGTCGGTACGTTGTAGTTCTTCTCGATTCCGAAGGGGAGCTTGAAGTGCAGACCCGGTTCGGCCATTCTGTTTAAGCGGCCGAACAGCAGCACCGCAGCCGTTTCCTGCGGGTCCACAACGAAGAAACTGGAGAATGCCGTAATCAACGCCAGGATGACTACGACCACGATGATGATCGCTTTCGGTGTCACTTGTTTGGGCATTCGTCCAGGAGATACGTCACGTTCTGACATAATCCCTCCTTGTACTTGATGGTTTCCAGCCTGGTCAAAACCACGCGGCTGGTTCGAACTTGAAATTCCGGAATACTCTCGACGCAATACGTCTCGGACAAATCATCGGTTAGACTGCAAACTGGAATCCTTTCTACAGTTATCTATATCGCAACCTTCGGTTGCGATGTCCTACGTAATATCCCAATTTCCGATTGCGATGTCCTACCTAATATAGTACTGATCTCCTGCGCAACGGTCAAGCTGAGGGGCTACCACAACGTGTAACCCCCATCACTTTTCCCACTTCGCGGGCGCACAAAAATGGTCCGTTCACGTTCGTTTCGATCAGGAAGGACCAGTTCTCGAGAGTTGTCTCTTCGGGCGGAAGATTCTGGCGCTCCGTTGCGGCGGTATCCTCCAGTTCAGCGATGTGCCGGGAAACGATCACCAGGTGAGCCCCCGCCTCGGCCAGTGCGGCGGCAAAAGCCTTCCCCAGTCCCCGGCTCGCACCGGTGACGATGCCTATTCTGTCTTGGAGAGATAGAAGCTCAGTCAGGCTCATATCGCAATCTTCGCTTCGCAGCCGAAAGGAAGATTGCGATGTATTCTTCCAGCAAGCTGTCATCATAATAACGAACGCTTCAATACCGCACCGTGACGGGTGCGCCGGTAGAGGCGGATTCCATGATCGCCAGGATAACCTTGGTGACATTCAACCCGTCCTCAAGATTTGCCTGTACCTCTTTGCCGAGGAAAAGGCAATCCACGAAATCCCTGATGCTTTCGTAGGCAAAACCAACATGCCTGTCCCGTACCCGGGGCTTGACCAGACAGTCGGGGTGGTCGGTTGAATCCTCCAGGTAGCGCTCGATCATCTGGTTGTTGGTGAGGTCCATATTGATCATTCCCTTGCTGCCCAGGATGTTCACCTTGATGTCGTTGACCGAAGGGTGGGTGTTCGGGATGATCCAGTTGTTTTCGATGGTGGCAACGATCCCGGAACGGAACTCCATGACGCTCTGGTAGAGGTCCGGGACATCGACGCCCCGGCTCTTCAAAACCGAGGAACGGGAAACCGAGTACACCCGCTCGACTTCATCCTCGAAGAGAAAACGTAGAGAATCCACCGTGTGGCTGCCCAAAAACCACAGAATCGAGCTCTTCTCCGCCCACGAGAGCATCTCAGTGGGAACGGAAATCGTGTCATTCAGTCGAAAATAGGCCGATACGATCCTGCCCAGCTTTCCTTCCGCGATGTTTTGTCTGGCGATCGCCAGGGGCGGATTCCAGCGGGCGTGAAAATCCACCATGAAGGTGATCCCTGCCTTGCGGACCGCCTTGGCGACAGCTTCCGCGTCTTCCAGTGTGGTGGCCAGAGGCTTTTCCGTGATGATGTGTTTTCCCGCCTCCGCCGCAGCCACGATGGGATCCCGATGCGCGAAGTCAGGGGTAACCACCGCCACCGCATCTATGCCCGGATCTGCTGCCAGATCTCGGAAATCCGTGTAGACCCGTTCGGCGCCATACGCTTGCGCTACCTGCTTTGCCCGCTTGGAATCGCGGTCACAAACCGCGGCCAAAGCGGCGTAGGGGTGATTCGAGTAGATCTCTGCATGCACCTCCCCCCAAAGTCCCACGCCGATCACGCCGAAGCGAATAGGATCCTTCACCTTCACACCTCTTCCTCGAACACGATTCGGGCCGGGGCACCTGAGGTGCCGGCCACAGAGAGGGGAAGGCAGTACAGCATGCCTCGGTCGCCCTCGATCTGATCCAGATTCACCAGGGGCGCCACCAGAAGCGTCCCTTTTTTAAACATCATACCGAGAAGCCCACCTTTCTCCTCGACAACGTCTTCGGACCAGGAACTTTCCAGACAGGGAATGTCGAAACCGCAGATGGAAGGCTCGTGCTCCAGGATCCACTCGACAGCGCTCCGGCTGAAATTGGGACACTGCAGAACATATCCCGATTTGTTCCAGTGAATCCCCCAGCCGGTATCGACAATCAATGCCTCGCCTTTCAGGATTCTTGGGGAGTGAGCCGCCAGGACAGTATCGTCCACCACTGTTTTCTCCGGCTGTCGGGGTAGACGAATGATGGTGGCAGGTTTGATGAAATCGGTGATCCCATACTCCTCGAGAGTCTTCCCCTCCTTGAGTATGTGGGAGCCGGCCTCGACGTAGGTGCCGGAGATCGTCGAGAGGGTGATCTTCGACGCAAAGAACTCATCCTTTTCCACCGTAGCGATCGTTTCGATCTGCACGGGTGGAATGATCTCCTCCAATCCCGGGAGAGCCTGGTATGACCAGAGTCCGTTTTCCAGTTTGCCACTCAGATCATGGTAACGTTTCACAGTTGCCTCCTTACAGGTTCGTACTTGGCGCCCCGCACAAGCCGTCATTTAGCCGTGTATCCGCCGTCCACTGGAAGAGTCGCTCCGGTTATGAACGAGGCTTCCTCGGAAGCTAAAAAAAGCACCGCCTGAGCGTTTTCCTCCGGTTGAGCGAAACGTCCCAGTGGATGCCGCGCGGCGATCACATTCTTTCCGGGAGAGTGAAAGGAGATCACCATGCCCGTGCTTTTATAGTAAATTTTGCTCAGTTGATTGAGAATTTTAGGATTTTGAAGGTAGTCGAAAAAAAATTGGGCCATGGGTTGACTGGTGCACTAAGAGTAGCGAAACTGCCCTTTTTCTGTCAAGAATCGATCGGCCTGAGAGCGCTTTGCAGATCCTTTAATTTTTGCAGAAATTTCTTTGTTTATTGCAGTGAGGATCATCCCCTCCTATGTTATAAATAGATAAGTCAAAAATTGTAAGCACGGAGGTAAAAGATGGGAAAAGCAAGTGCGAATTTTAATCCCGATATCGATCTGATCGATTTCCAACCGACGAAATTTCTCGCCTTCCGAGACATGGAGGTCTGCAAGCGGGTAGCGAAGATCAAGAAAGAGGATCTCTGCAGTCTTCCCAAGGGCACACACCCCGATTTCAAAGCGCAGATACGGCCTGTCAAGGATTTCCACTTTCAGCTGGCCTTGGACATGCTGATTCGGATCAAGAAGGCACTGGAAGAGGGAAAACAGTTTGTGGGTGTGTTTCCCACCGGCCCGATTTTTCAGTACCAGTTGCTCGCAGACATGGTAAATGCACTGGGTATCCCGCTGCACCACGTGCACTTTTTCTCCATGGATGAGTATGCCGATGAGGATGGACGGGACATCAACCCGGAATGGCCCGGCTCGTTTCACTACACGATCAACATGCACTTCATCTCGCGTCTCGATCCGAAGCTGCGCATCCCGGCCAACCAGATCCATTTCCCGTCGAGCAAAAATATCGATCATTACGACGACATGATCCTCGAAGCCAGGAAGGACCCTTCGGCAAAAGGGGCGCAGATCGTATACGGAGGGACCGGGCTCTCCGGACATTATTCCTTCTGGGATCCCCATCTGGCCAAAACCTATGGAATGGATAAGGAGGCATGGATGAAGGCGACTCCCCTTCTGGTGGATTTCCATCCGATTTCCACGATCCAGATGGCGGTAACGGATATGCAGGGTGCCTGGCCGTTCGTGCCTCCCAAAGCGTATACGACCTCCGGATCCACGATGCTCAATGCCGACTACAGATCCTGGTGGAATGACGGCGCCGGGCTCACGGCGGATGGTCAATACGCGGGAGGCATCGTCTGGCAGAAGTTTATCACCCGCCTATCTCTTCATGGTCCGATCGTGCCTGAGATACCCTGTTCCCTGCTCAGGACAGCACCGGGGGAGGTGAATATCATTGAACCGGTGGCGGATGATCTGAAGATTGAGCTCACGGCTTGATCTCAAATGCGCTATGTAGATGATGTCATTGGCTGGGTAGACGGAAACAAGGACGAGATCATTCGTACGATTTCCGAGCTCGTTCAAATTCGAACGGTAAATCTTCCCCCCGGTGGAAATGAAAAACCCGGGCAGGAGTATCTGTTCGAAAAGTGCAAAGAGCTTATCCCCGGTTGCGAAACGGATCTCTTCGAAGTGGAGGATATCCCGGGAATCCGCGAACACCCCCTGTTTTTCCCGACCATAGACGGGCAGCAGCGGGTATACAAGGATCGGCCTATCCTGGTGGCCAGGCTGGGGGGGAGCGGGGGGGGACATTCTCTTGTATTTTCCGGACACATGGATACCGTGCCCAGCTACAGGGATGAGTGGGAGGTGTTCAAAGATCCTTTTAGCGGCAAAGTGAAGGATGGAAAGATGTACGGCCGGGGTACCGTAGACATGAAGGCGGGCACGGCTTCGGGATTCCTCGCTCTTAAGTGCCTTCATGATCTGGGAGTGGAGCTTAAAGGGAATGTGTTCGCCGAAAGCGTTGTGGACGAAGAAAACGGCGGTGTCAACGGCTCAATTGCAGCCAGACTTAGAAATCCGGATATCGATTTTGCGATAGTTCCCGAACCCTCCGATATGGTCGTGGGGGTGGAGTCCATCGGAGGCTCTGATTGGAAGGTTACGGTCACCGAGAGCGGACCGGGAGGTATTGGACCGGATGTGAAGCTTCCCAACCCGGTATATAAGCTGGGCAAGGTCGCTCTAGCTTTGGAGGAGTATGACAAGAGGCTTGCCAAGCTGAAGGTGCCGGATACATACGATCCGGATATGCGTGTGCGTCTTCTCACCTTCCAGCTCAACGCCGGCGGATCTACCTACCAGGAATCCGGGGCGGTTCCCACCTCAGGGCACATCCTCTTCTGGCAGGAAATCTACTCCTACCAGAGCGAGGAGGAAGCGAAGAAAGATCTACTGGATTTCATGAAGGAGAGGCTCGGGGAGGACCCGGATTTTCGGGATAATTTCCCGAAGTTCGAAACGGTGATTCGTTTCCTCGAAGGACATAGAACGGACAGAAACCACCCGGCGCTATCCTCGATTCAGCGCGCCTACGACCGGTTGAATCTGGAATATCGGGAGAAGGGCATTCCCTTTGCCACGGATGTCTATTCTTTCAAGAAAGTATCTAACACAGACGCGGCGATTATTGGTCCGAAGGGCGGGAATGTACACGGAATCGACGAATACGTTGAGATCGACAGTGTATTAAATCTGATAAAGATGATGGTTTTGACGGCAATCGATTTCTGTATCTAGATTCTATCTCAGGAGCAACAACTCCATCGGTGTTATCTTCATTCCCCTGTGGAAATAGGCGGGGCGTTTCACCGCGAAGCCCAGCTTCGTATAGAAGGGCAGGGCATATTCGGAAAGTGTTCACCGTGACGGTGTCAAGATCCGGGATCGCAGCTTTCATGCCTTCAGCATCATCATCGCGCATTAGGCGGAAATGGGGGGGCACGTCTGTTCCTCCAGGAGTAATTGGGATTATAATTAAATGCACTGTGAGAGGTAAACCCATGACTTCCCGCCAGCGGGTGCTTGCCGCGTTGGATCACAAAGAACCGGATCGGCTCCCCGTCGACCTGGGCGGATCGATCGTAACCGGGATCAACGCAATAGCCTATGCCAAGCTGAAGCGGTATCTGTCTGCGCGAGGCTGGAAGCTCGATCAAGAGCCGATCACGGTGACCAACATCATTCTCCTGCTGGCCGAAGTGGAGCCGGAATTTATTGATGCTTGGGGAATCGACGTACTTCCTATTGACCGATACTACGCCGCCCCGGGCGTTGCCCTGCGTGGCCGCTGGAAAGCCCATCCCCTGCCGGACGGCGCCCCGGCTCTGTTTCCCGAAGATTTCTCGCCGGTTATCGAAGCGGACGGCACCTGGAAGCTCTTCGAGGGTGAGGTGATGACCAATGTTATGAGCCCCGGGAGCGGATCCTTCATTCCCACTCATTTTCCTCTGGCCAAAATCAGCCCGGAAGCGCTGGAGAGCTACCCCCTGGCCCGTATCAGCGACGAGGAGCTGGATTATCTCCATAATAAAGCCCGATATCTACACGAGAACACGGACAAGGCCCTGTTCGGCTGGTTCAATGGCAGCATCTTCGAAACCGCGCAGTTCTTGAGCGGCTTCGATACCTTCTTTATGCGCCTCGCCGGCGAGCCGGAGCTCAGCCGCCGTCTGCTGGAACGTCTGACCGAAGCTGTCATCGCAGACCTGAAGCTCTACCTCGATGCGGTGGGGCAGTATATCCAGGTCATCGGCTTCGGGGATGACTTCGGCTTTCAGAACGGACCGCAGATCTCCCCCCGGCTGTTCCGCTCGTCGATCAAGCCTCTGCTGAAAGAGATCTATAGCACCGCCCATGCCTCGAGCCCGGCCAGGGTGTTTTTACACTCCTGCGGATCGGTCCACGAGTTTATCGAAGATTTCATCGAGATCGGCGTGGACATCCTCAACCCCGTGCAGACCTCGGCCGCCGACATGGAGGTGGAGAGACTCAAAAGTCAATTCGGCGACCGCATCGTGTTCTGGGGCGGCGGTGCGGATGTGCAGAACGTGCTTCCCCGGGGTACTCCCGAGGAGGTGCGCCGGGATGTGCGCCACCGGCTCGAGGTGATGCAGCCCGGAGGAGGATTCGTCTTTGCCCCGATCCACAATCTTCAAGCGGATATCCCCCCCCAGAACATCGTGGCCATGTATGAGGAAGCCCTGCGCGGGTAGTGCGGCTGAGTTGAATCAGCGGAATCTAAAATTTTCCTTGTATAAAAGGATAATATTGCCTATATTTTCCTTATGGAAAAGGATACTTTGAAGAGAGCTATCCTTGACGGGCAGGAAATCTTCTCTTCTCGGCAGGTCATTCCGCGCGAGCACTCTCTGAAATGGAAAGATATCGAACGCTTGGAGAAGGTCATTGCTGTTGTTGGACCGCGGCGAGCAGGGAAGACTTTCTTTCTGTTCCAGGTAATGAACGAACTTGGTCTGGAGCGGCGGAACGCGGTATTCTTGGATTTTTCGGAGATCCCACTTCAGGACTTTGCTGCTGAACACTTCGAACTTCTCTTTCAAGCCTATCTTGAGTTGTTTCCGGATCACACCCCCTGGTTTTTTTTCGACGAGATCCAGGAGGTGGCAAATTTCGAGAAGGGACTGAAATTCCTACTGAACCGGGGGCTTAAGATCTTTATTACCGGTTCTACTTCACGGGTGTTCGCGACGAATCTGGCATCGGTTTTGAGGGGAAAGACACTCTCTACAGCCGTTCTGCCCTTAACCTTTCGGGAGTTCCTCCGTTTCAAGGAGAAGGCCGTGCAAGCTCCGGTCTCACGGCGGGAACTGGCAGAGATGCACAATCTTCTACAAGAGTACCTGCTTTGGGGAGGCTTTCCCGAAGTGGTGCTGGTGGATTCACCGGATATGAAGCTGAACCTAATACGCTCGTATATCGATTCCATGCTTTTCAGGGATGTGATCGAGCGCCACCATATCAAGAATGCCGTCCTGGTGGAATCCGTTTTTCTCAGGCTGCTCAAATCCTTCACCAAGGAGATCAGCGTCCACAGATGGTATAACGACTATAAAAGCATGGGTCTTAAAGTGTCGAAAGACACGCTCTACCAGTACCTTGGCTACTTCGAAGAAGCTCAGTTCGTTTATCTCGTGGAGAACATGCTGGGTGGCAGCAGCAGTCAGAAGAAAATTTACCTGGTTGACAATGGTTTGTACCTGCGGGTGAGAGGATTTGATAAAGATTGGGGCAAGCTGCTGGAGAACCGGGTATTCAATGACCTTCAGCGTCGCCACGGCCGGGTGAGTTTTGTGAAGGGCAGGGGACGGGATCTCGACTTTGTTGCCGGATCCAGGGCCGTCCAGGTGAGCTATGAGTTAAATGACCGGTCCTTGCGGCGGGAGACAGAGGGAGCAACCAGGGGATTGGAGCTGCCGGCTGTTCGTGAAAGCTTGGTTGTAGTGCAAGAACCGATGGAGCCGACCGCCACAATTGCTGGAGTACAGGTGCTTCCCTATTGGCGAGCCTCTGTCGAGGGGATTTTGTAGAACCTGCCTGAGCCCTTGACTCTTCGTGAAATCTAAAAATATAGTAGCTGTACCCATGAAGAAGATACTCATCACCTCGGCACTGCCCTACGTGAACAATACTCCCCATCTGGGAAACCTGATCCAGGTGTTGTCTGCTGACGTCTATGCCCGCTACTGTCGTCTCCGGGGCTACGAGACGCTGTACGTCTGCGGCACCGACGAGTACGGTACGGCCACGGAAACCCGGGCCCTGGAGGAGGGCATCACCCCCCAAGAGCTCTGCGATCGCTACTATCGGGTGCATGCGGACGTGTACAAGTGGTTCAACATCGCCTTCGACAGCTTCGGGCGAACCTCAACTCCCAAGCATACCAAGATCACCCAGTCGATCTTTCTCGGTCTGGACAGCAATGGCTATATCAAGGAAAAAACCATCGAACAGACCTACTGCGAGACCTGCGACCGCTTTCTGGCGGACCGCTATGTCCGCGGGATCTGTCCCCACTGTGATTACCCGGAAGCTCGCGGAGACCAGTGCGAAAACTGCGGCAAGCTCCTCGATCCAACGGACCTGGTAGAACCCCACTGCGGGGTCTGTGGTGCGACTCCGGTGGTACGTGAAACCACCCACCTGTATATCGATCTGCCGGCGATCCTGCCGAAGCTGGAAGCCTGGATGGAGAAGACCTCGGCGGATGGCGCCTGGGCCAAGAATGCCGTCCAGATGACCCAGGCCTGGATCCGGGACGGCCTTCACGAACGGGCCATCACGAGGGATCTGAAGTGGGGCATCCCGGTTCCAAAAAAGAACTTCGAGAACAAGGTTTTCTACGTCTGGTTTGATGCCCCTATCGGCTACATCTCCATCACGGCCAATCTTACCGACCAGTGGGAGCAGTGGTGGAAGAATCCCGAGGAGGTGAAGCTGGTCCAGTTCATCGGCAAAGACAACATTCCCTTTCACACGGTTATCTTCCCCTCTTCGTTGATCGGATCGGGGGAGTCCTGGACACTTCTGCACAGCATGTCCTCCAGCGAATACCTGAACTACGAGAGCGGCAAGTTCTCAAAGAGCAAGGGAATCGGAGTATTCGGTACCGATGCGGTGGGCTCGGGGATTCCCGCCGACGTCTGGCGTTTCTACCTGTTCTACAATCGCCCCGAGAAGGCGGATTCCCTGTTCACCTGGAAGGATTTCAAGGAGAAGGTCAACGGTGAGCTGATCGGCAATCTGGCCAACCTGGTCAACAGGACCCTCACTTTTGTCAATCGCTACTTCGACGGCAGGTTGCCCGGGGCGGCTGAGGGCGGCGGTACGGCAGCCGACCCTGCTGCAGACGGCGACGCATCCCGGAAGTTCTGGCGGGAGGTCGAGCAGGCGGAAGAGGAAATACTCAACGCCCTGGAGCGGATCGAGCTTCGGGAGGCCTTGAGGCGCATCTTTGCCCTGTCCTCGATCGGCAACAAACGTTTCCAGGACGAGGAGCCTTGGAAGCTGGTTAAGAAGGATCGCAGAAAAACCGGAGTGCTTCTGCGGGATCTGGTGTGCCTGATCCGGGATCTGGCTGTACTGATCCATCCCTATCTCCCCGAAACGGCGGACAGGATCCATTCCTTTCTCGGCACTGAAGGGTCGGGAACGGACCAGCTCGGGGTGCTTTCAGGAATCGAGGCGGTGAAAGATCCGGAGCTTCTGTTCCGCAAGCTGGAAGATGAAGAGATCGAGAATTTCAAAAAGAAATTTGCAGGAGGGCAGGGAATGGGCTCAGATACGCAGGCCCTTGAGAAGTTCCGTTCCCGGGTGGATCTCAGAGTCGCCAAGATCGTCGAGGTGGAAAAACACCCCAAGGCTGATAAGCTGTACATTGAGACCGTCGATCTGGGCGGAGAGACCCGCCGGATCGTATCCGGACTGGTTCCCTATTATCGGCCCGATGAACTCAAGGGCAGAAACGTCCTGCTGGTTTGCAACTTGAAACCCGCCCGGCTGCGAGGAGTGGAAAGTCAGGGGATGCTCCTTGCCGCTGATGACGGTAAAATCGTTGAAGTATTGTTCGCTGACCATGCCCGGCCGGGTGACCCGGTTGGGCTCGCGGGGCAGCAGGCTTCGGGACAGACAGCGGAGGAGATAGATATCGAAGAGTTTTTCAGCATCCCCATTCAGGTCAAAAACCATCAAGTGCTGATTGCCGAGGTGCTGTTGGAATGTGCCGGTAAGTCCATTACTTCGGAAAAGGTGAAAACGGGTCAGGTCAGATAACCCGTACCGCCCGATTATGAAGCGGCTACTTCTACTTTTTTTCTTCCTCCCGCTTCTTCTTTACGCTCAGGAGAAGATTGAAGATCAGTGGTATTCTCTTCTGTTACAAAGCAAAGCCGTCGGCTACGTCCATCAAACCACCTGGCGCACGGCCGACGGCTTGGTGCGCAGCGAGATCGAGCAGACCATGAAGATCCGGCGTTTTGGAGTGCCCTTTTCTCTGACCCAGAAGGATGTGTGGATTGAGGAGGCGGGTGCCGGGCTGATTTCATTAAGCTCTCGCCTCGACATGAACGGTCAGCTTCAGAGTGTTGAAGTCCGGACAGTGGACGGAGGGCTCCAGGTTCAACTTCTACGAGGAAACGGGGAGGAGCAGTTTTTTCTTCCTCTGGATAATGAGCCCCTCGGTGTCTATTCCGTGGACCAACAGGCCAGACGATTGATCACTGCACAAAGAGTGCATAAGGCGCAGGGAGCGCATAAGGCACAAAGAGTGCCCATGGAGCAGAGAGCGCGCGAGGCAGGTAGCGCACCCAGCGCCCAGGGTGGGGAATTGCGCTATCACCTCTTTTCCCCGGAATCGTTGAAGGTAGAGGAAATCCAGCTCCGTGTTCTCGGACAGGGGGAAATCGATGATTCCTTGGGCGGGAGGCACGAGGGCGTCCTCGTGGAGGAACGATCCTCCGCCCTGCCCGGCGTGGTCACCACGGCGGTGTACAGCGAAGAGGGTCACTCCCTCTATTCCAGAACCCCGGTGGGTTTGGCTCTGGAGATCCTCCGCCTCGATTCCGATGATCGGGGAATCGATCTTGCAGCTGCCTTCGATGTGGCCTCTCTGACCATCCCGGTCCGCCGGCTCAGGGCTCTGCCTGAGCCCCTGGAGAGGGTGCAGGGGGTAACCGTAGCCTTTCGCGGCGGCGGCGTGGCAACGTTGCGTAAGGCGGTGCAAGCCGCCGAAGAGGATCTGGGGGGCGGGCAAAGCGCGCAGACGCGCATCGTATCTTCGCCGGGGGATACGCGGAGGGACCCGGAGGAGCTGGTCGTTCGTCTGGAAAAAAGACAATTTCAATCCGAACCGATCGCTTCCCCTTCGAACCTGCAGCCGCCGGAAGTGGGCAGGTATGTCCGCGGCGGGTTTCACCTGGATCTGGAAGATCCCAGGTTGGTGGAGCTGCTTGCCGGGTGTAGAACCGGCGCCACGATCGATCCCGCCCAGGCAATCTGCCTGGAACGTCTGGTGCACGGGTACATTGAACATAAGTCCCTGGCGTACGGTTTCGCCGACCTGAAAGAGATCCTCGACCGGAAAGCGGGTGACTGCACCGAACACGCTCTGCTGCTGGTCGCCCTGCTGCGAAAAATCGCTGTTCCCTCCCGCCTGGCCTATGGGCTCATTCTGACTGAAGCGGGGTTCATCGGCCACGCCTGGGTGGAGCTGTTCGCCGGCGGAAAGTGGCACTGGTTGGATCCCTCCTTCCCCGAGGGCAGACCCTACGGGTTGAAAATCAGGCTGGGGGTGATGGATCCCGGCGAGCCGGCCTGGGCTGCCCTGAGTCTTTCCCTGTTCCAGGTTGTCGGCGGGGTGGAAGCGCAGGTCCTGGATTGGGATCGATGAAAATCAGCGTCGAACCGGCGGAGCTCAACGATCTTGACTGCAGCGAGAGCCTGCTGCAGAGCGGTTTCTGGGGAGCGTTCCGGGGCCAGCTCGGCTGGCAGTCTTTGGCCTTTCACTGCAGCTACCGGGGAGATACATTCGGCCTGCTCGTCCTGGTCCGCCGGCTGGCGCTGGAGTTCGGTCTAGCCTACGTGCCCCACGGACCGGAGATAGAAGAGCCCACAGCGGACCGGGAGGGCTTTCTCGTGGCGCTATCCCAAGCTCTACGGCCTCACCTCCCTCGCTGTGTGTTCCTGCGATTCGATCTGCCATGGGGGATAGGGGGGTTGGGGAATCACCCTGAGGTTTTAAAGAACTCCGCCGGTCTGCGCAAAGCTCCGATGGATGTTCAGCCTCCCAGTACGGTGATCCTCGATTTGAGGGCCGAGGAAGGCGAGCTGTTGGCTGCCATGAAGAACAAGACACGGTACAACATCCGTTTGGCCGCCAAGAAGGGAGTGGAGCTTTCGATTGACCGGCAACAACCATCGGAGCACCGGAGTGTCGAACGGGCCTTGGCGGAGTGGTATCGGCTGTACGAGGAGACGGCCCGGAGGGACCGGATCACTCTGCACGGGGAACAGTACTATAGAACGCTGTTCACCCTGGCCGGCAATTACGGTGCCGGCGGGCCGGAGCTGTACCTGCTGACCGCGAGGCACGAGGGAGAGCTTCTCGCCGGGATAATCCTCGCCCTGAAAGGACAGCGGGCCTGGTATCTGTACGGAGCCTCCTCGGATCGAAAGCGCAACCTGATGCCCGGCTACGCGCTTCAATGGCGGGCAATCCTGCTGGCCAAAGAGCGTGGCTGCCGCTGCTACGATCTGTTCGGTATCCCCCCCGATGATGATCCTGAGCACCCGATGCATGGATTGTTTCGCTTCAAGACCGGATTCGGCGGACAGGTGATCAACCGGTTGGGTTGCTACGACCTGTCATTTCGTCCGCTGCTGTACCGATTGTATCGCCTCGCCGAAGCGCTGCGGGCTTTCTACTTTCGCAGGTGGCGGAAGAGGTTACCCCGAGTCTGATACCTTCAATATCTCGATATCCGGACAGCCTTGAAGCCGCCTGTCCGCCGTGACCAGGGTCAGCTCGAATACCTGGGCGGTGGCTGCGAGGAAGCGGTCTGCAGGGTCCTCGTGGGGGAGCGTGATCCTGCGGCTTATAATCGCCACCTCGGTCCTCAGCGGAGCCTCCCTGAAGTTGTGGGACTTGAGAACCTTCCGGATCCAGCTCTCCGAATCCGGATCGAGGGTGATTCTCCCTTTTTCCGCCAGTACCAGGCATTCCCAGAGCGATATCGGAGAAAGCCATAGCTCGTTATTCGGATTCTCCAGAGCCTGTGCGGTAGAGGGTGGCAGACGCTCCGGTTCCAAAAGAGCCCAAAGGAAAATGTGGGTGTCGAGGAGCAGTTTCATCGTTGCCTTTCCAGAACTTCCCAGGGCATTTCTACCGGAGAGACGATATCGCCGAGAATTTTACCAGTGCCCCTTGCCGAACCGAGCCATTTCCCCGCCGTGTCTGCCGGCAGCGGCGGTACAACTTGAGCGATCGGTTCACCCCGCAGCGTAACAAGGATCGGCTGCCCGGTTCGCTTTACCTTTTTCAGTAGAGCCAGGCAGGTAGCTTTGAAGGTCGAAGCATTTACCGTTTCCATGGCAATATTAGACTATAGTCTGAAACTATAGTCAAGTAGAGGATCGCCTACCCGGCGACCAGAGGTATAGTCACAGATTCCTTCTCTTTCAAAGAATACCGCTTCTTCCCGACCAGTATGTCTACCGGCTGTTTCTTGCTCTCGCTAAGTTTTTTAATGGTAAGCTCGTCGGGAGTTATCGCGATGTGGAACCAGTTGCGGCGATGGGTCATCTGGAAAGCCAGCCGCTGCCAGTGGGGGGGGAGCTGCGGTTCGAGCAAGACCGCGTCTTTGAACAGGCTGATACCGGCGAAAGCCTTCATCACCAGGTCGATGGTGCCGCCCATCACCCCCGTATGAATCCCTTCTTCGGTGGTGCCGCCCTGGATGTCCTCGACATCGCTTTTCAAAGCGGTGTGAAACCAGCGCCACATGTCCTGCCGATGACCTTTCAGATATTTGAGTATTCCCGAATGAACGATAAAGCTCAAAGTGGAACCGTGACTGGTGCGCTGAGAGTAATACTCGTAGTTCTTTCGCATCAGCTCCAGCTCGTCGCCGACCTTGTAGCCCATCAGTTCGAGAATGTGCTTGACCTGACCGGGAGACAGCAGGTAGTAGGTCATCAGAACATCCGCCTGCTTGGAAAGCTTGTAGCGATCCGGAGAATCTCCCTCGGCCTTGAGGATGCGGTCCAACCGGCCGATGCTGCCGTACTTGTTCCGGTAGGCCTCCCAGTCCAGCTCCTTGAGATCCATGTAGCCGTCGAACTGGGAGAGGATTCCCTCCTTGGAGATGACTACATTCATCTTGCTGACGATGTCATTCCAGAGTTCCATCTCCTCAGGCTTGAATCCCGTCTTTTCTACGAGGATCTTCATATCCTTCTTCGGGAGATATTCGAGGGTCTCGATGGTCTTGTGCATCAGCCAGCCGGCCAGGATGTTGGTGTAAGCGTTGTCGTTCAAACCTCCCTGGTCCACATCCGCTTCCGGATACTTCTCGTGGAACTCATCCGGTCCCATGACTCCCCGAATGTGGTAGCGTCGGTCTGCTTCGTCGTACTCGGCGATGCTGGCCCAGAAGCGAGTCGTCAGAACGAGGATTTCCGCTCCGTACTCGTTGATGAATTCCAGATCACCCGTGCAGTAGAAGTACTCCCAGACGGCGTAGGCCACGGCGATTGAGACGTGCCGCTGCCGGCTGCTCAGGTCCGGGTCCCACTTTCCGGAAACCGGATTGAAGTGAACGACCTGGGTCTCCTCATGTCCGTTGTCCGCCGTCTGCCAGGGATACATGGCACCTCGGTAACCGTAATCATGGGCGTACTCCCGGGCTCCCTCCAGGCGCCGGTAGCGGTACAGAAGCAGGGCGCGGGAGATCGGGGGGAAGTGAAGATTGTAGAAGGGATAGATGAACAATTCATCCCAGAAGATGTGTCCGCGATATGCCTCGCCGTGCAGACCCCGGGCGGGCATGCCGGCATCGATGTGACGATTGTGGGGACCCGCCGTACATAGGAGGTGATAGATGTGAAGCCGCAGGTTCCTCTGGGCGAAGCGGTCCCCTTCAACCCGGATATCCGCCAGGTCCCAGAGATTCCGCCAGGCCTTGTTGTGAGCATCGATCAGCTCGGGGAAGGAGGGCCCATCCTTCAGCGACGTCTTTGAGGTGCCGTGCGGATCGGTAACGTCCCGATCTCTCGAAGTGTAGATGGTGACGATCTTCTCCAGTGTATATTCCCGACCCTGTTCGATGGGAAAGGTGATCTTTTCGCAGATCAGACCGACGTCGTGAACGACCTCTCGCACCGCTTCTGTCGGTTTCCCGTCGGCAACAAAGGTGTGACGAGCCTGCATGTAGATTCTGACCTTCGAGGAGACGGTCTGGACTTCCAGAGAGATGCCTCCCCCTCCTTCCCCCACGGAAATGGGAGTCAGGTGTTTTGAGTTCAGTTCCCGGTAGCGGGGTACCCCGTAGTTGATTACCGTGCCGTCGAGGGAGGACTTCAGGGTGATGCTGCCGGACCAGTTCTCCGGCCGCAGGGTGAAGCGGATCGCACCGAGGTGTGGATCGGCCATGCTGGCCAGTCGCTCCGTCTCAATCGTGGTGATCCGGCCTTTCTTGTCTTTGAAGGTCAGGTGGCGGCTCATCACGGCGCCCCGAATATCGAGGCTGTGTCGATAATCGATGAGCTCGAAATCCAGGGGAGTGCGGAACTTGCCTTTTTTGATTTGCAGCTCGATGAGAAGCCAGTTGGGGCAGTTGATCAGATCGTTGTTGGTGATTGTTTTTCGAAACACAACGCTGGGAAGGGAATTATATACCCCCGCAACGTAGGTTCCGGGGTAGTGCACGACATGGTCGGCCCGATTCGCCTCGAAGCAACCGCGGGTGCCAAAATACCCGTTGCCGACGGTGGTAAGGGATTCCCGCAACCGCTCCTGCTCCGGCTCAAAGCCGTGGTACTCGAGCATCCAGTTGTCCCGTTCCAGGTCACGTTCAAACCAGCGGTGGAGTTCCTTCCAGGACAGCTCCTTCATGTCCTTGACCACGATGTCCGCACCATGTCCTTTGAGAGCCTGGGCCTCACCGCCCCGGGCAATGCCGACCACCAGGGCGAAATTACCCCTCCGGCCCGCCTCGACACCGGAGATAGCATCCTCAACAAGGATGCAGGAGCTGGGATTCACATCCAGATTATCAGCCGCTACCAGAAAAATATCCGGCTCGGGCTTTCCTTTCAGCCCAAGCTCTCGAGAGACCGTGCCGCCAACGATGGCCTCGAACAGGCTATCCAAGCCCGTTTTCTCCAGGATGAACTGACAGTTCATGCTCGATGAGGCGACCCCGACTTTTGCACCTTGCTCCTTTAGCTGTTTGATGAATCGAACGGTAGAATCGTATATTTCCACTCCCTCCGAGGCGACCACTTCCCGAAAGAGCTCATTTTTTCTGTTTCCCAGACCGCATACACTCGCTTCATTGGCCGGATCCCGTGGCTTGCCGTAGGGTATGTTGATATCTCTGGATTCGAGAAAGGATTTCACCCCCTGGTAGCGGGGCTTTCCGTCCACATAGGGGATGTAATCCTCCTCATGGCCGAAAGGCCGTCTCTGCTCGCCGCTAAGGTCTTTGCGTTTCTGCAGGTAAGCGTCAAAGGTCTGCTTCCAGGCCTTGAAATGAACCTTGGCGGTCTGAGTGATCACTCCATCCAGGTCAAAAATCGCGCCGTCGCAGCAGTTTGTTTTGCTCATCCTCTATCCTTTCCCAGTTGATTCAACAGGCAGACAAGGATATCCGGTTCGCTCACGAAATGAGTGTGCTCGCAGATCCGACGGACCGCCTGCTTTACCGCTGTTTCCGAAGTGACAAAGATCGCAGAGGTTTGGGGGGATTTTGCCGCCGCAACCATAGGAATATCTGAAGAAGTGTCACCGCAAACCAAATTTCTACCCCTGGCCAAACCCAGACCCAGCTCGCTATCCAGGAACGATACCCCGTCTCCCTTGTCGAAATCCTTCAGGCCCGATTCTCCTTCCACGGTAAGGATGATCTCGATGTCTTTGCCCGTGTCCTCTGTCCGGAAATATTCACCCTGTGGATCGATATCCCGGATCAGCTCCTCGATCACGTCCATAAACGCCTCAGACTCTGTGGTCGGGATCGAGCCGTAGATGTCCTGCCTGGCAACGGTGGTCTGGCCGAACTTGAACTGCAGGCCCGAACCGATCAGGCTGAACAGCTCATACCGCGGATCCTGCATCAGCTGTTCGAGCCGTCGGTTCAGCTGATCTAACTTGTTCTGCTTTTCCTGCTCGATGGGAAGACGCCCGTCTCTGCCTCTGCCGTCCAGATACTCTCTGCCCTTCGATCCGGCCAGGATGAACAGTCCGGGGGGGGCAACGGTGAGTTCCGCAAGGCCGCCCCCGGACAGGGGTGCGGAGGTCAGAATCACGGCATTTTTAACTGCTCTCTGGGCAAAGCGGGACAGGAACACGGCGTTGTACACAGACTGGATCGAGGACAGGTAGCGACCACAGTAATTGTTCACCGTTCCATCTCGATCGCTGATAAGGGTCGTAAGGGGTAATCTCAAGCCATGGGAAAATTCAAGTGCAGACCCTATCTCCTCCCGGAATCCGGGATGGCGCTCGGCGAGATGGGAGAGCAGAGCCTGTTCTCCTTTTTCGAGGAAGATCAGGTCCTTTTCCAGCTCCGTGATTTCATAGTCCAGCTCTAGACGGAGGGGTTTTCCGGTTTGAGTCCGCCCGGCACCGCCGGTCAGCACGAAGCGGCCGTTCTGACGGGGAATACGCCTGAGAGCATTGAGGAATGACCTGAGCTGCTCCGAGCCTTGAGGATAGGGGCTTTCACCCTCCATGATCCGGGCGACCAGCTTCCGGCGCAGCTTTCCCGTTTCCTGCATGAGGGCGTAGAACTGCTGGATCGTCTCTATCCTTTGCGGCATTCGCGCGAACCCGGAGGGGGGCTTCTATTTACCCTATCGGAATCCTTGAGAAACAATCAACTACCTGGGCCGGTTTCGCTAAAAATCGACTGGATCCCTCGAACCGGAATAGCCAGCCACTCCGGCCTGGTCTTGAGCTCGTGGAGTATGCCGTGAATCCCTTTGTCCAGGAGGAAGGCCTGTAGAAGTATCCTCTGTTCGCCTTCTCTTTCCGGAAGGACGGTTGCCTTACCCATGGCCTTCCGATAGGACGAGAGGAACAGGCGGCTGATGTCTCGGTACCACAGGAAAGCGTATGGTTCGAGGGGAAGCAAATCCTCGGGGTGCACCGCGGTATGCTGATAGAGGGCGCCGTAGGCTGCATAGTGGAAAGAACGAATCATATCCGCCACGTCTCTCAGGGGAGAGTATTTGAGGCGGCGGGCGCTTGGAGCAAGTTCGGGTTCACCCTCGAAATCGATGATCAGAAAATCCCGACCGGTAAAAAGCACCTGGCAGAGGTTGTAGTCCCCGTGGACCCTGGTTTTTTTTCCAGAGATCTTGTTCGCTAGAAGGTCCTGCAGAGTCGCAAGGATGCGTTCCCTCTGCGAAAGCACCGCCTCAACCTCCACTTTTTTCTTGGGCTCGAGTCCGGGCAGTGTTTTTTCCAATAGTCTCAAACCGCGTAGGATTCTGCTGCGTAAGGATTGATACAGGGATCGCTGGTAGAGTTTGGAAAACGGTTCCGGTGAAAACAGCGGGTCCGTCGTGATGGAGGCAAGAGCCCTGTGCATCTCCGCGGTCCGTCGGCCGAGAAGGTCGGTGAATTGGATGTAGATGCTGCCGATCAGCTCTTGGACCGCTGGATCGATCTGCACGTTATCTGCGTCCAGAGGCGAGCCTGTTTCGAATGCCGTGCTCGGGACAATGAGATTGCCCATAAGAACCTGCTCGTAGTACTGACTAAGAGCACTCTGGAAGAGATTCCAGGCATCTCCCTGGTTGGGAACGTATTCCTGAAGCAGGGCGAGCACGAGGGTGTCGGAGTCCGGGCGGCGGTATTCGAGACTTGCCAAGTAGCCGGGAACGCCTGTGAAACGAGCCTGATCGCTCAGGAAACGTACTACCTCGGTATCGGGATTGGAGCCGTCTTCGAATCTGCGATATAGCTTCAGATAAAGACGATTGTCGAAAACGATCGAGGTGTTGGATTGGCCACCTCCTTCGGACAGCTCGGCCGGCTCCCCGAGCAACCGGGAGGAAAGCTTGTCCGCTTCCCCACGCTTCGTGTCTCGTTTTTTCTTGGAAAGACAGGCGATCAACTCACCCCTATGTCCTCTAATCTTTTTCCGACCTCGCAGCAAGTGGAGAAGAAGGCGATGAACCTCCTCGCTGTGTCCGCCGTCGTACAGCAAGCCCCAGGATCCGTCTACTGTCAGCCGGGCGATCACCTCGGGTTTGAAGCGCTCCATGACTTCCAGAGTCTGCTCCTGAGAGGCAAAAGCCAGGGGAAGCAGGTACAGCTCGACAGGGTCGTCGGTATACTCCGCCTCCAGGATAAGCAGTATCGGACCGTCGAGCTTCGTGCTTAGATGAAGCTCCTCGACGATCCGGACCCTTCGCAGGGATCTGTCCCTGCCGGCGTACCAGGGATGATCCTCGAGGAACTCCGGGAGTATCTCGGTTTCCAGTTTCATTCGAGCTTCGCCTTGGAGTACGCGGGTCCAGTTGCCCTGCAGGCTGAGCTCTGCAGCTTCTCCCGGTTTGCGAATCCTCACCGTTTCCCGTTCCTGGTTGAGTGTAAGCCAGAGAAAACCGTAGGGACCTAGGGTGAGGCGGTAGGGATCTTCCCCGATATCCGGGAAGCGATTTTGGCTGAAGACTTCCCTCGGTGCGTAGGAAGAGTACTCCGAGAGATCGAGCTCCACCACCTGGTGGAAGCGGGACAGATTTGTCACCACCAAGAGGATCTGATCTTCGAAGGTCCGGGTGAAGGCCAACATGCGAGGGTTTTCGGGAAAGAGGAAACGGAGATCTCCTCTGCTCAGAGGCCGGTAGTGTTTACGGATCGAGATCAAACGTTTCATCCACCACAACAGGCTGGAAGGATTTTTCGACTGGGTTTCCACGTTCAAAGCTTCGAAGTGATACTCCGGATCGATGATCACCGGTAGATAGAGCTGATGCGGCCCGGATCGGGAGAAGCCGGCGTTCCGATCCGCGCTCCACTGCATCGGGGTTCGCACGCCGTCCCGGTCGCCGAGGTAGTAGTTGTCCCCCATCCCTATCTCATCTCCGTAGTACAGCACCGGTGTTCCGGGGAGGGAGAACAGCAGGGTGTTCATCAGTTCGATCTTCCTCCTATCGTTGCCGAGCAGAGGAGCCAAACGACGGCGGATACCCAGGTTGAGCCGGGATCTCGGGTCCCGGGCATACACCCGATACATATGATCCCTCTCCTCATCGGTAACCATCTCCAAGGTCAGCTCGTCGTGGTTGCGCAGAAAGAAGGCCCACTGGCAGTTGTCGGGGATTTCCGGGGTCTGATCCATGATATCCACGAGGGGGAAGCGATCCTCCATCGTAAGAGCCATATAGAGTCGGGGCATCGCGGGAAAGTGATAGCAGAGGTGGCACTCATCACCCTCTCCGAAATAGGCCACCGCATCTTCAGGCCACTGGTTTGCCTCGGCCAGAAGCATCCGGCCGGGGAACTTTCGGTCCAAGTGGGCACGGAGGCTTTTAAGGAAGGCGTGGGTTTCCGGGAGATTCTCGCAATTCGTTCCCTCCCTCTCGTACAGGTAGGGAATGGCATCGAGCCGCATCCCATCCACGCCCATATCGAACCAGTAATCGAGCATCCGGAAAATTTCTCTGCGCACACCGGGATTGTCGAAGTTCAGGTCGGGCTGATGGGAGTAGAAGCGGTGCCAGTAGTAGGCGCCGGCTACCGGATCCCAGCTCCAATTCGAGGTTTCGCTGTCTTTAAAGATAATTCGGGCTTCCGTGTAGCGGTCCCAAGTGTCGCTCCATACGTAA
>Ga0307380_10003200_pt1 | contig 22787 bp, 15 predicted proteins | sample UN3MG_FD_202239 | JGI IMG/M metagenome (GOLD analysis project Ga0307380, IMG submission 202239) | Soil microbial communities from Risofladan, Vaasa, Finland - UN-3 | ecosystem: Environmental > Terrestrial > Soil > Coastal area > Acid sulfate soil | place: Finland: Risofladan, Vaasa | collected... | reverse complement strand
CGGCAACGGCTGCGACGTAACCCACATGCAGTACTCGTTCTGCTCCAATCCCGCCTTGAAATAGGGAACCAAGATCTGAAGCAGGTCCTCTCTGGTCTTATGGAAGAGGCAGAAGTGCGTGCCCCAGACGATATCGTGGATGACTTCGATACCACTTCTTCGCGTCTCGCCCGACATCGTGCTCACCGGCGCATACACTTTCACTTCGTGGCCTTTTCGGTGTCTGGGTCCCTCACTGCCCTGGCTCGATCTAAGGGAAGATGGGATCTCGATCCGCATTACTTCAAGGAGGGTTGGGGCAGCCACAGCGATTGTAACACATGTAGCCCGCCTATGCACAGGCGGCAACCTTCCAGGTTCGATGTTCTGATTCCGTCTGCAACGAGGCGCTCGAACCCCCGTCCTCCGGCACGTGCAGGCGGGGTTTCCTGCACATCACCGCTTTCCGTCTCAGAGCGCCTGACAGAAGCGCGCGGGTCATAGGAAGCGAGTGCCGTCAGGCGCTGGATACGCGCCGGGCAGACAGCGCTACCCGCACTGCACTGCGGAGCAAGCGGAAAGTAGGACGTTAGTTGATGGCAGCGAATCGAGGAGGGGATCGAGGTGAAACAAGAGGGCTCTCCGCCAGAGGGAGAGCCCGATTGTCCACTAGGTTAGAATGCTGTAGCGACTACCCTGTGCGGTGCTGCGTTGGGCAGGTGCCAGTCGAAGCGCCGCGGACGGTCGGACGGAGCCTCGTGCCCAGACGCTCCAGATAGTCGAATAGAAAGGTGCTCACTCCGCACATGCAGCGCCCCCATCGAGACCGCACGTCCTCACCCATCGCGTCTCCAGTCCGATAGCACTACCCGGTGAGGGAGAACAACTGGGCCACGTCGTCCGCCTCGTGGAGGTGAGTCACGAAGGTGATGAGTTGCTCGACCCGCTCCTTGTCCAACTCGCGGCCGGCCAGCCCCCTGAACTTGTCCTCGAGGTGCTCCTGCGTCACCGGGTTCCGGTAGTCGCCTTTGGGGTCGTCGACCACAGAGGTGTACTCCGACCCATCCTCCATGGTAACGACGACCGCGCACGAGTAGTGCTCCGGATAGCGTCGCTCGAACTCCTCGTCCACCACCCAGTCCACTTTGGCCATCAACTCACGGACGTCCGGGCGATGGATGTTCTTCTCGGTGAAGGTATCGACGTCGATATGGCCATCGATGAGGGCGATGGCAGCCTGCCACGGCATGCTGAACTGCGTATCCACCACGTTCTGCGGATCTCGCTTCCTGGGCATGGCCAGCAGGCGAATGGTGTAGTCAGAGGAGCGCACCAGAACGTGCTTGATCTTTCGCCAGTCAGGAGCATGCCTGGCCACGATGTCCAGACAGGCATCCAGGTGGCCCGCTGAATAGCGGCAGCAAGGATAGACCTTGGTACTTGAGTTGGCGAATGTCCATTCGTCCCCCAGCCCACCGGTGATTTGGCTGGTGTCGTACTGACGATCGTATGAGTAGGCCTGCAAAAAACCGTCTTGCCCCTCGATGATCTCCGGCGGCCCGTCGAACCCCTTCTGCGCCATCAGGGCTGAGATAATGCCCACCATCGCCGGGTGTCCTGCCTGGAGTCTCTTGGTGTAGGACCCAGACGTGTTCCACGCCATCAGCCCGCCCACCTGGCTGCCAGCGATGCCCTGGGCATAGACTGTCTGCTCTACGTCGAGTTTCAACAACTTGGCCGCCGAAACCGCGGCGCCAAAGGTGCCGCAGGTGCTCGAGGGATGGAACCCCTGATAGTAGGTCTTCCCCAGGAAGGCAGAGCCCAAACGACAGACTACCTCATTGCCCAGCGCGATGGCCTCAATGACCTCTCGGCCGCTGGCGTGTAGCTTCTCGCCCAGGGCCAGGCTGGCGGGGATGGTGGCCACGCTGGGATGGGCATTCGACTCGTTGTGGTCGTCCGCAAAGTCGAAGGCGTAGCCCTGCATCGCGTTGGCAAAGGCCGCGTTCGGTGCAGACACCTTCCGGCCACGGCCAACCACGGTGCTCTCCTCCGGACCACCCAGCTCCAGGGCCAACTCAGTGGCGATCCTGCTGGACTCGATCTTCTTCGAGCCGATCATGGAGCCCATCAGGTCCAGGACCAGGTTCTCGGCACGCTGGCGCACCTTCTCCGGCAGATTTTCGTATCGAAGCCCCACCGCCAATTCGGCTATCTGCTCACTAATCGGTTTGCTCTCACCCACCTCTGAACAACCTCCATCGCTTGATGTGAGACCTCTATCCGGTCTCAATGCGTGTCAGTCTTCCCACCCGCTCATTTACCGACACGAAACGTTGGACAAAAAGCGCGTTTCATCCTGGTCACGACCATACCCACTGCCGTATACCTCTCTCTGAGTCCGCTGTGCTTCATTGTCCAATCGTGTTACACGTCGTGCAACACCGTTTCATCCAACAACATTATACGTCACTTCTTGAGCGTCGTCAAGCTGGGGGATTGCAGTCCGCGGCACGACCGTGAGGTCCAGAGGTTCGACGTGGTTGCGCGGGGCGATGGCGCACAAGGGGATGGTTCAGGACGGGGTTGTTCAGCTTTCAGTCCCCTTGCGGGGATTGATGTCACTCAGACCACCATCATCACGCTAGCCGCCGAATACGACTATGACAGTTTTCAGTCCCCTTGCGGGGATTGATGTCTCTTAGACTGGGCTGGTAGAGCATGAGGGAGTTTGCCGTAAGGCTGAGGTTCAGTCCCCTTACGAGGATTGATGTCCCTCAGACCCTACTGGCACTTCCGTTGCCATGGAGGACTAGATTGAGTTTCAGTCCCCTCCCGGGGATTGATGTCCCTCTGACCAGGAGAGTTTGATCGGGATGGAACCCCGTTGGGATGTTTCAGTCCCCTCCCGGGGATTGATGTCCCTCTGACAAGTAGTGTACGACCTCCTCATTCGTTATTCGGGTGAAGAGGTTTCAGTCCCCTCGCGGGGGTTGAGGCCTGTTAGACCAGAACACAGTATATCATCGCCGCAGCAGATGCAACTTGTTACAGTCCCCTCACGGGGATTCACTTGCTCCGCAATGTTCCCCGAGGAATGCTTATACGTCGCCACTTGCACGTTTCAGTCCCCTCCCGGGGATTCACAGCTATCGATCCGGTTCACCGAGATAGAGGAGGACTATCTCAACTATCCGTTTCAGTCCCCTTACGGGGATTCACACCCCTCAGACAGATATTCAACGAACCCAGTGACACCCGGGAGTGGAAGTTTCAGTCCCCTCGCGGGGATTGGTGTCGTCCAGACACTGGTTTGAGCGGTTCATGTATGCTCTTCAGAACATGTTTCAGTCCCCTCCCGGGGATTGATGTCCCTCTGACTCTGTCTACGTGGTATCTCGTAGTGGGCTGGCATGATAGGTTTCAGTCCCCTCCCGGGGATTGATGTCCCTCTGACCTGCAAAAAGAGGACTTGGAGCGTTATGTTCCAGGTGACGTTTCAGTCCCCTCCCGGGGATTGATGTCCCTCTGACATGAAAAACGCAACAGCAGCTCTGATACTAGTGGCTGTAGTTTCAGTCCCCTCCCGGGGATTGATGTCCCTCTGACGTGGTAGGGGTGGTCTGCTGCATCTCGGCTGGTGTACTTGTTTCAGTCCCCTCCCGGGGATTGATGTCCCTCTGACTCTACCACATCCGCAACAAGTACCTGGGGGAGAAGCCATGGTTTCAGTCCCCTCCCGGGGATTGATGTCCCTCTGACGCTAATCAAAGACGCTCCAAACCACCGAAGACAAGAAAGTTTCAGCCCCCTCCCGGGGATTGATGTCCCTCTGACTCTGTCTACGTGGTATCTCGTAGTGGGCTGGCATGATAGGTTTCAGTCCCCTGGCGGGGGTTGGTGCATCAGCCCACCCTCTGCGTCTGCCCCATACCCATGGAGGTGCGGTGACCCGTGCCGCAGTATGCCGCATAGTCCGCCAGCGCGTTGAGTCGCCCCAGCATCTCTCTGCCCAGGGCGCGCGGTCTAATGATGCGCAGCGATACCAGGCCTCGAAACCCTATCAGCTTGTAGCTGCCAAAGTCCGATACCTCACTGCCGATCCGCAAATACGAGGGCGCCACGTGCGCCTGCACGACGTCCAGCAGGTTGATGTTGTACCGCAGATCCTGTGGGGCAAACTGATTCCATCGCGCCAGCCAGCTGTGATAGATCTTCACTGGGTCCGGCAAGGGATAGTTCATGTCGTTGCTTCGAAAGGCGGTGGGCGAGAGGAAACGCAGGCGAATGAGGGTCTCGGCCTCCGCATGGGCCAACTCTTCATACGTGCGGCGATGGAGCTTCAGCTCATCCTGCACCAGTGTGAAGGTGTTGTTCAGCAGCTCCAGACGACCGCTTCCCGCCATCCCCGCCCACAGGGTATCCCAGAGGTCATCCTGCAAGACGTTCATATGGAACTGCAGATACCCGTTCTGCTGAGGCCGCAGCGGCGACAGGGTGAAGGGCCGGGGCTCCATCTCGTCGTGAACGTGGTTCGCGACCGCCTCATCACCCTTCTGTAGCCAGGCGAAGAATTGTGCATGCAGCGCCCGGCCACAGTTGTCGGGCAACCCTACTGGCCGATCAGAAGCGAGGGTGACGGTGACTTGATACGGCATGCGATTGACTCCCCGGCCTAGCGTGCGTGCCGCACGAAGGGCACTTTCACCAACTCATACTCCTTGGGGAAGAGCACTTCCTGCTGTCTGACAGGCGATAGGGAGAACAACCTGGTGATGGCACCGTCCTCTTCGATGTCGTCAGGCACCCACAGATGATACAGATAGGCGTGGGGGGCACTCATCTGAGCCACGATAGCCATCAACGCGCCCATGCTGGTTCGCCCGCCAGCGATTCCGAGATAGACCTCGTTTCCCGCCCTGTCGTGCTCCTGAAGGGCGGTACTGAAGGCAGACTTGAACTCAAAAGCGTCGCTTTCGTAGCGGATATCCTCCGCATCTATGTAGATGGGTTGATACTCCACGTTCCGCTTGCGAAACTCGTTCTGCAGCACCGTGACGCACCGCCGCACGTTGGGGCTCTTGGGAGAAATGGTCACCACCTTGTGGATAGAGATGCCCCGCTCCGTCAGAGCGTGGTACAAGCCTGACACAGCGCCGGGCGCCTTGCCCAGAGAGGCCAGGAGCACACCTTGAGGCCCCGGTGCCGGGGTACTGAGCAATCGCGTCTTCCACACGCTTGTGATCAAACCGGCTACGTCCTCCTTGATCCAGGCAGAGAGCGGTTCGGGCACGTCTCCTCCCGAGAAGTCTCGTCGTACGAAGCCCTCTTTGAAATGCCCAATGCGCTTGATAAACTCCTCCTGACGGGGCTCGTATTGGTCAACGAGCTTCCGATACACCAGCATTTCCTTGCCGCCTGCTCTCGCTTCCTCGAACTCCATCTCGGTCACCGAGATGGTCTCCCCAGGCGGGACGGTCCCATATCTCGCGCCGACAATGCCGAGGTAGATATCGCACTCCTGGGCCATCATCAGACACGCCTCTTCGGGTGATACCGACTGCGCTCCAATGGTCTCAGCCCGAAGAGTCTCGAAGTGCAGGTCCGAGATTGCTCTGTCGATTGTATCGCGCTCCGCCCGCAGATCCTTCATCGTGGAGCTTATGAATACCTTCAGTCGTTCCACAGACCAGTTGCTCCCAGTTGTGCTGACTCAGGCAGCAGTGGCTTGCACTAGAGGGGCAAGCTCATCTTCGAGATCCCTTATTGCCTTGCTCACACGCTCAATCCTGCTCTTTGTCCTTCTGCGGCCGGATCGGTTCCCCGATTGATCGAAGGAACGTGCCGCTTCGTCCAGCAACTGCTCTGCTTCCGCATACAGCTGTACTGCACGAAGCCCAGACTCTTCCCGCTTATATTCATCCCATGCTCTCCTGTAGGTCACTGCTTCCTTCTCACGAAGGTCTGCCATCAGGAGCGCGGCTTTGCCATGCGTGTCGTGATCTCTCCCATCGCGCGAGACTCGCCGGCACTCCTCAAGAGCCTCCAGGGCATTCGCACAATAGCCGGCCGCGACATAGGTGACTCCAATAGAGAAGAGCAGGTCTGTTCCACCTGCAATGTGGGGATTGTCCGAGTACACCTCCATCAGCCGATCAGCAGCGGCGGCCATGCTGTCGTGGCGTTGAGCCGTTCGGTGATGGGGGATGGCCCCCTCAAACTGATCTCTGGCCTCGGCGATGCGACCTTGTCGCAAATACACGAGGCCCAGACCATACATGAGTCTTCCCCAGTCAGAATGGCTACCCAGTTCCTCATGGATGCGCAAGGCTTGCCTGTAGTAGCTGATGGCGGCATCGGGTTGTTCGCGATCAAGCCACGAGTCCCCCGCCCTTTCGCACACCCAGGCGAGTGAGGCCAATGCTCCCTTGCGCTGCGCTTCTTCACCGGCTTTCCGGTACTGCTCCGCGGCCTGATCGAAGGCATCCATCGCGTCGTTCCACTCCCCCGCATGGCTATGGCAGTCGGCCTTCCGCATGTAGCGGTCGGCCAGCGCAATCCGGCGCTCTCTTTCACCCTCATGCCTTTCGCGCTGGGAGTAGTGCCCCCACTCATCCAAAGGCGTCGCCCGATACTCTGTGATTCTCTCGCGGCTTGCGTCCACGGCGAGGTCCCACGCTTCGAGATCTTCGTAAAGGGTGGCCAACCGCTCCATGCCGTAGTCTCGCACAAGGGGGTCTCCAAGTTGCTCTGCGCCCAGCCTCTCCAGTAGGCTCGCCGCTCGACGAGGTTCATCTTCCTCGGCCGAGATGGCGGCAAGAGCCAGGAGACACCTACCAGCGAGTACTGCGTCACCGGCGCCCGTGTAGGCCGACTCAACGAGCTCTCCAAGTAGGGTCGTCAAGTCCTCTCTCACCCAGTGGCCCAACTGCTCCGTGACGTCCCGGTCACAGAATTCCCGCCAGTAATAGCCCTCCTCGAAATCTCCTATACGCTTGATGAAATCTTCCTGGCGCGGGTCGCGGTCCTCGACCTGCTTCAGATACAACAGGATTGGTTTCCCCAGTTCTCTGGCTTCGTTCAACTCCATTTCAGTGACTGAGACAGATTCATTGGGCGGAACGCACCCGTATCTGCCTGCCACGATGCCAAGATAGATGTCGCATTCCGCGACTGCTTGCGTGACAGTCTCTCGCGAGCAGGCGGACCGCGCACCTGTGGTCTCCGCGCGACGCGCCTCGAAAGGAGGGGTTGAGATGGCTTGGTCTATCGCCGTTCGCTCCTCTTGCAGGTCCCGCATGGTCGAACTGATGAACACTCTCAGGCTTTCCACAGATCAAGCCCTCGGCCGAGCATTGGTACGAGTGCCAGATGCACTCGGTGGCACTACGGTCCCGACCTCCGTTTTGGTGTGCTGCGAGATTGCGCGAACCTACGTCCACTAGCGGTCTGGTGGTAAGTCATCAACCTGAAGCTCCAACCCAGAATGGACAATGCCGTGTCGTTGTCCTGGACACCGGCTAGGTGCTCGTTACACACGCCGGCGATCCTCGCCAGGTATCCACGCGTCCGCGCACTGTGGACATAACCAGAATCGGGCAACCGTCTCAGAAGCTCCAACAGCTTGCCCTTGTCTTTCAGGCGCTGGAAGTAGGAGATGATCTTGCCCAGCTCGTTGCGATCCACGTCAACAGCCAGGTCACGCGCGATGGCGTCAGCCTTGCGCCACTCAGCAGAGGTCAGCTCTCGCTTCATACCCCATCCTCCTCAGTACATCCCGGCAGGACATTCCCGCTCCCCAGGATATGCCAGTATCCGGCGCAGTTCAGACGCCTGCTCCGGCAGGATGTAATCACGGCGCCGCTCAACAGTCCTGATCTTGTCCAAGATCCAGTGGTCCAATTCGTCCCCCGTGTAGCTCGCCGCCGTCCTCTCTGCGCGCGTGAACCCCCCTATGTCCAGCAACTCCAAGCTCTGAGGGACGATGCGCAGGGACCCCAGGCAGGCCGGTTTGCCTCCGCCGAGCTTGAGCGCGAAGCTGCCGTCCAACGCCAAGGCGAAGAGCAGGAGCGCCAGCTCATCCGGAGTGAGGTTCTCAAATTGCAGGCTGCCGTTGAAACGGCTGCCCCGGGGCACCACCTGAACCGGCGCGTTTCTTGGATCCTCCGCCATCTCCCCATGATAGTAGAACTTGCGCCCCTTGAATTCGCCCCGTTCGTCAGTGTAAACACGGCGCGCCTCTCGGGCCCGAGGACGGTAGAGAGAAGGCAAGCGATACAGCTTGGTCCTGACACCCTTCAACGCCAGCGCATCGCCAAAACTGACTTTCGACATCCGGCCCAGGCGGCCAAAGACGGAGCAGGCAGGGCAAGCTCTGCCCGGCTCACAGCCCCCAAGCGTCTCCTTGCCCCCAGGCATCCTGCGCATGTCCTCCCGGGTCACCGTGATGCAAGAGCCGGTGACCGCCTCGGCCACGCTCCGCACCACGCCCTTCATGGAGGAACCAGGTATCGCGGGGCGACCGCGGAGACGGTAGCAGGTCCTGATCACGCCCCGCTTGGGAAAGCCCGCATCCTCGCCCAGGGCGTAGGTTCCCGAGGCGACGAAGATGTGAGTCAGGGCTTCCGCCTCGTAGACGAGCTCTCCCGAGTGGTGGTCGGGCCTGAACTGCTCGTGCCCCACGGTCTCCGCTCGTTTCACCGGGGCGATAGGCACGAAATCAAAGGGCTTGGGAGCCCGGGGCTCGTAGTCTCTTCGGCCTCTGTAACTAGCCATCGCTTCCACCCTTCTCCACGCTCTTCATCCTCGTCAGCAGCGTCTGGCCGTCGGCCGTGTAGTTGACAGCACAGATCTCTACAAAGGGGGGAGACCCGGTCACCGGGTACTTCAAGGGCCGTGGGATGCGCGTCTCTATCCATTCGTCCGGCACATCCTCTCCGGCGAGCATATGCGTAGATGGCAGGTACTTGCGATGAGTGCCCCATAGCATGATCACGGTAGACTCGCTCTCATTCAGGCCGAGGGCCACTTCCTCCCATCCGTCGAGAGACGTCTCCTCCTCGGCGAGCAGGTTCACATCGTAGCCGTTATCCTGTTTGCTCCAACGCAACTCCAAGTCGTCTCCGAAGGCGCGGGCGCGTAGCCAGCGTGGGTCCGGTCTGGAGAAGTCTGTCAACCCGATGTCATCCACCCGCTCGAAGAGAACGAACCCTAGACTGTCACCGAACTGGGTCTCAACCAGCGGGGCGAGTTCGTTCTCCTGCACGTGACGGTAGTAGGCGTGTGGTCCCTCGCTCATGCTAGTCTCCCCCAGCGCGCGGTGCGATCGCATAATCGCCCCACGCATTCACCGTTGCCTTCAACAAGGCCTCGATCTCCTCGTTTGCCTCATACTGGATATTCACCCTTCCCCACTCGGGCTCCGCCTGTTTCGGGGTCGGCAAGGCCATCGGCTCTTCCTCCATGAAGCCATAAGCCTTCATGTCTTCAATCGGGAAAGCGGTGACACCGTACAGGTGGCGCCCGAAATCGTGGGCCTTGTCCTGCCCAAACTGCCCAGGATAGGAGATCTCCAGGCGGTCGTACACCACACCCACACGTCCCAGGCCGCGCGACTTGGCGAAGCCGAGGGGCACACGCCCCTGGGCGATGTCACGGAGGGCTACCGCCAGGAGCCCCACCTGCCAGAGCTGGAAGTTCTTCAGGAAAAGCTGCGTGTAGAAAGTCCCCTGGGTCACCACCTCCAATTGGAAGGGACCGTGGGCCACGGCACCGGAGATGCGGTCAATAGCCACCCCGTCCCTCTGCTCGGTCTTGTTGGCCAGTTCTATCTCCTCATCTCGTGGGCGATCAAGACTGGTAGGATAGGCATCGCTGATCCGCAGGTGACTGGCCAGGGTAGTATGGCCGAAGACACGACAGATGGTGCACATGTTGTTGTATACCTTTGCACCGGAGCTTTCCCTCGTCGCTTCCTGTCTCTTCCCACAAGAGTCTCCACTCAGCGGATCGCAACACCTAGCCCCCACCGTGCGCGCGATCTTCTCGCAATAGCTGCGCAGTGTGCCCTTCAGGCTACTGCCCGGGAGATAGACCGTCTCCCCCAACTGTGCATGAACTGTGCGCACGAAGTTCATGTCCAGCAGCGTAGGGTCGGCCCCCGCCTCCTTACCCGACTTGATCAACAGGGGTCCCTGAGGCGTGATACTGACATCCAGGCGAAGCTCATTCACTGTCTGCTTGTGCATCTTCCTTCACCCCCACAGCCTCGAGGAAAGCATCCAGCGTTGTGGCTCGTGCTTCCTCATCGGCCAGAGACTCCGCTTCTCCGGTAGCCAGATACTGCTTCAATGTCGAAGAATCCACCCTCTCCGACGCCTGCCAGTCGATTTCCAAGGCAACCCGGCCCAGACCTCGGGAGCGCCCTCCACCCAGAGAGATTCGCCCCTTCTGCAACTCGCGCAGGCCCAGCATAACCAGGCCCTGCTCCGCTTGGTTGGCGTTTTCCACCACCATTTCGAATTGGAATCTCGTGCCTGGTGGCACGGCCTCGAAGCCATACAACAGCCCCTCGCCGGCTGTCTCCGTATCCCGGTCTATGGCCACTCCTTCCCGCGCAAGGTAATGCCCGAACCACGTATCGCTGACCACCGTCAGGTCCCTGATCAAGACCTTTGAGGCTAGCCATGGGGCGCCGAAGAGACCACAGGTCCAGCACGACTCGTCGATCAGCTCGCGACTCAGTTCTTCGGCATTCTTGGATTCCTGTTTCAGCTTGCTGACCTGGTCTTGGGTCAGGCAACCCTTGACCTCACCTTTCTGCGGCTTGGATGTGGACAGGCAGGCCAGTTCGGGTTTCCAGGCCCTGAGCAGGGATTCCGTGTGTGAGCGCAGAACTCCTTTGAGAGAGGAGCCAGGGATGTATGGAAGGCCTGCCAGGTCTTTGACCACCGGCAGGTCCGATTCCGTGGCCCCACCTGCACCGCCCGTCCCGATGCGCAGTGCGGTGTCGGCCATCAGCGTCCCCCTGATCCAAAGTCGGCTGTGAAAGATGGAGAAATCAACTTTCACCTGCTCCATCGCGTTGCCTCCTTCTTGTAGTAGAAGTAGCGATTAAGCTGGCCCACGTACTGACGCACCAACTCCGCCCATATCGCGTCCACATCGGTGCGCGAGAGCTCAGTCGTCCGGAGCGCATCAGCCACGTGTCCGGCAATGGCCTCGGCTACGTCTCTCAAGCCCTGCAACTCCTTGATCAATCTGTCGCCGAACCCCCTGTTCCTCCAAGAGTTTCCGCGCACGTCCCGTCCCATCTGGTACCGGATGAAGTTCGCGACCGACTCCACGCTGGAGGTCTCCAGCGCCACTCCCAGCAGATTGCTGAACTGATGTTTCTCCATGGAACTGACCTGCAGTTCCGTGTTATCGACCAGGGAGTACACCTGGCGCACGATCTGATTCATCTGCCGATCCACTAGCTCGCCAACCAGCATGCGGCGCTGAATCTGAACCCCCTGCTGTCCTTCCGCTTGCACGCTCATCTACATCACCTCCAGATGAAATGGCGAGCAGACTTGAACCTGCCCGAAGCCCCTCTCTCTGTCTCGGCCCACGCCTCGCTTTTCCAGATCCTCCAGCGACGGAAGCAGTTCCTCAACCTCGGCACCTTCGACCCTATAGACGAACACACTGCCCAAGACCGTCGCCAACTCCGTGGTTCTGGGCAAGCCCGCTCCAGCAGCCCATCCGCCTACGGTCCGATGCCTGGCAAAGCTGCGTACCAGGGTGATCTCCTCATCCCCTAGGTTGAGTTGCTCGGGGTGTAGCGTGACAGCCGGCAGGCCCTTAGCGACCAGCAACGCATCTGAGAGCAGATCAACGGTGAATAACCAGCTGCCGTCTTGTGGCGCCTTGATCCCTCCCGCCTTGTAGTAGAACGCTCCCTCCTTCCTCACCTCTTCGTTGAATCCCATGACTCTTTGAGCCACAGATGTCGACGGTGGAGAATCGTGTCCCATGGTTTGAACACGTATCTTGCCCAAGCCCCTCGACCTCCCCGATCCCACACGATGCACCTTGCTCAGGGCGCTTTCCACCAAAGCCATCCTCTCCTCATCGAGGACGATGCTACCGCGCAAGGAGAATAGCCCCTCTTTGATCCGGGGCTCCATCACCTGCAGACTGTAGAGCATCCCGTCCTCCGCGACGCCTCGGGAGCGGTTGATAGCAGTGCGCGAGGTGCGGCTCAGAGGGACCTTCACCTGGTAGTATTTCGGCCCTCCCTCCCCGTAGAACCCGCCATAGGGCTTGACCGGGCGTCTGCACTCTGGGCACTTGGGTTCATACAGCAGAGGCAGGGGATGAACCTCCTCGTTGTCCAACATCTCCTCGAAGATGCACTGGCGTACCAGAATGTCGCCCGCGCCATGACGGGATGGGTCCAAGTCTTCTTCCTTGAAACCGTCATAGTATTTGCAGGTGCGCGCGGTGAGGGGAAGGGGATAGCTGACGCCACCGGTGACCGAAGGGTAGCAGTTCTCGAAGATGGGGAAGGGTTCGACGCAGAAGACGTTGTAGAAGTCGCAATCCTCCCTCGCCGGGCAGGCCTGATGATCCTCGAGGTGCTCCCGCTGTCCACAGGCGTCCAACAGCACCTGAGCCAGGGCGCCGCGCAAGGCTACGCCCGGCAGGTACTCCATGGTATCCCTATATGGGCCATAGGAGCGATCACTGCCCGCCAGGAGAGGGGACTCCAGTTGGATGTCCAGCTCAAGCCTGGTCAACTTCATCGCCAAACCTCCCCCTGATCTCTTCCAAAGGGGTTTCTTCGTCGGTAGCATCATCCTGTACGCGGTAGAGCCTCATGCTGGACTTGAGCCAGCCCAGCCCCCTGCTCTTGCCTCCACCGAGGGTGAAGAGAGAATCCAAGCCCGCGACGAGCAAGGCCAGGTTCTCATCCGCGGCCCGACCCTCGATGGTCCCGGCGAAGACCAGGACCCCGCCGGGTTCGAAGACTTCAGTGGTATAGAGAAGACGCTCCTCCGCCACTCGCCGATGGCGCGATATAGCCACCCCGTACCGCAGCGATGTGCGCGGGGAATACTTGGGGTCTAACAGAAAGGCTGGCTCTTTCAGTTCCAAGTCCGAAAAAGCCACAGGGCTCTCATACCACGGCGAACCGAACAGGCGACAGGTGGGGCAAAGCTGCCCCTCTACATTCTCAGCGTGTGGATCCACCTGGCACATCGTATCTGGGTTGGGCGCTTGACAGCGCTGTTTTCCATACAGGGCACGAGCCAGCCTTTCGCACTCGTGCCGCAGCCGCCCTTTGACAGAGGACGCGGGGATCATGGGCAACCCACGCCAATCCCTGACAAACGGCTTGTCAGCCCAGCTCTCGCTCATTGCCCCTGAGCCCACATTGAGGGCCGTATCGAACTCGAGCTCCAGCTCTAGCCTGAAATGGCACATGGCCTATCCCTCCCCCAGTATCTCTGCCCAGAGCTGGTCCAACTCCTCCCCCTCCAGCGGCGGCATCAGTTCATAGAGCTCTGCCAGGTCGAGGAGGATCGTGCGAAAGCCGATTCCCGGCCGATCCAACACTCTCTGCCAGGGGATGGGATCCTTTTGCGGCTCCAGCTTCCAGTCCTCACCCAACCGCTCCAACAGCTTGCCCTTCTCCTTCAGCCTGACCTGCTGGTAGAGATAGAACAAGGAGGACACATGCCGGCCATCCTGAAGAGAATCGGCCAAAGCGTGTAGCTGACTCTTGGGGAAGTTCATTCTCTTGAACTCCTTCAACAGGCGAAGCAGGATCTGCATCTCACGGAGGGTGTAGGGGCGGGAGGTCAACTCCAAGTCCTTCTTGGTTTCCTCCGTAGTGAGTCTGTAGGGCGGAGCGTTACGAAGCTGCTCCAGTTGGGTCCTCAGCATGCTCTGGGACTTCAGGATGAGGAAATCTATCGTGACCCCACCGCCATCGCTGCGAGACCTCCGCTTGGCCGATCCAATTAGCTCGTCCGCCAGGTCACTCAGGAAACGAACGGGGTTGTGGCTGTCAGCCACCACCACCCCTACGGACATGGTCAAGGGTTTACCATCTCGACTGCGAGGTGCGCCTAGGGAGAAGAGTTGGCACACGCGCATTGCGATGGGGATGGCCACATCGCCGGGCACGATCAGCAGCACGTCATCGCCCCCAATGGTCAATATCTCGAAAGGGTGTATGGTAACATCCCCGGTCTTGCGCCCTTTGAGGGTACGGCGCTCCACCTCGTAGGGATTCAGGTTCTCCGCCAACGCCTGGTACACAGCCTGAGTCGTAGCTCGCCCTATCGCCTCACTGTTCTCCCTGTATTCCCGGGGAGAGGCCTGACCTTCCACGAAAGCGCCCACATCATTGCCGTCGGCATACACAAACCCAATGTAGCCCCCGGCTCCGGCCTTGCTCGCCGCGCCGATCTCGCCGAAATCCTGGGCGTAATCCACCTCCCTTGGGGCCAGTTCTCTGTAGTACCCTATCCGCAACTCATCCTTCTCGGGCCCCTCGAGGAAATTCCCGAACTCATCGGTCCACCTGCTTTTCTGAGCCCGTCTATCTTCCAGCTTCCGCGCACATGCGTTGCAGAACTGCCGCCGTTCACCGCGCACTTGGACGAACCCGCTGGCCGGCCGCATCTGGCAGGAGGCGCAGCGAAAAGCGAAGGGGATGGATTCGTGGAAGGGGGATAGCTCCTTACTCTCCTTGGCTTTGCGCAGCTCAATCCCCATGAGGTGGACCATTTGCCCGAAGTTCTTCTTCCTTTGGAACTGCTCCAATGTAACGTCAGGCTCGTCCTCCTCGGGCTGATGGTAGTAGTCAGTAATCCGTTTCCACTCTTCTCCAGACAGCCTGTCCTTCGAGGCCAGCAAACCTTCATGCGACAAACCCCCGGCCTGGAAGCCTTCGAGCAATTCCTGAGGGGTGGCTGCTCTCCACACACAGGTGATCGTCGCCAGGCCGGTCTCCCTGGGGTATAGGCTCTCGATCTCGCGCTGTAAGGTTGGCGCCTCCGAGCGGGGCACGACAGCCACCAGGCTCCCGCCATCGGCATAGACGATGCAGTCGCCGGGCAGATTCCTCCTCTCAAACAGCTCCTTGATGCCTTGCTCGTTCAGCTGCGCAAGAAGCATGCTGGCGCCGCGCACCTCTGGCAGCCCTGGCGATTCGAAAACGTATTGCTTTATCTGGTCAGTATCTGCGCTCAGTAGAGCCAGATTGTCACCGTGAGGCAGGTCAAGGACGGAGTCAATGCTGTCGCGAGCTCGATCGAACTCCAGGATGGGAAGCAATGTCGCATTGCGCCATTCCTCTGATTCCTTCTTCTGCATAGGCCTCCTCCCCTAGAATCTCCGCAAGCATCACTGCCCCGCGTCGCCTGGCACTCAATTGCAGGTGGCCTCGTTCATGCCAGTGGCTTGTGTGATTCCACTAGCCTAGTCGTGCAGGCAACCCTTGCCGGGCCCACGATGACCAACAAGTGAATCCCTCTCGTGATGGCCAGAACGGCGCCCGTTCAGTCCTTCCCCCAGACCGGTGATGTCGCCATGCTTCATGCAGGCTCCGAGGCACATCCCCCGTGCGCAATAAGAAAACCGCAGCGCTCGAAGGGCAAAATAGAGTCGCTGCGGTTGGAGTCGAAGAAGGGAGCGTAGCTGTCAGCGACGAGTACGCTCTGTTCCCGTTCGACAGGACATCTTCGGGATGCAGGCCGGCATAGCCTTGCATAGTCTAGCTCTGATCGTCAATACGCGAGCCATCACATCATGTTGCTAGTCTATCACACTTGCGATTTCCGTGCAACTCGATAGATCGATCAGTGCACAGAGATCCGGGCAGGTTGGGATCTCTGCGGCATAAGGAACACGCTGCTGACTGCTTCCCTCAACGATCAGATTGCGGGATGAAGTTGTCAAGGTTCCAGTCCCCTTACGAGGATTGATGTCTCTTAGACCTCATTGCCCGCTGGCTGGAGAAGCGGGGCGGGTGGCAGGAGTTTCAGTCCCCTCACGAGGATTGATGTCTCTTAGACCTGGGCGAAGTTTTCGAGGACTACTACGTGAACGGCAAGTTTCAGTCCCCTTTCGGGGATTGATGTCTTTCAGACCTCATCAAGATCGGATTGGTCACCAAACACCACGGCGTCATGTTTCAGTCCCCTTGCGAGGATTGGTGTCTCTTAGACTTGGCCTGAAGTGGCGCAGGCGCAAGAGGCAGTAGATAGTTTCAGTCCCCTTACGGGGATTGATGTCTTTCAGACTCGCCCTGCTAGAACTGTTGCGGGCGGTGGAGGGGAAGTTTCAGTCCCCTTACGAGGATTGATGTCTCTTAGACTAGGACATGGACCTCAGCGATGTGTACGGCCCGCAGGAGTTTCAGTCCCCTTCCGGGGATTGATGTCTTTCAGACCAGCATGGGGCGGTACAACATCTGGCACTTCAAGATCGAGTTTCAGTCCCCTTACGAGGATTGATGTCTCTTAGACCTTGCCCGCAGACTTCCCCGCTTCCGCTCTGTATTATGGTTTCAGTCCCCTTACGAGGATTGATGTCTCTTAGACTTCCAACCAAGGAGGCTCTACCGACACCGACCGAGTGTTTCAGTCCCCTTACGAGGATTGTACCCTAGCGCCAGGCCCTATGCCAATCATGGCTGCACTGGGCCCTCCCACCTATCGTGCGTCGAACCACCTTCGTCGATTGCGCAATCGCAGACCAGGCAGACTTTTCCGCCGATTCCATCGTGGTCAGGGTCCCGGCTGGAGTCCCCATGCGAGGATTGATGTCTCTTAGACTACCGGAAGGTACTGGAACGGTGATGCCATGCCGACGTTTCAGTCCCCTTACGAGGATTGATGTCTCTTGGACCCGCCGAGGAAGCCGAAACCCTGAGTTCAAATAAGTCGTTTCAGTCCCCTTACGAGGATTGATGTCTCTTGGACGAACCCGGAGAGGCTTGTCTTCACGGCGAGGTCCTATGGTTTCAGTCCCCTTACGAGGATTGATGTCTCTTGGACCTCCGGGTGAAATATGGGAATTAGACCGAGATCTCTAGTTTCAGTCCCCTTCCGGGGATTGATGTCTTTCAGACCATGCGTGACGTTGTGTCGGAGGTCTAACCATGCTAACAGTTTCAGTCCCCTTCCGGGGATTGATGTCCTTCAGACTTGTAGCCTTGATGCTATTAGGCCTTCTCCTTCTGTTCTCGTTTCAGTCCCCTTACGGGGATTGATGTCTTTCAGACGTGATGGAGGTCTCAGTATGACCAGGAAATGTTATCCGGGTTTCAGTCCCCTTCCGGGGATTGATGTCCTTCAGACGAGGCATATCATGTCGGCTTTGAGTCGTGCAAGCCCGGTTTCAGTCCCCTTGCGGGGATTGATGTCTCTTAAACCCAACAGATCACGGAATACTACCCCGATTGGAAGTACCAGTTTCAGTCCCCTTACGAGGATTGACGTCCCTCAGACCAAGAGAATTAGGAGGAGGAACATGGCGAAGAGGAAGGTTTCAGTCCCCTTACGGGGATTGATGTCTCTTAGACATGAGAACAAGGCCGACTACGCCAAGGCACTCATTGATAAGTCTCAGTCCCCTTACGAGGATTGTACCTCATCACGAGGGCCTGGTGCAATAGCGGGTGCCCTGGCCCCTCCACTCATCTTGCCTCGACTCGGGCCCATCGACCACGGGACCGGCGGCGACGCATACTGCCTCGCTGCATCCCTGCTGCCTGAGGAGCGACGGCTCCAAGTGGGCTCGCCGCCGCCCATTCGCCTCCTCCGTCCGCGTCGACGAGTGCGTCCTCTCCCATGCCTTGAACTCTCTTCAGTCCCCTTACGAGGATTGATGTCTCTTATGACGAAGATAGACGCCTACGTTCAGGTTGTCCGTGGCAAGTTTCAGTCCCCTTGCGAGGATTGATGTCTGGTAGACCTGGTGGGACGTTGTAGAGCGCTGTAGGGCTTGGCGGGTTTCAGTCCCCTCACGAGGATTGATGTCTCTTAGACATGGCCGGAGACTCGTGGATGAGTGAAGTCCTCTTCTAGTTTCAGTCCCCTTACGAGGATTGATGTCTCTTAGACTAGGAAGATGTTATTCACGTTCGGCGGATCTGAAAGGTTTCAGTCCCCTTACGAGGATTGATGTCTCTTAGACCTGATAGTCGAGACCTTGGAGATAACCTGCTTTCTTAAGTTTCAGTCCCCTTACGAGGATTGATGTCTCTTAGACTCCCCGGATTGGTTCCTAGTCGGCGTCGGAGGTGAAGTTTCAGTCCCCTTACGAGGATTGATGTCTCCTAGACAAGTACAAGGACCTGCCGTTCGAGATTCGGTTCTGCATGTTTCAGTCCCCTTACGAGGATTGATGTCTCTTGGACAGCCAACCAGCGTGCTCGTTTATCGTGCAACAATGAAGGTTTCAGTCCCCTTGCGAGGATTGATGTCTCTTAGACGAGCGTCGGAAGATCCGTCCTTTGACGTCTCGGCATTCAAGTTTGAGTCCCCTGCAGGGATTGTAACCCATCACCAGGGCCTAGTCCAGTAATAGGTCCGCTGACCCCGCCCACTTGTCTTCCCTCGACCTGGCTCCATCGAGTACGGAATCGGCGGCCAGGCAGACTGGGCCCCTGAATGCATCGTGGCGGGCGTCTCGGTTGGAGTCCCCTTACGAGGATTGATGTCTCTTAGACATCACATCGGCGTGGGCACTTGAGGGCCAGATTGACGTGTTTCAGTCCCCTTGCGGGGATTGATGTCTTTCAGACTGGAGTGCTGGAAGCCATACTCGAAGTATACCTACAAGTTTCAGTCCCCTTCCGGGGATTGATGTCCTTCAGACGAGGCCGATTCGGCCTTCCCGCCGTTGAGCTGTTGAGCAGGTTTCAGTCCCCTTGCGGGGATTGATGTCCTTCAGACCTGGCTGGTAGAAAACCCCAGCTGTGACCACCCCGCCGTAGTTTCAGTCCCCTTGCGGGGATTGATGTCCTTCAGACCCAGCGGCGTGGTCAATCCTTGGCCTACCGAGGTCGAGTTTCAGTCCCCTTGCGAGGATTGGTGTCCTTCAGACCTGGCTGGTAGAAAACCCCAGCTGTGACCACCCCGCCGTAGTTTCAGTCCCCTTACGAGGATTGATGTCTCTTAGACCAGTCCTTGATGCCTAGCTGCGCCCAAATAGCCAAGATGTTTCAGTCCCCTTACGAGGATTGATGTCTCTTAGACAGGTAGACAGTGGACTATGACGAACTCAAGGAACAAGCGTTTCAGTCCCCTTGCGGGGATTGATGTCCTTCAGACCAAGACGCTGAAGTTCATTCACGACTTGGGTGTCCGGTTTCAGTCCCCTTACGAGGATTGATGTCTCTTAGACCAGAGCTACAGGAGGAAGAAGTGAGCGAGAGAGAACTGGTTTCAGTCCCCTTACGAGGATTGATGTCTCTTAGACCTAACAGGGTGTGCTCTCACACGTCTAATAGAGGAGTTTCAGTCCCCTTGCGGGGATTGATGTCTCTTAGACCTGGAGATTGCCTTGTTGCCACCAAGTTCTTTGAAGAGTTTCAGTCCCCTTACGAGGATTGATGTCTCTTAGACTCTCAGGCAGTTAAAGCCATGGACGAATGGTACGACGTTTCAGTCCCCTTACGAGGATTGATGTCTCTTAGACGACATCATCTGCTGAGAGTCGGATGGGACAATCAGGTTTCAGTCCCCTTACGAGGATTGATGTCTCTTAGACTTCCTCAGTGTCTGGGGGCTACTGGTGGGCCAGCCTCAGGTTTCAGTCCCCTTACGAGGATTGATGTCTCTTAGACATGATGTGGCTCGTGACTGGTCGAAGCGAAGAATAAAGTTTCAGTCCCCTTGCGGGGATTGATGTCCTTCAGACCCCAGAGATCATCATTCTGGGCAATCCCTGGTCTCTTTGTTTCAGTCCCCTTGCGGGGATTGATGTCCTTCAGACTCGACAAGAAAGCGGGGGAACGGACCGTGGGTTCAAAGTTTCAGTCCCCTTGCGGGGATTGATGTCCTTCAGACCCCAGAGATCATCATTCTGGGCAATCCCTGGTCTCTTTGTTTCAGTCCCCTTGCGGGGATTGATGTCTTTCAGACCCTACTTGTCTCTAGTATAGTTCCTGTCACCTTCTCCCGGTTTCAGTCCCCTTCCGGGGATTGATGTCTTTCAGACTTGCTTTCGTATAGCTGTGACAAAAGGAAGGGAGCGCAGGTTTCAGTCCCCTTCCGGGGATTGATGTCTTTCAGACCGGGTGCTGAGGGATGATGGGACGCTGTGGCTTAACTTGTTTCAGTACCCTTACGAGGATTGATGTCTCTTAGACCAGGGAAATCCGGGGCTGGCTTTGTTCGAGCTTCTCAGGTTTCAGTCCCCTTACGGGGATTGATGTCTCTTAGACCTCTGGAATGGCGGGACGCCGCTAACCTACGCTGAGTTGTTTCAGTCCCTTTACGGGGATTGATGTCTCTTAGACCCGACAATCAAGGGAGACCAGTCTTCAAGTACAAAGGTTTCAGTCCCCTTACGGGGATTGATGTCTCTTCGACGCGTCGGCTGGAAGGGGTACCAGCAAGAGAACGAGCTGTTTCAGTCCCCCTACGAGGATTGATGTCTCTTAGACATGTTTGACTGGTGTCCAAGACCTGAGAAGGACAACGGGTTTCAGTCCCCTTACGAGGATTGATGTCTCTTAGACCTCATTGCCCGCTGGCTGGAGAAGCGGGGCGGGTGGCAGGAGTTTCAGTCCCCTTACCGGGATTGTACTCCATCACCAGGCCCTCTGCCAATAACGGCTGCGCTCGCCCCGCGCACGTGTCTTGCTCCCACCTCGCTCCACCGACCACAGCATGGGCGGCGCGACATACTCCTCCCCTGGATCTCTAATGCCCGGGGATCGACGTCTCCCAGCGGGCCTGGCGCGCACGGCCTTGCGCTCCGCGTCGATGGCCCTGATCTAGGCGGAGGTCGGATCTGCCCTAAGCCCGAATGCCGCGCCTGAATCCGACCGATGGTGACCAAGCGATGGCTGCACTCGTCGTGGAGGGGGCTCAACTCCCCGTCCAGGCCGAATCTCTGAGCTGCCGCTTGAGCAGTTTACCAGTGCTGCTCTTGGGCAGTTCGTCAACAACGATGAACTCCTTCGGAACCTTGAAACCAGCCAGACGAGCTTTGAGGAAGTCTCTCACCGAGTCCGGATCCACGTGCTGGCCTTCCCGCTCGATGATGAACGCAGTCACGCGTTCCCCGTACTCTTGGTCGGGCAGGCCCACCACTGCACATTCCAGCACTTCGGGTCGGGTGTAGAGGACTTCTTCAACCTCTCGTGGATAGACGTTCTCGCCGCCGGTGATGATCATGTCCTTCAAGCGGTCCACAATGTACAGGTAGCCGTCCTCGTCCATCACGCCGATGTCACCTGACCGGAACCAATCGCCCCAGAAAGCCGATTCGGTCTCTTCGGGGTTGTTCAAGTACCCTTTGGTGATGTTGGGTCCGCAAATGCAGATCTCCCCCCGCTGCCCCTGTTCCAGCCTGTTTCCCTCGAGGTCACGCATCTGGACTTCGACTATATTCACCGCCGTGCCCACCGACCCGATCACGTGCCGATAGTAATGGTTGTAGGTGACCATCGCAGCACTTTCGGTCATGCCGTAGGATTCGTAGATATCCAGTCCGGTCCGTGCTTTCCATTCCCGCACCACCTCGGCAGCCATGCTCGCAGCAGCGGAGAAACAATACCGAACTGAACGCATCTTCTCCCGAAGGTCCGGCACTCGCAATAGTCGGATGTAGATGGTCGGCACGGCGAAGAACTTGGTGGCCTGGTGACGATGAATGGCCTCCAACACCTCTTCCAGATCGAAGGCAGGCAGAAGAGCGACAGCGCCGCCACTGAGCACCGTTGCACCCAGGATGTGGATCTGGCCGAACACGTGGTTCAAAGGAAGAAAGCACGGTGCTCGATCCTCCGGGGTAGAGCGCTCATAGTGTGCGATGTTGAAGACTGACGACTGGATGTTCTGGTGGGTCAGCATAGCCCCTTTGGGGATGCCGGTGGTTCCACCGGTATAGAGGATGGCTGCGGTATCATGCCGATGTCGGTCAACGGTCTCGAACCTCGATGTGCCCTGCTCGGCCAGGCGGGCGTAGGAGATGTCCCCATTGTCACAGACAACCAGCTCCGGATATGGTCGCTCGCGGCAGTCCTCCAGATCCTCCAGTCTCTCGTCCTCGGTAAACAGGATTTTGGGCTGGCAATCCGCCAGGGTTCTGTCCAGTTCGTCCTTCATCAACAGGTGCGAGAACGTCACGGCCACCGCACCAACCTTGAGCGCGCCAAAGTAGAAGACCAACCACTCATAGGAATTCGGAGCACAGAGGGCCACACGATCACCGGCGTGCACGCCGACGCTGACCAACGCGGAGGCAACCTGGTTGGCGTCTCGATTGAATTCGAGATAGCTGACGCTCTTATCTCCCTCGATGACTGCACTGTGGCGGGGAAAATGGAAGGCCGCGTGATCCAGATTGGCAGCGATATTCATCTCTATTATTGCCCTCCATCATCTCACATTGGGTATTCCGATGATCTAGCTTCCAGCCCCACCAAGTAGAGATATTTGGATATGACGTGCTAGCGAAGCAGCTGTCGTGCAATCACCAGGCGCTGAATCTCGCCCGTGCCCTCGAAGATCGGATACGCCCTCGCGTCCCGCAGATACCTCTCCACCGGGTACTCCGTGGTGACGCCATCCACG
>Ga0307380_10003199_pt1 | contig 22789 bp, 13 predicted proteins | sample UN3MG_FD_202239 | JGI IMG/M metagenome (GOLD analysis project Ga0307380, IMG submission 202239) | Soil microbial communities from Risofladan, Vaasa, Finland - UN-3 | ecosystem: Environmental > Terrestrial > Soil > Coastal area > Acid sulfate soil | place: Finland: Risofladan, Vaasa | collected... | reverse complement strand
ATGTCCGCCGGGCTGCCGATCGTCGCCTCCAGGACGCCTGAGGTGGCCGAGGCCGCGCCGGACGGCGAGGCGGCCGCCCTGGTCCGCCCGTGCGACCCCCGCGACGCCTCGGGCGGCGTCCTGAGGCTGCTGGAGGATCGCTCGCTGGCCGAACGGCTTGGCCGGGCGGCGCAGGCCCGCGCGCGGAAGATGTTCGACCCGGCCGCCAGCCGCAAGAGCCTGGAGGCGATCTATGCGGACGTGGCGTCTTCGGTTCCCGGGATCGGTGCCAGCTCGGCGCAGTAGCCGGCATAGGGGCAATAGTCGCACGTCGTGGTGCGGCGGGGATGGAACGAGTTCGACCGCCGGGCCGCCAGCAGTTCCGCCGAGAGCGCCGCGATCCGCTTCTCCGCGGCCCGCAGGCCGGATTGATCGACAGGCAGCACATGCGTCTGGCCGGTCCGGAGGAAGTAGAGCGTCGCATCACTGACGGGGCCCTCGCGCGGCCCGATGTGTCTGGCGGCGGCGGCAGCGTAGGCGAGCATCTGAAGCTCGTATCTCCGCGCGTGGGCCTCGATGCCCTCCCGGCCGACGCGGTCGGACTTGTAGTCCACTACGTGCCACTCACCGGCGTGATCCTGGTAGAGCACGTCGATCTTGCCGCGAAGGGTCGTGCGGGAATGTCTGCTTGCGAAGTCCAGCTCCGTCAGTCGCGCGCGTGCCTCTGCGAGCTGCCTGCACAGGGGATGACCCTTGAATGTGGCAAGCATCTGCTGGAACTGCCCGCTGAGCTCGTCCAGGTCGTGCTCCGCGGGTATCTCCATCTCGGCGGCGGCCCTGCGGATCAGCGCCGCGGCCGTCTGCGGGGCGGCTGGGTCGAGCAGCTCCATGCAGCGGTGGAGCATCGTTCCGAGCGTGGCGGCGTCCAGCGAGGCGGCCGGCCGCGCGGCGGCCCTCGGCGCGGGCTGGGGGGCGCGGAGCTCGTATCGCCAGCGGTAGAGCATCGGGCAGTGCTCGAACTCGCTGAGCGCGGTGACGGCCAGCTCCACTGTTCCGGTCCCCGTGGGCAGCGGGCCGAGAAGGGCCGGCGGCTTGCTCTTTGCCGCGCGCGGCGCGCGGAGGATGGCCCGGGCGAGGTCCTCCGGCGAGGCCGCCTGCGCCAGGAGTTGCTCGCCGCGTGAACGCCGGCCGCCTCGAGGCGAAGGCCGCCCCGGCCGCACCGTCCGAACCGTCGCTGCGTAGCGCCCGTCGCCGTAGCGCAGCTTGCCGTCGCCGGCGGCGCAGTCCAGCAGACCGAGCCGCTCGTCGAGCATGGCCAGGTAGCTGGCCCCGGCGCGGAGGTCGCCCTTCCTGGTTCGCCAGTCGGCGCCGACGAAGACCAGGTGGTCCTGCGCCCGCGTCGCGGCGACGTAGAGCTTGCGGACGTCCTCCCTGCGGAGGTCGTCGTCCTCGAGGCGCTTGGCGAGCCGGAAGGCCAGCGGCGGCTCGGCGGCGTTGTCGACGTCATCATCGTCGGGGTTCGGCGGCAGGTTGAGCGTCAGCCCCCAGTCGCTGCGGTGGAGCAGTCGGCCGGCGAAGCCCCGTCGCCCCGCGTTCAGGTCGGGCAGGACGACGACGGGGAACTCCAGGCCCTTGGCCTTGTGTACGGTCATCAGGCGGACGACGTCCTCGGCCTCGCCGGCGACGGCGGCCTGCTCGTAGCGCGAGCCGTGGACGGCCTCGGCGGTGACCTGCGCGATGAAGTCGGCCAGGGCGACGCGGCCGCCGGCGCCCTGTCGGGCGAGGTCGATCAGCCGGCGGACATTGCCGGCCATACGGCGGCCCTGGAACTGAGCCAGCAGGACCGCCTCGTAGCCGGTGGCGACCAGCAGTTGCTCGACGATCGCGTCGATGGGCAGGGCGTCCTTTAGCCGGTGCAGGCGGCCGAGCAGCTCGCAAGCGAACCGCAGCGAGCGCCGCTGCGCGGCGTCGAGCCGGCCCCGTAGTGTGGGGTCCCGCGGACCGGTGAGGTCGAGGCCATCAAGCTTCTCGAAATACGGCGGGCTGCAAGCGGCGGCGATGTGCATCAGCGCGTTGTCGTCCAGGCCGAACAGCGAGCTTCGCAGCGCGCCGACGAGGGCGATGTCGTCGAAGGGGTTGTCGATGGCCGACAGGGCGTTGAGCAGGTCGAAGACCTCCTGCTGCTTGTAGAAGCCGGTGCCGGCCAGCACGTAGTAGGGCACGCCGTGGTCGGCCAGCGCCCGCTCGTAGGCGGCGCTGACGGTCATCCGCGAGAAGAGCACCGCGATGTCGCCGTACCGGACCGGGCGCCATTGGGCGTCGCTTGAGTTCCAGACGAGCCGCTCGCCGCGGGCGACCATCTCGGCGATCCTTCCGGCGGTGACGGCGGCTTGCGCCTGCGTGGCGGCCCCGGCGCGGTCGATCGGCGCGTCCTCGTCGCCGGTGGCGAGAATGAACTCCACGGACGCCTGCGGCGGGCTTTGGTCGCGGTGGGCGCGGATCGGGACGTACTCGTCGCCCATGATGGGCGCGAAGAGGTGATTGATGAAGGCCGCGCCCTGCGGATGCGATCGGAACGACAGGTCCAGGTCGATTTGGCTGTCCCGCCCGAGCCGCCCGCGAAGCTGCTCGAATACCTCGACCTGGGCGCCGCGGAATCGGTAGATGCTCTGTTTCGGATCGCCCACGATGAACAGCCGTCCCGGCCGGCTCGCCGGTGATTGCCGGCCGAACGCCAGCCGTTCGAGCAGCTCGACCTGGAGCGAGTCGGTGTCCTGCGCCTCATCGACCAGCAACTGCTGAATCTGTTTGCCCACGGCGTCGGCCACGGGGCCGTCTGCCAGCAGCTCGCCGGCCTTCACCAGCAGGTCGGCGAAGTCGAGCATGCCGCGGCGCCGCTTGAGCTGCTCATACTGCTCGATCGCGGCCGTCGCCATGCCGGCGAGCGCCCCCAGGGCCTCGGCCGCCTCCTGGTCCGCCGGGCCGAGCTGCTCGTCGAAGGCCGCGCAGTCCGCCAGGCCGTCTCGCACTCGCCTCATCAGCCGGCGAATCTTGGCGGCCGACCCCGGCGCGCCCCAGGATTTGTCCGACCCGCCGCGGATGGCGACGGCGGCAAGGGCGGCCCACGTGTCGGAGTCGCCGCGGCCCCGTAGTGTGGGGTCCCGCGGACCGGCCCCGCCGAGGACCTGTTCGACGACATGCAGCAGCTCGTCCCTCGCCGCGGCAAGCCTGTCGCCTTCGTTGCTGCATCGGGCCGACCTGAGCTCCCGCAGCGCCTCCTGGAAGCCGGCGTCCACGCAGAGCCGTGAGATGGCCGCCTCGGGGGCGGCGCGGAGCTCCCGTTCCCATCGCCGCAACGTGGCCGGCGGATCGAGCCATTCATCGAGCCGGCAGGCCGTGCGAATCTCCGCCAGCTCGCCGACCAGCCCCGCCGCGGCCGCGAACCCCAGCCGCCCGATCAGCGCGGCCGCCCCCTGTCGGCCTTGCTCGACGGAGGCCAGGACGGCCAGCTCGACGGCCTCGGCGAAGATCGTCCGGCTCAGCAGGTCGTCGTCGGCGCAGACGGCGAAGCCGGGGTCCACACCGGCCTCCACGGCGTGCGTCCTGAGCACGGCGGCGCAGAAGCTGTGGATCGTCGATATCCGCGCCTCCGGCAGGGCGTCGATCCACTCCAGCAGCGCGCGGCGCTTCGGGCCGGCAGCCGCCGCCGCAAACTCGCGCAGCGTCCCGCGGACGCGCTGGAGCATCTCCAGTGCGGCCTTGTCGGTGAAGGTCAGCGCCACGAAGCGGCCGAGCGGGTCGTCCTGCTCGTCGCTGCGCATCAGCAGCTCGGCGAACCTGCGTGCCAGGACGAGCGTCTTGCCGCACCCGGCGCCGCTGGACAGGGCGATGTTCTCGCCGATCCGCTCGACGGCGGCCGCTCGCTGTGCGGGCGTGAGCCTGGCCGTCTCAGTCATCGGCGTCCTCCCGGTGGCCGAACTTCGCCTCCATGCGGACATCCGAGAACTGGCAGATTCGCCGGAACGGGCAGTAGCTCGGACAGGCGGCCTCGGGCGAAAGCTCGAACCGGCCGGAGCGAATGCCCTCCACGAACCGCCCGACCGTCTCGACGGCCTGGGCCTGCATGTTGTCGTACTCGTCATCCTCGACGAGCTCGCCGCGGGCCGGCTTCACGCGGGCGAACCATCGCTCGGCCGGGCCGGCGCGTCCAATCTTGTGGAAGACGCCGCCGACGCACTCGGCGCCCAGCCGCGTAGTGTGCGGTCCCGCGGACCAGGCCCGCAGGGCTGCCGCGTACAAGGCAAGCTGAACGCTCTGACCGGCGGTGATCTCGCCGATAGCCGGCAGCCGGCCGGTCTTGTAGTCGACGACGAGCAGGCCCGCCACGTCGCCGAGCCGGACCAGATCGACACGGTCGATCTTGCCGCGAAGCAGGACTTTTCCCGCGGGCGTGGCGACGGCGACCGGCCCGTCTCGGCTGGCTGGGTCGTGCCTGTCGGCGGGCAGCCTGTCGGCCATCCCGAAGGCCAGCTCGAAGTGCACGGCCTGGCGCCGCAGCGAGCCGCCGTCGCGCTGCGAGAGAACGTACGACCTCAGCTCGCTGAGCATCTGCCGCTGAAGGATCTGCCAGAGCGCCGGGTATGGCGGGCTTCGCAGATCGGCCCTGTCGGCGTGCTCGCGCATGGACCGCTCGAGCGCGTCGGTCAAGCGCCCGGGCTCGATCCGGTCCAGCCGCACGGGCGAGCCGTACTGCTCGCGGAGCCGGTTGAAGGTCGTGAACAGCACGTCGTGGCAGAGGATGCCGCGGCTGACGGGTTCGAGCATTCGCTGCGGCTGGTCCAGCGGCGCGAGCTTCAGCACGTACGATGCGAAGAACTGCCAGGGGCACTGCCCGTAGCAGTTGAGCTGGCTTGCGGAGAAGACAGCCCGCGGCCCGTAGCCCTGGCGGAGCGCCTCCAGCAGGGCCGGGTGCGTGATTCGGCCGTCGAACTCGTCGGCCGCTCCCGGGGACCAGCGGCGATGCCTGGCGAGAAGGCCCATCGCGACGCGGCGGATGCTCTCGGGCGCGTCGTCGGCGGCCCAGGCAAGGATGCCGGCCGAGTCTTTGTCGCCGCGGCCGAAGAGCCCGGCGACGGCCGCGTTCAAGGCGTCTTGCCGAGAGGCGATCTCCTCCAGCGGCGGGATGAACCGGCCCGGCGGAATCCGGCACAGGGCCTTGCCCTGCTCAAGGGCGGTCAGGCCGCCTACGCGGTCGGTTAGCCCCTGGAGGAAGCTGCCCGGCGCGCCGGGCCGGCCCGAGGCGTCGGATTCCTGGAAGCTCAGAGTCAGCGACGCGTCGGCGCGGGAGACCGCCAGGTAGAACAGCAGCATCTCGCGCGAGATCAGGTCGCTGCGGTGGTCCAGTACGAGGCCCTTGCCCGCCCAGGCGGCGCGGTCGGACTGGCGGATGAGCGATTCGTCCGCGAATCGTCGCGGGAACTGGCCCTCGCCGAGGCCGACGAGGAAGACGTGCTCGTAGCGCATCGGCCTGGCGTCGAGCACGTCGCGAACGTCCACGACCGACTCGCCGCGGGCGGGCGGGCACCAGACGGCCGCCAGGGCCTGCCGCAGGGCCGCGATCGGCGGCGGCTCGCCGAGCGCGTCAATCGCCGACCGCATCGTCTCCAGTGCGCGGAGGTCGCGGGCCGTCAGCTCCGCCTCGCCGGTGCTCAGCGCTGCCTGGTGGAGCTGAAGCGCGTCGGCCAGATCGCGGAGGTCGGCCGTCGTCGCCGCAAGCCCGAAGAGCTTATCGAGCATCTCTGCGGCCTGCGAGATCTCCGCGCGAGAGGCGACCGCCGGGCCGAGATCGACGGCCGCATCGTCGTCATCCTCTGCGCGGTCGGGCGCGCGGGCGAGGCGCTCGGCGGCCCGCGCGTATGCCTGCCGCCCGCCGAGGACGTTGCCGCGGCGGATGATCATCTCGGCCGTCGCCGCGGTCTTTGCCGAGTAGGCGCCCAGGGCCTCGGGGCGGAAGTAGCTGTTCTTGATGACGCGCAGGACGTCGGCGTACGCGTAGTCGGGGTGCAGCGACGAGGCGTCGAGGAGGAAGCGGATTATTGGCGCGTCAGTCAGCGGCTCGGCGGCCGGCGCGATCGGGATGTCGGACTGGGCGAAGATGCGCTGTATGACGGGTCGGTACGCATCCATGTCACGCGCGACGACGGCGATGCTACTCTGCGAAGCAGCGCTTCGCTGCGAAGCACGAGTCGTGCCCGGCGCCGCGCCGTCGAGCAGCAGCCGCTTGACCCGCGCCGCGACGGCCGATACCTCGGCCTCGACCCCGGCGGCCGCGATGACCGCAAGCCCCGACGGGCACTGGCGGGCGGGCGCGTCCATGTCGAACAGATCGTCCCACGTCGCGCGCGGCAGGTTGGCGGCCTTTCCGCTGGCCGGCTCGACGGCGATCTCATGGAGATCGTCGCCGAAGGCGCGGCGAAGGTGACTGAGCGTGCGTCGCGTCCACTGCCACATGCGGTCGCGGCCGTCGTCGGCGACGGGCAGCGTGATGAGCATGCGCTCGACGCGCCGGGCGAGCTGTTCGAGTATCGCCAACTGCGTCCGGCCGAAGTCGGTGAATCCGTCAACGGCGATGGCGGCGACGCCCTCCAGCGCCGGCGCGTCGGCTGCGGCAGCGAGCTGGTCGCGGGCCTCCCAGAACAGGCCCTCGGTGTCGTAGGCGCCGCTGGCCTGGAGCTGCTGCTGATAGGCCCGATAAACCTCCAGCAGGTCGCGGAGTCTGTTCGGGCCTTCGGACCGCCTTGCCGGGCCGACGGCGCGCTGGAGGGCCTCGGGTTCGACGGCGGCACGCTTGAGCTCCGCGATCCCGCGCCCGAGCGCGGGGATCAGTCCGGGCGTGTCGGCGACGGCTCGCAGCGCGGCAAGCCCGCCCGCCGTGACCAGCTCATCGACGATCCGCCGCAGCATGACCTGACCGGCGAAGGCGGAGATCGCCTTCTTGGGCCGCTCGGCGGCGCTGAGGATCGCGCCGGCGAGCGAGGCGAACGTCCAGACGCGGGCGCCGACGAGGACGCCCGTGGGGGAAAGCTCAAGGAGCCGGCGCTTGGCCGCCTGCACGGCGGCCGTCGTCGGCAGGACCAGCAGGCAGCGGCTGCCGAGCGCATCGGCGTGGCGCTGGTAGAAGGCAAGGGTGGCCGACGACTTACCTGCGGCCGCGGGGCCGCGAAGCAGCACGACGCGCCGCGGCGCAGCGACGATCCGATCCGGCAGTGTATGGTCGCCGTCCGTGGGAGCCATCGCGGGCTATTCTGCCACGCCGCCCGGCGAACCACAACGCCCGGTGGACGGGGTGCCCCGGGCAAACGAGCAACGCGAAGTGTGCCCGGCAAGCTCCGGCTTGCGGTGATCATGCTGAGCCGCACATCCGTGCGCGGGTGCCACCCACAACCGAAGGTTGTGGGTGCTTCCAGAGACACCCACAAGCTGCGCTTGTGGGTGCCACCCGTCTGTTAGGTCGCTAATCGGGGGTGTAGTACTCCTCCAATACGCGGCGCCAGTGGGCGGCTGTCTTGACGGCGACGAATGCGACGCGCATGGCCTTCGGCCGGGCGTGCAGGCGGGCGTACCTGATGCCATGCTTGCGCATGATCTTCGGCCCGCGGTCGGGACCGTGCAGCTCGCAGGCGCCGACGAAGTGGTCCTCCATCACTTGGCGCTGCTCCGCGAGCGACGGGTGACGGGGCCCCCGCCCGGCAGCCAGGTCGGCTACGTCGCGGAAGAACCACGGGTTGCCCAGGGCCGCCCGCGCGACGGACACGCCGTCGGCGCCGGTCTGGCGCAGCATGTCGAGGGCGACCTGCGGCGTCTTGACGTCGCCGGAACCGATGATCGTCCGGTCGGGATATCGCCGCTTGACGGCCGCGATGAACTCCCAATCGGCCGGGCCGCGATACATGGCCTGGACGCTGCGGGCGTGGACGCAGACGGCCGCCGCGCCGGCGTCGAAGGCGGCCTCGGCGATACGCCAGAAGGCCCCGTCGTCGCCCGACTCGGCGAAGCGCTGGCGGAGCTTAAGCGTTACCGGCCGGTCGGCCTCCGCGACGACGGCCTGCACGATCCGCGCCGCGCGGGCCGGCTCCTTCATGAGATATCCCCCGCGCCGCCGCGAAAGGGCCTTGCGGACAGGACAGGCGAAGTTGAGGTCCACGACGTCGAAGCCGCGCGTGCACAACTCGGCGGCCGCGGCGGCCATCACGTCCGGCTCGTTGCCGATGATCTGTCCGGCGACGGGGTGGTCGTCGTCCGACAGCGCCGTCATGCGGCCGGGCAGCGGGCCGCGAACGAAGAGCATCTTATCGAGCATCATCTCGGTCGTGCAGTAGGCCGCGCCCATCCGGCGGCACAGCAGGCGGAAGGGCAGGTCGGTGTATCCGGCCATCGGCGCCAGCACGACCGGCAGGTGCACGCGGATGGGTCCGATGCTCAGCGGCTTCAAGTCCGGCGTCATGGAGACTATGATCGGGCGATGGGAAGGACCAGACAAGGGCCTCTGCGCGTGGCGCTCGTGTCGCTGGGCTGTCCGAAGAACCTGATAGACAGCGAGAAGATGCTGGCCGCGCTGGCCGCCGGCGGCTGCATCGTCGCGGCGCCGATGGACGAGGCGGACGTGATCGTGATCAACACGTGCGGCTTCCTGTCGGCCGCGCGCGACGAGTCGCTGGGCGTGATCCGCGAGGCCCTGGAGCACAAGCGAGCCGGCCGCGCCAGCCGCGTCGTGGTGGCCGGCTGCCTGCCCAACCGCGACGGGCGGCGGCTGTACGAGGCGGCCCCCGGCATCGACGCCGTCGTGGGCGTCAACGACCGCGGCCGCATCCTCGCGGCCGTGACCGGCCGGCGCCGCTTCACGCGCGTCAGCGGATGCCACGGCCGAATCGCGCCCGATGACGGGCGATTCCGCCTGACGCCGCGACACACCGCCTACCTGCGGATCGCCGAGGGCTGCTCGCGCCGGTGCAGCTTCTGCACGATCCCGGCCATCCGCGGGCCGTTCCGTTCCAAGCCGCCGAAGACGGTGCTGACCGAGGCGGCGGAGCTGATTGCCGACGGGGCCGTCGAGCTGAACGTCATCGCGCAGGAGACCACCGCATACGGCCGCGACCTGCCGGGCAAGAGCAACCTGGCCTCGCTCCTAAGGGAGCTCGACCGCCTTGACGGCGTGCGGTGGATTCGCCTGATGTACGCCTACCCGCGCGGGTTCGGCGACGATCTGATCGACGCCGTCGCCGAGTGCGAGCGCGTGGTGCCGTACGTTGACCTGCCGATCCAGCACATCTGCGACCCGGTCCTGAGGCGGATGAGGCGTGGGGTCTCGCGGGCGGCGACGGAGAAGCTGCTCCGGCGGCTGCGCGAGCGGGTGCCGGGCGTGGCCATACGGACGACCTTGATCGTGGGCTTTCCCGGAGAGACCGAGCGCCAGTTCGGCGAGCTGCTGGAGTTCGTGCGCGAGTTCCGCTTCGACGCGATGGGCGTCTTCGAGTTCTCGGCCGAGGAGGGCACGCCGTCCGCCGGCATGGCCCGGCAGGTGCCCGATGAGCTGAAGGCCGAGCGGCGGCGCGAGCTGATGCTGGCCCAGCGGCGGATCGTCCTGAAGGCCAACCGGCAGAAGGTTGGTCGGCGGATCGACGTCCTTGTGGATGGCCGCGGCGCCGACGGGCATACCGTCGGCCGCTTCTACGGCCAGGCGCCGGACATCGACGGCGTCTGCCGGCTGACACGACGACGCCGGGCGGGTAGCTTTGTTATCGGCAAGGTGATAGATTTCGAGGGCTACGACCTGCTGGTCGAGCCGGAGTGATTGCAGATTGCAGAATGCAGATTGCGGATTCGATGTGACCGAGACCGTGACTCCTGAGCAGATGAAGAGAAGGACCCAGCGATTTGCCCTGCGCGCGATCTGCTTGGCGGAGGCCCTGCCCAAGGGACGCACGGCTGAGGTGGTTGCCAGACAGCTTGTCCGATCGGGCACGAGTGTCGGTGCCAACTACCGGGCCGCCTGTCGGGCCAAGTCGCCGGCGGATTTCGTCTCGAAAATGCACATCGTCGAGGAAGAAGTCGACGAATCTGTGTACTGGATGGAGTTGCTTGTCGAGGCGAAACTGATGGGGAAGGACCGGCTGGAGCCGCTCATGCGGGAAGCCGACGAATTGCTGGCCATTGCGGTGGCGTCAATCAACACGGCTCGGCGGAAAGGGAAAAGGCGGTGAACACGCAGAGCAGCGGATCGTCCAAGTGCCCTGAATCCGCAATCCGCGATCCGCATTCTGCAATCTGCAATCAGCAATGGCGCCATGGTCTGGAACCTGCCTAACCAACTGACCGTCGGCCGGATCGCGCTGTCGGCCGTCTTCTTTGTGCTGCTTGGCCTGTACGAGCCGGCGGCAACGTGGGGGCCGGGTCTGCTCATCGCGGCCTTCGTGATCTACATCATCGCCGGCATCACCGACGTGCTGGACGGCTACCTGGCGCGGAAGATGAACGCGACCAGCGCGTTCGGGCGGATCGCCGACCCGTTCGTGGACAAGGTGCTGGCCGTCGGTGCGTTCGTGATGCTGACGGGGTCGAACTTCGCGTTACACGCCGGCACGCCGGTCTTCGAGCTGCGCCTGCCGCACTGGATCACCGGGCACATGGCCTCAGGCGTTCAGGCGTGGATGGTCGTGGTGATCCTGGGGCGGGAGTTCATCGTGTCGGCCGTCAGGGGCTACAGCGAGTCGCAGGGCGTCAAGTTCCCCGCCACGCCGGCCGGCAAGATCAAGATGCTCGTCCAGTCGGTGGCGATCTGCACGGCGCTGTATCAGACGGCGCTTCTGTCGCAGGCGAGATGGGCGGTGATCGTGAAGCTGGTGATGATGTGGCTGGCGGTGGTGGTTACGGTTCTCAGCGGGCTGGCGTACGTGGGCCGGTCGCGCCGGCTGCTGGGGGGCGGCGGCGACGCCGCGGAGGGCTCATGAGCTCCGGGCGGCGGCCGCGGCGTCGGGGGCGTTAGAGCTCTTAGCAGAATGCCGTGTCGCGCCGAGGCCGAGCGGTTTGACGGCTGGCCAGGAGGGCGAAGCAGGCTACCCCCTCGGGTTGGCGATGCTGCCCGACGCCGCCAGGCGGCAAACAAGCCGGCCGAACGCAGCGGCATTCTGCTAGGAGCTCTTGGGCTCGGGCAGGTGAATCTCCGTCAGCAGCGCGCCCACGACCGACAACAGGGCCAGCAGGAACGCCCCCCAGCCCAGCTCGCGGGTGAACGGCTCAACCTGGCTCCAACCCTGCGGGCGCCAGCTCGCGAGCGTCCAGGCGAGCGCCACGCGCACGAGCGTGGAACCGACCGCCGCGGCGACGCCCGCGTACAGCGCCAGCAGCACCCGCCGCACCAGGGCATGTCCGCCGGCCCATGTCGTGACGGCCGCGCCGATAGCCAGGGGCAGCAGGATCACCATCCACCAGATGTTCCGCAGCGTGGGCAGGGCGCCCCATACGTTCAGGCACACGGCATTCGCGGCGGCCATCGCGCCAATGCCGAACGCGGCGATCGGCGCCACGTGCCACGACCGCCGCGGCAAGGGCGCGCGCCGCTCGGCGCGCAGCCGCATCCGGCGGCGGATCGTCAGCGGCCGGTTGTAGAACGTATTGAACGCCCCGTGCTCCAGCAGGGCGCCCCGCTCGCCGAAGACCGGCACGATTCGGGCCGCACCGGTCGCCCAGTGCCCGGCCATGAATCGCGACAGGGCGGGGTAGCGATACGCCATCTGGATCGGGAAGGCCAGGTAGCCCACGTATTTGAAGAAGCCCAGGATGAGTGCGATGTTGTAGTCGCGGACGTTGCGGTCGCGGATGGCCAGATACACCACGTACAGCCCGCGGGCCAGCGACCCCGGCGAGATCGGCACGACCTGGAAAGCCCCGATGATCAGCAGCATCTGCTTCCATGCTTCGGCCAGGGTCAGGTGGTTGGCCTCTTTGTACCAGATCGCCACGGAAACCGAGATCAACTGCGTGATCGGCAGCGTGCAGACGTGCACGGCCAGCGCCTTTAGGTACTTCTGTATGAACGGCTCGGAGATCTGCGAGTCGATGACCTTGGCATCCTCGTCGGTGAGCATGCCGCTCTTGAGGCCCTCGGCCATCATGTCGCGCAGCCACTGCTCGCGGGCGGCGGCGTTGAAGTACAGCCGCACCGGCCGAACGAAGACGTACGACAGCGACTGGCGAAAGTACGCCGCGTCGGTCAGGCAGCGGTGCAGCTTGGCCGGCAGTATCGACAGCGGCACGTGCAAGAGGAACCGCCACGGGCGCTCGGCGAGGCGAAGTGCCCTGGCGTCGCTGACGCGCCCGGCGCGGTGCCAGCCGATGAGCTTCTCGGCGTTCCGCGCGCGGACGGCACGTCCGAAGTACGACAGGCTCCTCAGGACGCGCCCGTAGTGGCGGCGCAGGTCGGCCCGCCCCCACAGGCGGCGCGCAAACGTGCCCAGCAGGGGAATCAGGCCGAGCAGGGCGAACAGGACCGTGCGAAGCCGGCTGCGCCGCATGCGCTCTTCCGTTCGGGCATCGACGATGTCCCGAATCCGCCAGCCTTCGATCGCGCCGTCAAGTATGCCGCGCCACAGCCGCCCGCTGTAGAACAGCCGCACGTGATGGTGTGTGATGTCAGGCAGGGATTCACGGTAGGCCCGGTCGGTCTGCTTCAGCTCGGCGACGGCGTCGGCCATGTCCGCGAAGTGGTCGGCGTTGGCCTCGATGAAACGATCAAGCTTCCGCATGTTGCCGCGGTCAAACTGCACGAGGCTCCCGCGGGCCAGCCCGGCGAAGATGAGCTTCACGTCGGCCGGGCTCATCGGCAGGACCGGCAGCAGTGCCAGGCCCGCGCGGAAGTCCATCGCGGTCAGGCCGGCCGCCGGGTCGCCCTCCGTGTCGGTCCGCTTGAAGACGTTCGGCTGGCTCTTGCAGGTCCACCAGGTGTATTGCCGTGCAAGCTCGGCGGCGCCCATCTCGTGCAGCATGCGGACGAAGTCGGCCATGAAGCGCCGCTTCGCGCGGTACTCGGGCTGGCCGCCCGTGCCGGGCGCGACGCGCCGCCAGAGGCGGTGCCACCAGCTATCGGCGCTGAGATGGTCATCGACCTCGAAACGCCAGTTGCGGCCGTCGACCCACTCGCTCAGCTCGCCGAAGCTGCCGATGGTGCGGTCGGCGAACGTGGCGTAGATGTCCTTGACGGCGCGCTCGTCGCCGAATCGGGCGGCCGCCGCCCGGCGGATGACCTTGTGCCACAAGGCGCCGGCCCGCGCGGCCGCCGCATTGACCTGAGCGCTGAATGCCCCCTGGAAGCCCGCCCCGTAGAGCAGATTGCGGAAGCGCAGCTTGCCGCGCGTCGGGGGGACGAGGATCTTCATCGCGCAGGCCGCGCCGACGTGCAGGCCGGCGATGGGGCCGTCCGGGGCGTCGACGGCCGTGACCTTCACGCGGTAGACCTGACCGGCGAAGCCCCCGCCGATGAACTTCTCCACGAGAAGGCTCACGCGCCCGGTCCGGGCCGGCCAGACGCCCGTTACCTCGTAGCTGAGCTCCTGGCCGGCGTCGTAGCAACGCACGCGCATCGGGCGCAGCACGTTGCAGCGGCCGAAGGCCTCTGCGAGCTGCCGGCATGTCTGGACGGAGTACTCCTGCGCCAATGCGCTCTCCTGGGGACGAGCGAGTCCTACGCACTGTTTATCGGCATAGTTCGGCGAATGCTACTGGCGCAGATGAGGCGCGTCCACAGGCGGTCCTCGGCGCCCGAGCGCCGCTTGCCCGCGGGGGGGCGGCTTTGGTATCGTCTTGCGGCTCTGAGGTCGGCGGGCGCCACCCACAGGCGCAGCTTGTGGGTGTTGCTGTATATGTCGGTGCGCGCAAGCACCCACAACCTTCGGTTGTGGGTGGCACCCGCTCGATGGCAGCCGGACACCGCAAGATGCCACGAAGAGACGACCTGCACACGATCCTCATCATCGGCTCCGGGCCGATCGTCATCGGCCAGGGCTGCGAGTTCGACTATTCCGGCACGCAGGCGTGCAAGGCCCTCCGCGAGGAGGGCTACCGCATCGTGCTGGTGAACTCCAACCCGGCGACGATCATGACCGATCCCCAGTTCGCCGACCGGACGTACATCGAGCCGATCACCCCGCTGGCCGTCGGGAAGATCATCGCCGCCGAGAATCGCACGGACCATCGCATCGACGCGCTGCTGCCGACACTCGGCGGGCAGACGGGGCTGAACACGGCCGTCGCGCTGGCCGACATGGGCGTGCTGGACCGCTTCGGCGTGGAGATGATCGGCGCCACGCGAGAGGTCATCCACCGCGCGGAGGACCGCATCGAGTTCAAGAACCTCTGCCTGTCGATCGGCCTGGACGTGCCGAGAAGCGGCATCGCCCACACGATGGACGAGGCGAGGAAGGTTCTGGACGAGGTCGGCCTGCCGGTCTGCATCCGCCCGGCCTACACGCTCGGCGGCACGGGCGGGGGGTTCGCCTTCAACGTCGAGGAGTTCGACGAGATCGCCGCCCGCGGGCTTGAGTACTCGCCCATCAGCGAGATCCTCATCGAGGAGTCTGTCCGCGGCTGGAAGGAGTACGAGCTGGAGGTGATGCGCGACCGGGCCGACAACGTCGTGATCGTGTGCTCCATCGAGAACTTCGACCCGATGGGCGTGCACACGGGCGACTCGATCACCGTCGCGCCGGCCCAGACGCTCACCGACAAGGAATACCAGCTCATGCGCGACGCGGCCATCGCGATCATCCGCGCGATCGGCGTGGAGACCGGCGGCAGCAACATCCAGTTCGCCGTGGACCCGGCCACGGGGCGGATGGTCATCGTCGAGATGAACCCGCGCGTCAGCCGCAGCTCCGCCCTGGCGTCCAAGGCGACGGGCTTTCCCATCGCCAAGATCGCGGCCAAGCTGGCCTGCGGCTACACGCTCGACGAGATTCCCAACGACATCACACGCAAGACGCCGGCCTGCTTCGAGCCGACAATCGACTACTGCGTGGTGAAGATACCGCGATGGACCTTCGAGAAGTTCCCGGAGGCCGACGAGACGCTCACCACGCAGATGAAGTCCGTCGGCGAGGCCATGTCCATCGGCCGCACGTTCAAGGAGGCCCTTCAGAAGGGCATCCGCTCGATGGAGGTCAAGCGCTTCGGCCTGGGCCTGGACGGCAGTGACAAGTGGTTGAACGCCCGGAAAGCGGGGACGGGCTCAAGCGAGCGAAGCGAGACGTGCCTGTCCCCGCTTTCCGTACAGCATGCGTCGCAGGCAAACCTGGGTGTCGATTGGCCCATCGACGACGCCAAGCTTCGCCGCAAGCTCTCCGTGCCGTGCCAAGGCCGGCTGTACTACATCCGCTACGCCTTCAAGATGGGCTGGACGGTGGAGCAGGTCCGCCAGCTCACGCAGATCGATCCGTGGTTTCTTACGCAGATCAAGCAACTCGTGGAGTTCGAGGATGAGCTGGTCGAAGCGGGAGAGGCAGCGCGGACTTGCCATGCTGGGCTCCCGCACTGTCTCGTCGTGTCCGAGCATTCCGATCACTTCCGGCTCATCACCGACAAGGGCGTCGAGAATGATGCAGTGGGCGCCGCCTGGGACACGGCAGTTGTCCTGCGCGAATGCAAGCAAAGGGGCTACTCGGATATCCAGATCGCGACAGCATGGGGATTGGACGCCGCGGAAGTCCGCCACCTGCGCAGCGTGCTTGGGGTGCTGCCCGTCTACAAGCTCGTGGACACCTGCGCCGCAGAGTTTGAGGCGTACACGCCGTACTACTACTCGACGTATGAAGCGCCCATCGCGCAGCTTGGGGAGGCGTGCGAAACCGCGAGCGACTCAAATCCGAAATCCGAAATCCGCAATCCGAAATGTGATGACGAAGTGCGGATCAGTGACAAGAAGAAGATCATCATCCTCGGCGGCGGGCCGAACCGCATCGGCCAGGGCATCGAGTTCGACTACTGCTGCGTGCACGCGGCCTTCGCCGCCCGCGAGATGGGCTACGAGGCCGTCATGGTCAACTCCAACCCCGAGACGGTCTCGACCGACTACGACACGTCGGACCTGCTGTTCTTCGAGCCCCTGACGCACGAAGACGTCCTCAACATCTGCGAACGCTTGAATGGTCAGCCTTTTGGTACGACAGGCGTCTCGCCTGTCGCGGAATCGACAAGATGCGGAGGCGACAGGCGAGACGCCTGTCGTACCACCGATGGGCTGCTTCACGGGGTGATCGTTCAGTTCGGCGGGCAGACGCCGCTGAACCTGGCGCGGGGGCTGGAGGCGGCCGGCGTGCCGATCATCGGCACCAGCCCCGAGTCGATCGACCTGGCCGAGGACCGCAAGCGCTTCGCGGAGGTGCTTGACGAGCTGGGGCTGAAGTGCCCGGAAGGCGGCACGGCCTTCTCGGTGGAGCAGGCCCGTAAGGTGGCGGCGCGGATCGGATATCCCGTGCTGGTGCGGCCGAGTTACGTGTTGGGCGGCAGGGCGATGGAGATCGTCTCCGACGAGGCGCAGCTCGACGTGTACATGGCCAAGGCGGTCGACGCCTCGACGGTCGGGCGGGAGCACCCTATCCTGATAGACCGCTTCCTGGCCGACGCGACCGAGGTGGACGTGGACTGCATCGCGGACTTCGGCCCGCGGCCGGGCGGCACGCGCGAGAAGTCGCCGCGTGCAGTCATCTGCGGCGTCATGGAACACATCGAGGCCGCCGGCATCCACAGCGGCGACTCGGCCTGCTCGCTGCCGCCGTATTCGCTGCCGCCGCAGGTCGTCGAGGAGATCAAGCGGCAAGCGATGCGCCTGGCCGAGAGGCTCACCGTCCGCGGACTGATGAACGTCCAGTTCGCCGTCAAGGACGACGAGGTCTATATCCTCGAGGTCAACCCGCGGGCCTCGCGGACGGTGCCGTTCGTCTCCAAGGCCACCGGCGTGCCGTGGGCCAGGCTGGCGGCGAAGGTGATGGCCGGCGAGTCGCTGGCCTCGCTCGGCGTCGCCGAGGCCCCGCGGCCGAAGCAGACCTCGGTAAAGGAGAGCGTCTTTCCATTCGCCAAGTTCCCCGGCGTCGATGTGATACTCGGGCCGGAGATGCGATCGACCGGCGAGGTGATGGGCGTGGATATGAGCTTCGGGCTGGCCTTCGCGAAGAGCCAGATGGCCGCCGGCGTGGAGCTGCCAACCGAGGGCACCGTGTTCGTGTCGGTATGCGACGCGGACAAGCCTCGCGTGGCCGCGATCGGCAAGGCGCTGGCCGGCATGGGCTTTGAGATCGTGGCGACCCAGGGCACCTGCCAGGTGCTGAGCGAGGCCGGCGTCCCCGCGCGGGCGATTTCGAAGCTCACCGAAGGCCGGCGGCCGAACGTGCTCGACCTGATCGCCAACGGTCAGGTCGATCTGCTGATCAACACGCCGACCCGCCGCGGGCCGACCACCGATGAAGGCCGAATCCGCGCCCAGGCCACGCTGCACCGGGTTCCGCTCATCACGACGATCACGGCCGCCGAGGCCGCCGCCGAGGGCATCGCCGCGCTGCGGACGGCCGCCACCGCCGATACGCCGGCCGCCGAGGCCTGGGGCGTCAGACCCCTCCAGGAATACTTCCCGACATAGGCCGCCGACAATCCCGACACGGGGCCGGGGGCAATCGCCAGCTTGTGAGTGTACAGGTGTCGCACCAACAAGCGACAGTTTGCGAGTGCACGAGTTGGGTGGCACCCACAAGCGCAGCTTGTGGGTGTTGATGTAAGTGTGCAGGGATGCACCCACAACCTTCGGTTGTGGGTGGCACCCAGCTTCTGGGTTTGGGCTTCCGAGTAGCGGGTGGCACCCACAAGCGCAGCTTGTGGGTGTATGGCCATTCCCTCTGAACGACGCTAGGCTGATGGAGGTCGAGTCATGCAAAGCGTGTCGGGCTATCGCAAACTCTGCAAGAGGTACAACAAACCGTGGGACGCGCATGAGCTCACGTTCTCGTGCTATCAGCGCCGCGCGTTTCTGAGCCGTGATCGTACTCGCCAGTTCCTCGCCGATGCCATAGTCCGCGCTCGGGAACTGCACTCGTTCGACCTGTGGGCCTACGTGGTCATGCCCGAGCATGTACACCTGCTGATTTGGCCACGTAACGAAGCCTATTCCGTCTCCGCTATTCTGAAGGCCATCAAGCAGTCGGTTTCTCGGAGGGCGATCGGGTGGCTCCGAGTGAATGATCCTTCAGGCTTGGCTAATCTCGCCACGGGACAGAAGCATGCTCCCTACCGGTTCTGGCAGGATGGGGGCGGTTACGACCGGAACCTCCGCTCGGCCAAGGCGCTGCTGCGTGCGATCGGATACATCCACGACAACCCAGTAGCCAGAGGGTTGGTGAGGCGCCCGGAAGACTGGGCATGGTCGAGCTATCGACAATGGGAGTTCAACGGACCGGGGGCCATATCGATCGACAAGGAGGCGTGCTTACGGTCGCTGGAGTGAAGCACCCACAAGCTATCGCTTGTGGGTGGCACCCGGGGACAGCTTGCCCGGCTTGGTGGTGGGTGGCACCTGCGGTCACATCACGCGAAGGGAGTCTGCTTCTTGGCCAGGTGGATGATGCGCATGACCTCGACGGCCTCCGCGACGGCGATAGGAAACGGTTTGCCCTTGCGAAGTGCGGCGTAGAGGTCGTCCCAGATGCGCCCTATCTCGCGGCGCGGCGGCGCGATGCTCTTCTCGATCCACTTGAGATCTTCAGGCGAGCCGTAATGGCGGCCGGGCGTGCCGTGGCTTGCCCGGCGCGGCTTGAGCTTTCTGCGCGGGTCGAGGTATCGCAGGGTGATCCGGTCGCCGTCGGAGACGAGCCCGCCCTTGGTTCCCAGGACGGTATACGTCCGCTCGGTGACGGCGGCGCCACCACTGTGCTCGATGTCGATGATGCGGCCGTTGTCGCCGACGATGATGAGCTTGGCGTGGTCCTCGGCGTCGCCGACGGCCGCCACCCGGCGCAGCTCGCAGAAGACCCGCTTCACCGGCGCCCCCAGCAGGCACAGGGCGTGGTCCACCATGTGCGAGCCGGTGTTGGTCAGCAGCCCGCCGCCGTACTTGGCGAGCGTCTGCCAGTCGTCGCGACGGAGGTAGGTCGTCCGCCGCAGCTTGATCTCGAAGACCTCGCCAAGCACGCCGGAGGCCACGATCCGTCGAACCATCTCGAAGCCGGGGAAGTATCGCGCGTTGTGGCGGACGAACAGCCGGCCCTTGCTGCGCCCGGCCAGGGCGGCCAGCCGCCGCGCCTGGGCGTAGGTGGCCGTCATCGGCTTTTCGAGGAAGACGTGCTTGCCGGCCCGCAGGGCCTGCGAGGCGTGGGCGTAGTGGTCGATGTTCCGCGTGGCGACGCCGACCAGCTCGACGTCCTCGTCGCGCAGCAGATCCTTGATTCGCGTGTACGCCCGTGCGCCGCAGTCGGCCGCCACCCGTCGGGCCCGCTCGGCCATCACGTCGCAGACGGCCACGATGCGAAACTTGCGATTGCGCGGCGCCAGCTCGCAGCAGAACATGCGCCCGCCGGCCCGGCCCAGGCCGACAATGCCCACTCGCACCGGTCCCTTGCGAGAGATGGGCATACTCAGAACCCTCCCTTGCGGAGGTACTCGCGGCTGATCGCGAGGTCCTTCAGCGGGTCCTGCTGATGGTGGTCGTGCTCGACGAACGTCCAGCCGTCGAATCCGCCGTCGATGGCCGCTTTCAGGACGGCCAGGTTGTCGATGCCGACGTTGCCGGCGCCCAGCTCGCAGAAGCGGCCGCGCTTCTGCCACTCGGTCATTGGTGCGTCGGGGTTGGACAGGATGTAATCCTTCAGGTGCAGCGAGATGATGCGCCCGGCGTACTTCCTGGCGATGGCGAGCGGGTCGCCGTCGGCGCCGGCCAGGTGCGCCGTGTCCAACACCAGCTGCGCCTCCGGGCAGCGCTTCAGGAACTCCTCGACCTGCTGCTGGGTCTCGACGGGCGAGCCCATGTGGTTGTGGACGGCGGCGGCGATGCCGTAGCGCTTGCAGCACTCGACCATGTGGTTGACCTGTCGGCAGTAGGTGTCGAAGTCCCTGCCCTTCACGGCTGCCCAGACGTACGGCTTGCCGAGGGCGGCGGTCCACTTGATGGACACGCCGGGGTTGGGCCCCAGCACCGTCGCGCAGTCGAAGCCGACCTTGCGCATGGCGGCCGCCTGGTAGATCGCGTCACACTCCGTGGCGGCGTAGATCCGCTCGATGCCGTCGTAGCCGATATCCTTGAGGCTGCGCCAGCGGCCCTCGACGTCGAAGTCTCCGCCGTACCACACGTTCATCCCGTAATCAGCAACTCCGAATTTCATCTGCGTCGCTCCTGGTTCAGTGCGCCCACGGCCGGGCGCGAAGCACGGCAGGCTACGCTGCGAGCCGCATGCCGTCAAGCCCGCGGCACGGCGGGGGTGCATGTAGGTTTTGGGGGGATGGCTGTCCGGGTACGGCAGGCGTCTCGCCTGCCGTGCCTGATCACGGGCAATGCTCGACAGGCGAGACGCCTGTCGTACCAGGGCTTCCCCCAAACCTACATGCACCCGCTCGGCGGACACGGGTTTGTCTATGCATGCCGGACCGAGATGCCGATAATGACACGCAGGTGTGAGCATGCGGACGAGCGGATACTTGGTGTTGTGCGCAATTGCGGCGGCGGTCCTCGCCGGCGGGTGCGGGCAGTCGGAGTTGACATGCCCGCGGGTGATCTACCTGGACGGAGCCGGGTGGTTCACGGGCCACAGTTCCGTACGCAAGGGCCTGGAAGACGCCGGCTACCCCGGCGCGTTCGAGCGGTTCCACTGGTCGATGGGGATCGCGCCTCTGGATCACGTGTCGGCCGGCCCGGGGCATCCGGCGGCCGAGGCGCTCTGCCAGCGGATCATGGACCTGCGGCGGGCGTCTCCCGGCGGGCAGATCGTGCTTGTTGGCCTGTCGAGCGCATCGGCGATCATCGTCGGCGCCCTGGAGAAGCTCACGCCGGACGTGTCGGTTGACTATGTCGTGCTGCTCAGTCCGTCGCTGGCCAGCCGGACCGACCTGAGAGAGGCCATGCGGCACGTGATGTTCGAGATGTACGTCACTCTCAGCCACCGCGATATGCTGCTGGCCATGGGCGACAGCTCGGGGCCCAGCGCGGGCGAGCCGGCGGGCAGGGTCGGCTTTCAGCCGCCGTATGACGTCGCGTGCGATGACGAGGGCGGGGCGCTGTACAGCAAGGTGGTGCACATCCCCTGGAAGCGTGCGTACGCCGTCTACGGCTGGACGGGGGGGCACGTCTCGTCCACGTCGAGCGGGTTCATACACAAGGTGATAGCGCCGAGAATCATGGCCACGCTGCCGGCGGGCTCGCCGTACGCAAGCCGTCCCCGCGCGAACTCCAGCCTGCCTACGCAGTGAGGACGCACGTGTTGCCTGCGTCGCCCACCCGGCAGACGACCTGCCCGGCCGCGTCGATGCCTCCCTCGCGGAGGGCCTCATCCACGTCCGCGACCTTGGCCGCGCCCAGCGTGCGGGCCTGCTCGTCGTTGATGCCGTCGCTGACGATGAACAGGCGCACGCCGCGGCGCCTGGGGTCGGTCAGATGTCGCAGCCGCAGGGCCTTGTGGTCGCCGAGGCGATACCCGCGACGGGCGACCAGCGCTGCGGCCTGCTCGTAGTCGGCGGCCTCGCGCAGCAGGCCCATGAAGTGGTCCTGTCCGATGCCGTCGGGGCAGGGGGCCAGCAGGACCATGCATCCGCCGTCGCGGACGGCCCACTCGTTGTTCTTGAGCCCCTTGTCGGCCTGGTAGAAGCTGGCGGCCAGAGGCCCGGTCACCTCGGCGATGATTGCATCGGCGGGGAAGTCGATGCGGCATGTGCAGGCGGCCTCGGCCACGGGCGCGGCCGCTTCGAGGGCAGGCATGACCCGGCCTCCGCAGGCGTGGATGATGCGGTCTCCGCGCTGGACCACGTTGACGGCCGCGACGCGCTGCACCTGTTCGAGCGAGGCCAGCAGGCCGCGGACCCCTTCGAAGACGGGGTTGCCTTCAGTGCGGCAGGGGCGGCAGGAGTCATGGACGGCCCATGCGTGGTTGGCCTCGATGTCGGCGCAGGATGCGCAGCCGATGGTGGCGGTCTTGTGCGCGCCGGTGAATCCGGCGAAGTAGTGCGGCTCGACGCTGCCGACGGCCAGCACGGCGTCGGCGTCCAGCAGCCACGGGTGGCCTCGCCAGCCGTCGGCCCCGCCGACGGCGACCAGCTCGTCCGCGCGGCAGTCGTGCCAGGCGAAGCCGGCCAGTGAGAAGCCGCCGGCGATACGCATCTGAAAGTGGGCCTGCGCGTCGGCGCTGAACGTGTGCGTGCCGGCGGCGACGAGGATGCGGCATCGGGTCGGGTCAAACTCGGCGCGCAGGGCCTCCAGGACCGGCCGGCTGTCCGTGGCCCTCTGGGGGTCGTTCACGACGACGGTGAGCCGCCCGGGGCTGCCCAGCGCGGCCAGCGCCGTGCGGACGGCCGCGTGCAGATCGGCCGGGGCCCATCGAACCGCCGGTGGGGCCAAGAGGCGGATATCAGCGAGCGGGGGCATGCTCGCGTCGCTCCGGCTGGCCGGTCAGGGGCAGGGCGATGAGGAACCTCGTGCCGCGGCCCGGCTCGGACTGCACGGAGATCGCGCCTCCGTGCTCGCGAACGATCCGCCGCGTGGTCGGCAGGCCGAGCCCGGTGCCTGTCTTCTTGGTGG
>Ga0307380_10003198_pt1 | contig 22791 bp, 15 predicted proteins | sample UN3MG_FD_202239 | JGI IMG/M metagenome (GOLD analysis project Ga0307380, IMG submission 202239) | Soil microbial communities from Risofladan, Vaasa, Finland - UN-3 | ecosystem: Environmental > Terrestrial > Soil > Coastal area > Acid sulfate soil | place: Finland: Risofladan, Vaasa | collected... | reverse complement strand
CCGCTGCATCAACCAAGCCAAGCGGGGCATGCTCGCCTTGAACCTCGAATGGCTCGGGATGGGCCAACTCCGCACCGACGGCTTCACGCACTACCGCATGAACCAGATCGACCTCTGCGGCACGAGCGGCCTGGCACCGTTCTACCTGGCCATGAAGCGAGGGCTCGATATTCTCTTGAGCCTGGAGAACACCGACCCGGAGCGCGTGGCCGTCACGGGGCTCTCGGGCGGGGGATGGCAGACGATCACGATCAGCTCGCTCGACACCCGGGTGAAGCTGACCGACCCGGTCGCCGGCTATTCCAGCTTCCGAACCAGGGCGTACCACACCAAGGACCTCGGCGATTCGGAGCAGACGCCCAACGACCTGGCCACCGTCTGCGACTACGCCCATCTCACCGCGATGATGGCCCCGCGGCCGACGCTCTTGACGTTCAACCTGCACGACAGTTGCTGTTTCGAGGGCGAATACGCCTTGCAGCCGCTCTTGGACGCGGCCCAGCCCATCTTCCGACTCTACGGCCGGGAAGACGCGCTGCGGTCCCACGTCAACGACGATCCGCCCGGCAAGCACAACTACGAGGTCGACAACCGCCAGCAGCTCTACCGTATGCTGGGCGACTTCTTCTATCCCGGCGACGGGCAGTTCGACGCCACGGAGATCCCCTCCGACGACGAGGTGAAGAGCAAGGAGCAGCTCCAGGTCGAGCTCCCCGAGAAGAACGAGGATTTCAACACGCTGGCGCTCCGTCTGGCGAAGGACCTCCCGCGCGAGCCGCAGTTGCCCGGCGAAAGGGCCGCGGCCGAGAAGTGGCAGGAGTCGCGACGGGCGAAGCTGGCCGAGCTCGTTCGGGCGAAGCAGTACGACGTGCACGCGATCAGGTTCGGCGAGGAGGAGAAATCGGGCGTCAAGGCCACGTACTGGAAGCTCCAGATGGGCGGCGCCTGGACCGTGCCCGCCGTCGAGCTGGTCCGGGGCGACCCGCAGAAGACGGCGATCCTCGTGGCCGACGAAGGCCGCGCAAGCGCCGCGGCCGATGCCGCCCGGCTGTTGGACGCGGAGACGCGCGTGGTGGCCGTCGATCCGTTCTACTTCGGGGAGTCGAAGATTCGAGAGCGGGATTTCCTCTACGCCCTGCTGGTCGCCGGGGTAGGCGACCGCCCGTTGGGCTTGCAGGCGAGCCAGGTGGCGGCCGTCGCCCGCTGGTCGGCCGCGGAGCACAAGGGCCCGGTCACGCTCGTTGCCCGCGGTCCGCGGTCGAGCACGTTCGCCTTGGTGGCGGCCGCCCTGGAACCGAAGGCGGTCGCCGCGGTAGAATTGCACAATCCGCTCGGGAGCCTGAAAGAGGTGATCGAAGGGAGCTGGGCCGTGAACGAGAAGCCCGAGCTGTTCAGCTTCGGTTTGCTCGAGGCGTTCGACGTCAAGCACGTGGCGGCCCTGGTCGCCCCGCGGTCGTTGGTGCTCGTCGACACCGGCGAGCGAGCCAAGGCCGAGCTAAGTGATCTAGATGCCTGGTGCCGGATGCTGGACGGCCGGCTTGAATTCACGTCGTCCGGCGGGGGAGGTGATTGAACTCCAGCGGCTGAGGACCAACCGAGCGACGGCTTCCACGTTTCCCCGCCGGCCTCGTGCCGGCGGGACGGGGTTTCGGGACTAACCGCCGTAGTCGTCAAACCGTCTTCCACCGGCACGAGGCCGGTGGGGAGGACGCGTCGAGAAAGGCCGCAGTTGTCATGCGTCGGCTCTTGAATGCGGATCGTCCATAATGAGCGACAAAAAGAAAGAGAAAGATGCGGAGCCGGCCTTCGGACTGTCGGTATGGATGTCAGTCTGGATACGGGGCCGCGGCGACGGAGATAAACCGAAAAAGGAACGGACGCAGCCGACCCGGCTTCGCACGCTGCTCGAAGGATTGGCCACCGGCGGCGGATCCGTCGTCGTCGGCGTCTCCCTGTTGGCCCTGATCGGCTGGGTGTTTCCGGGCCATCAGGAGTCCCGCACGTTGCAGCCCGTCCTCTGGGTCGTCTCGCTGGCCATGATCCTGGGCACCCTGTGGGGCCTTTGGATGATCCTCAAGGCGATCTTGGGGTTCAAGTGAATCCTTTCGGACGGCGTCTGCAGGGCGGGTCGAGCGACGAGACCCACTCTACGACTCGTCGCGCTGCATCACGTCCACCCCGGCGTCGACGTACCCCTTCAGGTACTCGAGGTAGCCCCGCTCCAGCTCCGGGTTGTTGATGCAGCCCCAGAGCGTCCGCTTCCAGGTCCGCTTCCACGGGGCGATGATCGGCTCGCCGTCCAGATTCAAGATCACGACCTTCTCGAACCAGTCGGCCTGCCGGTTCTCCGGGACGTACGACGGCGCCGAGACCGCCCCGCCGAACACGCGGCCCGAGCCCTTCACCTGCTCGATCCACCCCTTGTTGTTCACGTAGGCCCATTCCAGGCGCGAGACGCGGAAGTCGCGAATCGCCGCCATCGTATCGTGCGGGTCCTTGGCATTGGCCGGATGCCAGGAGAGCGTCCGCATTATCACGTCACTCGCCCTCGGCGCCCCCGGCGGGCGCTGGCACGCGTGCGCGACTTGCGATATCCGCCGGGGCGGCTCCTCGCGATGCCCGGTGTCCGGAGCAGCCGTGAGTGACAGCCCAACAACGAACGTGGTGAACAAACGCACACCTACCGACATAGCCAGCCCTTCCTGTTGACGCAGATTCCGCAGATTAACGCACGGTTCTATCCTGGGCCATCGGTTCCCGCTCTGCAAGTGGTCTATTTCCCAAGATCGTTACGAGCCGTACCGATGATATGTGCAGAGGAGGGCCAGGGCCATGCAACTTTCCTACTTCCACGAAAACACCCAAGATGGTTTCTGGGGGCTTTTGGGCTGGTCTGCGAACGCCGTGCTTGGTGTGGTCGTGCTGCTGGCGGGGTGGTCCGCAACGCCCTCATCGGTCCAAGTCGTCGTCGGAGGGTCGCGCCGCTTCCCGCAGAGCACCCGGTCCCTCTGGGGGCCACACGCTCCCCGCATCGGCGTTGGTTGCGACGTGGGCGAGACCGTCGGCTTCTCGGGCGGGTTTGCCACGTTCGAGGGGTTTTCCCCCTTGCTCAGAACCCCGGGCGAAGCATGTTGCTCAGCGACGTGCGCCTGTTGCTGTACAACGAATCGGAGGTGGGCTCCAACGTCGGCCTCGGGTACCGGCTCCATAGCGGCTGGCTGGATTGCACCTTCGGGACGTTCCTCTACTACGACAACCGCCACACCGGCTCCCACGGCTTCGAGCAACTCAGCGTCGGGTTGGAGGCGCTGGGCCCGATTTGCGACTTGCGCGCGAACGTGTACATCCCTTCGACGTTCTCCGACCGCAAGCCGCTGCCCGACGGTTTCGCCGGGCACTACCTCTTGCTCGATCGGGCCGAGGTGGCTTTGACAGGATTGGACGTAGAGCTAGGCGTGCCGCTCCCCGCGTGGCGATACGTCGAGCCGCGGCTCGTTCTCGGGGCGTACCACTACGAAGGCCCCGGCGCTCCGAGCTTCTGGGGCGGGAGGGCACGGATCGAGGCCCGAGTGACCGACACGCTGAGCATGGACCTGTCGATCCACGCCGATCCGGTCTTCGACGTCACGGTCAGTTGCGGCGTCGCCTGGCGATTTCCCGCGATCCGTTCCAGGCGCGGGTGCTCGCCAGTGCACTCCCGACGCAGTGTGTGCGAGCGTCTGCGCATGCCGGTCGAGCGGCTCCGGAACGTGGCGGTCTACTGCGACGAAGACACGGTCGCGCGAAATCCCGACACGGGCGACCCGATCTTCTTCCTCCACGTGGCCCGCGGCGGCAACAGCGACGGCTCGTTCGAGGACCCGTACGCCACGCTCGCCGACGCGTTGGCCGATCCCCGCTACCTGAACGGCGAGGCCGACGTAATCTACGTGCGCCAAGACCCAGCCGTGCCCCTTGTGCACACTGGCTACGTAAGCCTAGAGCCCGACACGCAACTGCTTTCGAACGGCCCTTTTCAGTGGATCGAGACCCAGTTCGGTGCCCGCGTCCTCCCGTTCTCCGGCTTCGACCCAACGCTCGTGAATCTCCCACGAATCGTGCGGAGCGTGTTCGTGCATCGCGACAACACCACGCTCTCGGGCTTCGATATTCGTGGCGATAAAGACGGCTTCTGGATCACGCTGGATGTCGATGGAACCAACATCACAATTGCCAACAACCGCGTGAGTGGTAATGGGGCGGGCGGAGTTTTCCTGAAAGTCGATGGGACGCTTAGAATGATCGGCAATCACGTCACGGGCGCCAGCGCCAATGGGATGTTCTTCAGTCAAAGCACGGCCGATTGCCTTATCATGAACAACACCGTGAGCGGCAATGGAAATAGCGGCATCCTTTTCAATGACTCGACTGGCGTAGCGTCTATCATCGGAAACCGGATCAATGGCAATGGCCGGGCCGGTATCGATATCGGCACGTCGGGGTCGTCTTTGGTCGCGGATATCACCGGCAATGAGATTTGCGACAATGGGCATTCCGGGATCAAAATGTCCCTTTCCCCTTTCAGGGGGAGGATCACAGGAAACACGTGCAGCGGGAATGGCCGCTCTGGGATCTCCCTGAGTCGCTCGCAGTTCACCGTGGACATCACCGGGAATACAATGAACGGCAATTCTGGCAGTGGCATCTACATCGTCCATTCAAGAGTTGCCGGCGACATCGCCGGGAATACGCTTAGCGACAACGCGGATTGCGGCATCTACATCGCGAACTCCGGAGAAAGCAGCTTCATCGGCGTGCTCAACAACAACCTCTTCGGCAATAACGGGGGAGGCGCCAGCGAATTCTGCGCCTGCAACTCGCAAGGAGGAACACTGTACCTAGAACTGGATGGTAACAGCAGCACGAATACCGTCCCGGGTGGGTACAACTACGACCTCTACTACACGAACGGAGCTTTCTTCCTGGACGAAGGTGTGAACGTGGGGACCGTGGGGAACAGTAGGGGTACCTTCCCCGACCCGTGGGTGCCGTGACAACCGCGCTGAACTGACCGCCAAGTCAAGGGCCACGGGAAGCAACCGTGCTTCGGAACAGTTGATTCGCATTGTGTGGCCATCAGCGCCCACTTGGGCGCGCGCTTCGCGGCGAGTGGCCGCTGCGCGCGCATCCACGCCTCCTCACTCCTCCAACGCCGCCAGCCCGTGCGGCGTGAAGAAGATCATCTGGGCGAGGTTCTTGCCGAAATGGTGCCCGTCGCCTTCGGGGATCGCCGCGCGGATGCCTTCGCGGAGGATGCGGAGGTGCTCCTGGTTGCCGGTTTGGGCGATCTCGTAGGCCATCGCCTCGGTCGAGAGCATGAACAGGCAATAGGGCGTTTTGTTGGAGAGCGTGCAGGCCGTGTAGCGGAACGTCTTGACGTCGTCCTGCCAGCACTCGCGGATCATCTGGTCGATGCCTACCGTGATCGCCTTGAGCACCTCGGGGTCGCCGGTGACGCGGTGGTATCGGGCCAGCGCACAGAGGGTAAGCCCCTCCATGAACGGGACGTTGCCCTGGCAGCGCTGGTCGCGGTACTTGGTTTGACGCTCTTCCTGCGTGCTTCCCTCCGGGTGGAGGCAGTGGTCGCCGGCCAGGCGCACGACCCAGCCCCGCTCCCAGTCGAGGTTCTTCTTGAGCACCTCCCAGTTCTTCGTGGCGGCTTCCAGGTACTTCTCGTCGCCGGTCGCCGCGTAGGCGTCCAGGACGAGGATCATCGGCCAGCCCAGGGCGCGGATGTGCGTGCCGTAGCCGGTGGGCATGTGGCTGGCCATGGCGTCGGCGATCTCGATCGAGACCTCCAAGGCACGGCGGTCGCCCGTGAGGTAGTAGTAGTCGAGGTCGCCGGAGACCCAGACGTGGCCGAAGTTGGTGCTGTGGCCCATCTGGTAAGTGCGGTCGACCGGCAAGGGGGCGTTTTCGTAGTATCCGCCCGTGTGGTTGAGGCAGTGGAGCCAGACGTCGCCCACCCGGGGCGGATCGCCCCATGGGTTCTTCAGGTGGGGATTGACGGCGTGGACCACGTCGACGTCGACGTGGTGGCGCGCGGCCTGCTCCGCCCGGAGGTAGAACCGCCGGTCGCCCGTGCGGAGGTATTGGAGGAACAGCCCATGGGCCAGGTCGTATTCCAGGTTGCCCCAGTTGACGCTTCGCTCGCCGTACCAGTCGCCGTAGTTGAGCATGCCGTACTCGCGGACCTGGTCACGGCGTTTCAGGTGCGACTCCAGGGCCCGGTCGAGCCAGGCGTCGTAGCCGAAGCACTTCTCGCGATCGGCGGGCGGGAACTCGCCGGCGGCCTTGGTCTGGCTCACGTAGGCCGGATCGCACACGGCCAGGAGTGGGTCTTCGGCGGCTTGGAAGAAGGCGGAGAGCTTGCCGGCGTCGGGTTTGCCCGCGAAGTAATTCACCCAAAGCTCGTGGGTTTTGGCCGCGCCGACCTTGAACGTGTGCAGACCGTCGCGGAGGGCGTAGTAGAGCTTGTTCTCTTCTTCCAGCGGCTTGCCGTCGTAGAGCTTCTCCGGCAATTCGGGGCAAAGCTCCAGACGGACGCATCCGCGGCGGCACTCGATCGCCTTGGGCCAGTTCTGCCAGAACTCCCGCAGCCCGACCGCGATACCGGCTTGCTCGGAGCCCACGGCGGCCCAGCCACGCGCCCGCCCGCCGGCCGCGTTGCCGTCGAGAAGGTAGTGATTCTCATCCACCTGAAACAGCCTGCCCGCCGGCACCGACTTGCCGCCGAGCAGGCAATCGCCCCGCGGCCCCCCTTCGCCGGGCTCGCCCGCACGGACCCAGAAGCGAAGCTCCAGCTTGCGGATCTTGGCCATCAGGACGTCTTGTCGATCGTTGATGAAGGTGTAGAACACACGGATCCAGGGCCGGCCGCGCCAGGCGTGAATCCTGGCGACGTAGCGGAACATGCGCGCATCGGCGGACGCGTGCCAGCCGCTCACGCGGATGCAGGCCCGCACCGGACCGGATTGCTCGACGACGATCTCGGCCGGTTGCGCCGCGGGGTTGTGGGGCAAGAAACCTTGACCCTGCTCATCCTGAATCGCGACACCGTCCGAGCCGCAGTTGACCGTGAGGCGATGATCCGCCTGACGCCCATCGGCCCCGGCCGCAAGCCATGCTTCGCCCTGGGGAAAGAAGCTCTCCGGATCGTACTCCAACCGGACGGGCCCGGGCACGATGGTGACTTTGCCGTCCGGCTGCTGCCTGACCACGACCGGCTCGTCCACGGCCGTGCGGCGAGTGCCCGGGCCGTAGCGCAGGATAACGGATTTCTTCTCGCCCGCGGCCAAGTCGACCTGGAAGTCCAACAGCAGCCAGCGGACCGAGCCGTCGGGCCATCGGGCGAGGGCTTCGGTCTGGAGCGGGATTTCCGTGCCGTCGGCGGTGAAGAGGGCGCAGGCTTGTGGGTCGCTGAGGGCGCCCTCGGCGAGCGGGATTCCCGAGGTGACCGGCCAGCCCTGGCGCGGGACGCCGCTCGGCTCCTCGACCGTGAGACCCACCGTCCCGGCGGCGGCTGGCAACGTGAGGGCCAACAACACCGTCCCGACCAACACGAGGCATCGCATGGCTGAGCCCTCCTTCCGGGAAGCGTTTCCGCAACGTCCAGGCAATCATCGTAGTCGAAACCGGCCGCCGTTTCCATCGGGCGACCGCCACGTCCGGCGGATCGCGATGCCGCACGCGATCGCGCCGCTGCCCGCCGTGTATTCACGGCGGGCTAAATCGAGTGCCGCGGTCATCCCGCGGGCGTGGCGGCCGACATTCCCCTTGTGGTCTTTCGCGGCCGGGGTTAGTCTTCCCATGAGCCGTGGTTGGCGCGGCGGGAGCCCACGATACTCGGGGAAAAGACGCGATGGACGGTCCGATCTGGGAGACGCAATTCGGCGACGGCCCTTTGGTGGCCGCGGCGATCCACAACGGCCACGCCGTCCGCCCGGAGCTGGTGGACCCTTTGGCCCTCAGCGATGCCGAGCGGCTCTACGAAGAGGACCCGTTCACCGACGCCTGGACGTCGATCGCGCCCACCCGGATCGTCGTCTTCCGGTCGCGGTTCGAGATGGACTTGAACCGGCCGCGCGAGCAGGCAGTCTACCTCGAGCCGGAGGATGCCTGGGGGCTTCAGGTGTGGAAGACCCGGCCGCCGGCCGATCGGATCGAGCGATCGCTGGCGCAATACGACGCGTTCTATCGGCACGTTCGCTTCCTGCTGGAAGGCCTGTTGGAGCGTTATGGCCGCCTTGTCGTGTTTGACCTACACACCTACAATTACCGCCGAGCAGGACCGGATGCCCCCGCAGCCGATCCGCAAGAGAACCCGGACGTGAACCTGGGGACCGGCACGATGGACCGCCGCCGTTGGGCGCCGCTGGTGGATCGCTTCCTCGCCGACCTGGCGAGCTTCGACTTCCTCGGCCGCCGGCTCGACGTGCGGGAAAACGTGAGGTTCCGTGGCGGGCAGTTCTCCCGTTGGATTCATCAGACGTTTCCCGATTCGGTCTGTGCCCTGGCGGTGGAAGTCAAGAAGTCCTTCATGAACGAATGGACCGGGCGAGTCGACGACGACCGGCACGACGCCGTCCGACGCGCGCTTGAGGCGGCGGCAGGCGGCGTCCTGGAGGAACTGAGAACGCTGTGACGATATTGCGAGCGAGATAGTCCGGACGGCGTCGAACGGCCACGAAATGCCTTTCGACACGCAGCACCCCGTCCCTTCTCTAGGGGCCTGAAGAAGCCGTGAGCGGCAAGCCGGCACAGATCGCCGAGATCCGCGATGAGTTCATTGCGGACGTGGTGGCGCGGGCGCGCACGGGCGAGCGGGTCCGGCGAACGATGCCCGGCGGAGGAAGGATTCATCTGGACCGTCGCCTGCCGTTCTTGTGCGTCTACCGCAAACCGGCCGGGAACGAGGACGCAGGGACGGATCAGTTGATCACCTCCGAGGCGGCGGCGCTGGTCGCGTCGGGGGATGCCCGCGCGATGAAGCGGCTGCCGGAGTTGGTGTATCGGCTGGTCGAAGATCTGTCGGCTCATTTCGGCGGTTTCCTGATTGTCGAGGTGTGGTCCGGAGCGGATTGCGAAGTGGCCGATTCGCTCCACGCGGAGAGCGGCGAGCCGATCCCGCCGTCGCCCGCCTTCCGGATCTCCCCTCGAAAGCGAATGGTGCCGCGGAGCACCCTGGAGACGCTGGCCAGGTCGCTGGGCAAGGTCCGGGTGTACAAGCAGTCGGCCCAGGTGATCGCCGACGAGCAAGGAGGCGTGCATCCGCCGGGCCTCAAACCGCTGGTGACGCCGGCCGAGGCGAAGCGGCTCGGCTGCTACCAACTGGGCCTGGAAGTCCGGCCCATCTATCGCGATCCGGCCAGCGGCCAGGTCTACCCCGCCGTGCTGCGTCGGCTCCGCCGGGGAGTGGGTAGGGCCCTGAAGCAGGCGTTCTTCACGTTTGCCTACGCCCACACGCGAATCCGCCCGCAACACTACTACAGCCTGGGCCGCCGCTCCGTGGTCAAGGCCGTGTGGGAGGTGGACCGGCGTCTGGCCGAGATCGACAACTCGTTCGACCTTCTGCTGCAAGCCACGCCGGTCAACGTCGAGGCGGCCTGGTACGAGTTCAAGCGGGGACGCTTTGACAAACCCCCGGTCTTCCATTACCGGCCCGTGGCCGTCGAGCCGACGCTGCTCAAACGGCAGCTCTACGAGGTCCCCATCGAGCGGATCGAGGATCCCACGCTGGCCCACATCTTCCGGGAGAAGCAGGACGAGCTCGACCGGAGGATCACCATGCTTGCCGACGTCGGCACGCGGCGGTTCCTGCCGGGCAGCTTGCAGGTCTACGGGGGCGTCGACCGACCGCTTCTCGATCTGGCCATCGAGCTCTTGGATCGCATTCCCCCGCGAAGCCGGGATGCTCCCCTGGGAAGGCAGCTCGATGCCAAGACGTTTGCCCGCCGTGCCGAGGAGGAAATCGGACACTACCGGCGCCACTATCCCGAGTTCACGGCCACCGTCACGGTGCGCGATGACCTCTACTCCGGGCTGCTGGTCTCCCGAGGACACTTGCTCGTCGGCCGAAAGGCGAAGGTCCCGGCCGGACGCGTGGAGGCGCTCTTGCAGCACGAAATCGGCACCCATCTGGTCACCTACTACAACGGCCGCGCACAACCGCTCCGGCAACTGGACTGCGGGCTGGCCGGGTATGACGGTTTGCAGGAAGGGCTCGCCGTCTTGTCGGAGTATCTGGTCGGCGGGTTGAGCCGGCCCCGCGTGCGATTGTTGGCGGCGAGGGTGATTGCCGTCGAGCAGCTCGTCGGGGGAGCGAGCTTCGTCGACACGTTCCGCCTGTTGAAAGACACTCACGCTTTCCCGCGACGTATCGCGTACACGGTCACCATGCGCGTCTATCGAGGCGGAGGCCTGACCAAGGACGCCGTCTATCTTCGCGGGCTGTTGGAGATCTCGGAGCACTTGCGGCGAGCAGGGGATCTCGAGTTCTTGTTCGTCGGGAAGATCGCGGCGGATCACATACCTCTCATTAGGGAGCTGCGGTTGCGCAGGGTCCTTGACGCGCCCCCGCTGCGACCGCGATATTTAAACGATTCGCGCACTCTCCCGAGACTAGAGCGGCTTCGGCAAGGACTCTCCGTCCTTCAGTTGATCGAGGGTAAGATCGATGAGAATCGGGTTCGTCGTCAATAACGTCCAGACCGAGGAACAGGGCTACACCACGACGCGGCTGGCGATGACCGCGGTCAACCGCGGACACGAGGCCTGGCTCATCGGCGTGGGCGACCTCGCCCTCGACCCGGACGATCAGGTCCGCGCCCGCGCCCGTGGCGCGCCCAAGGCCAAGTACAAGGCGACCAGGACGTTTCTCGACGAGTTGCGCGGCCCGCGGGGGCGGGTCGAGCGGATCACCGTCGACGACCTCGACGTGCTGATGCTCCGCAACGATCCGGCCGAAGACAAGGGGCGTCGCTCGTGGGCCCAGCACGCCGGGATCATGTTCGGCCGAGCCGCCCTCCGCCGCGGCGTCATCGTGCTCAACGATCCGAACGGGCTGGCCAAGGCCATGAACAAGATGTACTTCCAGCTCTTCCCCGAAGAGGTCCGGCCCGCCACCCTGATCACCCGCGATCGCGGTGAAATCCGGGCCTTCGCCCGAGAGCACGGCGGAGACGTCGTCATCAAGCCCCTTCAAGGGTCCGGCGGGGACGGCGTCTTCCGCGTGCAAGAAGGGGACCTGGGGAACCTCAACCAGATGGTCGAGGCGGTCAGCCGCGACGGCTACGTCGTCGCCCAGGAGTATCTCCCCGAAGCGGCCGAGGGCGACATGCGTCTGTTCATGATGAACGGCGCCCCCTTGCGCCACAAGGGCAAGTACGCCGCGTTCCGCCGCCTCCGCGTCGGCGACGACATCCGCAGCAACATCCACGCCGGCGGCACCAAGGCCCAGGCCGCGGTCGACGAGCGGACCCTGCGGGTCGCCGAGATCGTCCGGCCCAAGCTCGTCGAGGACGGCATGTTCCTGGTCGGGCTCGACGTCGTCGGCGACAAGCTGATGGAAATCAACGTCTTCAGCCCCGGCGGGCTCGGAAGCTCCCAGAGCTTCGAGGGCGTCAACTTCACCCACGCCGTCATCGCCGCCCTGGAACGCAAAGTCCAGTACATGGGCTTCTACCAGCGCAACTTCAACAACGTCGACATGGCGACGCTCTAAGTCAGACCGCGTGTGCTCCGTGTGGCGAAAGGCTCTCCTTTTACGCAGGGATCGTCGGCCGAAGCCCCCCCGCCGGACCCGCTTGGGCCGGCCGACCGCGTCCTTCCGACCCGCTGGCCGCAGTGGACCGCCGCGGGAGTCGTCCGGCGCCAAATCGACCCATGCGCGATAGAAAGCCGCAAAGCCCCCCCGGTACCACAAATGATCAGAATCCGCGTGATCTACGGCAGCTCCTTTCTGCTCTCCCGGGACAGGCTCGAACAGGTCCAGGAGATTTTTCGCCAAGCCTTTCCGAGCTTGGCCGGGTACGCCGACAAGATCCCTTCGCTCCTGCGCGATCCGATCGAACACGGGTATCGGTCGGCGCTCCTGGTGGCCGAAGGCGCCATCGGTCGCGTCGACGGCTTTGCCTTAGTGATGCATTTTCCGGGCATCGAAAGCTCTCTGCTCGACTTCATCGCCGTGAGGCCGGGGATCCGCGGCGGAGGCATTGGGGGTACGTTGTACGACGCGGTGAGGGAGTATTGTCAGAGAATCGGCAGCAAGGGACTCTACATGGAAGTCCAGCCCGACGTTCCCGAGCTCACCCCGGACCCGGCCAAGCGCGAGGAAAGCCGGACTCGCATCCGCTTCTACGAGCAGTACGGGGTCCGGGTGATTGAGGGCACGGCCTACGCCGCGCCCGTCGGAGATCCCCCCACGGTCGCCTTCCTGTTGTTCGACGGGCTGGGGCGCGACGAACCGCTCGGCAGAGACGAGGCGCGGCAGGCCGTGGAGATGATCCTCACCCGGCGTTTCGGGCACGTCGTCGAGCCGGAGTACGTCGCGCGGGTCGTCGATTCGTTCAACGACGATCCCGTCCGGTTTCGCCCTTTCCGTTACGTCAGGGACAAGGCCAGGGCTCCGGCCGTGGCATCGAAGAGACTCGGCGAGGCGTTCGCCATGGTCAGCAGTCCCAAGCACACCATGCATCACGTGATGGAACGGGGCTACTTCGAGCGGCCGATCCGTGTGGAAGCCATCCAGGAGGTTCTGGGCCAGACGGGGCTGTTCACGGCGGTCGCACCCCGCGAGCACGGCGAAAAGTGCATCCTCGCCGTGCACGAGGCCGACTTCGTCCACTACCTCCGCTCGGTGTGCTCGAAGCTCAAAGAGGGGCGGCCCGTCTATCCGGATACCTTTCCGATCAGGCGCCCGGACCGCCGCCCCAAGGAATTGCCCGTCCAGGCCGGCTACTACTGCCTCGATACCGGCACGCCGCTTTACCGGAACGCATACGTTGCAGCGCGGGCGGCGGCGGACACGGCCCTGACGGCCGCCGATGAGATCCTGGCCGGCCGGAGACTGGCTTACGCCCTCTGCCGCCCCCCGGGGCACCACGCCGGGAGACGCTTCTTCGGCGGGTTCTGCTACTTCAACAACGCGGCGATTGCGGCGCAGTACCTGAGCGTGCAGGCGCAAGTCGCGCTGCTGGACGTAGACTTTCACCACGGCAACGGCACGCAGGACGTCTTCTATGGCGGCAGTGACGTGCTCACGGTGTCGATCCACGGCCACCCCGACTACTCGTATCCGTATTTCAGCGGCTACGAGCACGAAACGGGAACGGGAGACGGGCTCGGCTTCAACCGGAATTTCCCCCTGCCGCCCAAGACCACCGATGAAAAGTACCTCCGCGTCTTCCACCGCGCAATCGACGTGATCGAGCAAGCCAAGGCCGAGATCATCGTGGTCAGCCTGGGCTTTGACGTCCTCAAGGGAGACCCCACCGGGACGTTCCTTCTCACGCCGGCCGCGCTGCGAACCATGGGGAAACGGCTCGTGGAGATCGGTTGGCCCGTGCTGGTCGTCCAGGAAGGTGGATACAGCATCAGGAACATCAAACGCGCCAGCGCGGAGTTCTTCACCGGGTGCGCCGGTGCCGACACGGCGGCCGGCCTTACCACCCGTGAGCAGCGCAAGGCGGCCGGACCAAAGCGGCTCGGCCCCGCTACATCTGCTCCGCCATCTCGTCGAACTCCTCGATCGGCAGGGCGGCCGCCGTGAAGAACGAAATGTCGGTCAAGCGGTGCAAGGCGATGGAAGCCTGCATCGCCTCCGCCATCCGCGGCAGATCGGCGATGATCACCAGGTCGTACTCGCCCAACAGAACGTAGATCTCCTGGACGCGGCCCCCGAGCTTCTCGATCGCCTCGCGGGCCTTCTCGGTCCGCTCGGCACTGATTCGCTTGGCCGCCTCCGACGAGTACCTGCCGAACATGAAGAACGTCGCCATCGGTACCTCCTTCCCGCGCAGACGCGGTCGGCCGCCGCTTCGCCCTCGCCCACGAAGCAAGCAGCAGTCCAGTCACACGGAGCCGCGGTTCCGCGCAACCGTCCGCCGGACCGCAGCCCGACCCGTCCCCCGCTTCCACCATATCCCAAACCGCCCGCCCACGAAAGCCCCTCGAAGCCGGGCTTGCCGACCGGGCGGTCGCAAGAGACAATACCTTACTTACGAGGTTCCGATCCGCCCCCGGCCGCTCGGGGGGCAATCGGAAGCGGCCGTCCAGACGAGGGGAAGCCGATGAAAATCGTCGCCGCCAAGAAAATCCTCAAAGCCAACGACCAGCTCGCCGAGGAGAACCGCGCCCGGTTCCGTGCCGCGGGCGTGTTCTGCCTGAACGTGGTCGGCTCGCCCGGCTCGGGGAAAACGACCCTGCTGGAAGCCCTCTTCAAGCAGCTTGCCGGCCGTCTGGCCCCGGCGGTCATCGAAGGCGACATCGCCGGCTCGATCGACGCCGAGCGGATCGACGCCCTGGGCGTGCCCGTCGTGCAAATCAACACGGACGGGGCCTGCCATCTCGACGCCAACATGATCGCCGCGGCCATCGGCGACGCCGACTACAGGGCGATCGACCTGTTGGTCATCGAGAACGTCGGCAACCTGGTCTGCACGGCCGGCTTCGATCTCGGCGAGCAGCTCCGCGTGGTCGTGCTCAGCGTGCCCGAGGGCGATGACAAGCTGGCCAAGTACCCGGCCATCTTCCAGGGGTCGCAGGCCCTGGTGATCAGCAAGACCGACCTTTTGCCCCATATCCGGTTCGACGTCGATCGCGTCGTCGCCGACATGAAGCGTCTGGCCCCCGAGGCCCCCGTCTTCCAGGTCGCCGCCCTCTCCGGCGACGGCATCCCCGCCCTGGCCGACTGGCTGGCCGAGCACTGCAAGGCGGTGGGCGGTTAGTCGCAAGCGCCGCAGGGCCGGCCGTCAACCCCGCGCCTCCCTGTTGTGCCACGGTCTCCCTTTTTGTGCCACTCCCTGTTGTGGCACAACGTGTCCTCCGTGCCTCGGTGGTGAGATAACCAGGCTAGCTCCGAGCCGCCACCGTCAGATGCGTCGGCGTGCCGGTGACCTTCGTATCCGGGTCGTAGTACTCGTACGCCCGCATCGGTTGGACGGTGACCTTCACCGGCATGGTCGCCCGCAGGCGGTAACGGAGCGTGAGCGGCTTGCCCGGCTCGAGCCGGCGCAGATAGACGATCGCACTTCGGGCGGTCACTTGGTACCTGGCGATGGTACGCGCGTCGACCAGCTCGGCGAGATCGTCGGCTTGCAGGGCGAATCCGGCGGGGATCGGCAGGTCGAGGATCACCATCGGCGCCGGCGTGGACCGGTTGTTCGTGACCGTCGCCGTGGCGGTCACCGTGTCGTCGACGGCCAGCTCGGTCTTGTCGTAGGCCAGCTCGATCGACAGGGGCTTTTGACCCTGGGCGCCGTCGGACTCCGGCGCGTAGTGGACCAGTGTTACCTGGTACCCGGTGCCCGTCCGGCTGCGATCGCTGAGCGTGAGCCGGCGACCGCCCCCGGCGACTTCGGCCGAGAGGTCGATCTGCCGGACCACGTCAGCTTCGTCGGCGGGGATGACAACGCTTTGGACCGCCTGATCGTCCAGGGCGATCTCGATCCGGCGCTCCTTCTCACCGCCCAGCGGTTTTCCGGTTCCGGCCAGGAGTGCCTTGAGCGCGAGGACCGTCGCCTGGGACGAGTGAAACGTGCCGAACGCGTCTTTCTGTTGGGCGATCCACGCCAGGGCTTGCCGCGTCGTCCCTGGGTACTGGCCGGCCTCGATCATCGCCAGGGCCCCCAGCGCCGTCGTCTCGATGCTCCCGCTTCGGCCCGCCCCGTAGAACATCGTCCGTCCCAAGTCCCCCTGCGCCCACCAAACGAGCTTCCCGTCGCCGGAACCGCAATCAAATGCGTATGGTTGCCCCACCAGGCAGCAGCCCCAGATCTCAACCCCCTCTTCCCGGCACCACTCGGCCATCAGTTCCAGGTAGGCCCGGTAATCTCCCTCGTTGAAAAACGTCTGTTGCCGGCGGTTCCCCCGCTCGCGTCACATGGTGAGGCATACCAGGGATGACCAGCCGCGCCAATCTTGCCATCCCCCCAAGTTACCAAATCGTACTCATTTCGTCAATAACTAGTATTGTGCCCTCCGATTTCCAGGGTGGCCACGTGCTCCCGGCGTCCCCGGGCCACCTCCTGCATCAGCCACTCGTCCGACCCGCGATCGCTCGGCATGTCCCTTCTCCTGCGGCCTCTATCGGCCTATTTGCGCCGGAGGGGGGATTCGTTGAAGAGAAAAGCGGAAATTCGACGTTGGATTCGCCGGAAATCGGGCGAAGCCGCAAGTGGCTATCCATGCATCAATGTACAAGAAATCCCCCGCCAGAGCTGCCGTTTTGGGGGATCGACGACGATCGGCGCCACGGCGGCAAGGCTACACCGGGTCCGGCAACCGGTACGGCGCCCGCTTGGGGCGATCCAGGTACCCGTTGGCCTCGTCGTCGCCGGGGAAGATCTCCTTTTCCGGGTCCCAGCGCAGGGGGCGACCGAGCTGCCGGGCGATGCCCGAGAGGTGGCAGATGGTGGCGGTGCGGTGGCCGATCTCCACGTCGGCGACGCACTTCTCGCGCGACTTGATGCAGTCGATGAAGTTCTGTAGGTGGTTGTCGCTCTGGTGGAGCCGGACGTCGGAGTCCGTGAGCGGCTCCTGGGAGATGCTGATCGGGACGGTGTTGAACTTGCCCCGGGTCATCACCAGCTCGCCCTTCTCGCCGATGAAGTGCCCGCCGCCCAGCACGCGGTCGTCGGTCTGGAGCTTTACCACCACGCCGCCGGCGTAGCGGAAGCTGACCTGGCTGTTGAACTCGTTGCCGTGGGGCGTGATTTCCACGGGGCCGGTCTCGTCGGCGCCCAGGGCCCATTGGACCATGTCCAGCCCGTGCGCCCCCCAGTTGGTCATCAGTCCGCCGGAGTATTCCCGCAATCGCTGCCAGCCGGGGTCGTTGTAGGTGAGATAGACGTGCATGCTGAACGGGCGGGGCTGGGTCTGGCCGCACCAGGTGTCCCAATCGAGCCCTTCGGGGACGGGCTCGGTGGGCAGCTCGTACTCGCTACACGGCTTGGAGCTCTCGTAGTTGGTGCAGATCACCTCCTTGATCTTTCCCAGGCGGCCGTTGCGCACGAGCTCGCAGCCTTGCCGGTTGCGGAGATAGGAGCGCTGCTGCGTGCCGGTTTGGAAGACGCGCCCGTGCTTGCGCACGGCCCGGACCATGGCCCGGCCTTCGGCGATGGTGAGCGTGAGCGGCTTCTCGCCGTAGACGTCCTTGCCGGCCTGGCAGGCGTGGATCGCGGGCAGGGCGTGCCAGTGGTCGACGGTGGCGACGATCACGGCGTCGACGTCGTTCTGCTCCAGCAGTTTGCGGTAGTCCTGGTGGACGGCGTAGTCGGCGCCCGTCTTGCCCCCCTTGGGGCCGAGCACCTGCTCCTCATAGCTCTTGACGTATTCGTGGCACTTTTTGGGCCAGACGTCGCTGAGGGCCACAAGCTGGACTTCGCCGGGGAGGCTGGGGAGGTTCTTCAGGTTGCCCAGTATCTGGTTGGCCCGGCGCCCGGTGCCGATGAAGGCGATGCCGATCCGGTCGTTGGGCCCGGGGCGACCGGGCGCGGCCAGCACGCCGGAGGGGAGCAGGTGCGGAGCCCCCAGTCCCGCCGCCACAAGCCCCGCACTCCGGATCAGGAACCGACGTCGAGGTGTTCTTGGTGAATGGCTCATGGGGTTCTCCCTGCAATCAGGCCGGCGTTTGGTGGTCTATCCACCTCCACTCTGCACGTTGGGTGCCACTGCTGGCTTGCCCAGCAGTGCCGGAAGCACGGTTGGACAAGCCAACCGTGGCACCCGCGAATTCAACCTGGACAGACCAGTGCTGGGACCGGGGGAGTCGGCGGAAGGGCATGGGAATGTGCCGCGTCCAATCCCCGAGCTCGCGCGCCATTATGCGCGGTCGGGCCGGCGGAGGGAAGCGAGCGGGCTAGGAGATGAACAGGTTCTTGCTGGAGAAGTCGGGATCGCTCGTCAGGTGCACGCCCAAGCGGCGCAGCCCGGCCTCGTCGCCCGGCGTGGGCATGTGGGTGATGTGGAGGTCGCAGCCCCGGATCTCCTTGAGCTTCTCCATACAGAGCTGGGCGGTGGGGTTGGTGATGGCGCTGATGGCCAGGGCGATCAGGGTCTCTTCCAGGTCGAGGCTGACGGCCTTCGTGTTGAGCACGTCCTTCTTCAGTCTCCCCACCGACTGGGTGATAGCCGGCGCCAGGAGATGAATCGTGTCGGGCACGCGGGCCAGGCGTTTGACGGCGTTGAGCACCAGGGCGGACGCGGCGTGCATCAGCGGGCTGTTCCTGCCGGTGACGATCGTGCCGTCTCTCAGCTCGATCGCCGCCCCGCAGTAGATTCCCTCGTGTCCCTTTCCCTCTTGCTCTCCCGCGCGAGCCGCCTGCCGGGCCGGCTCGACCACGCGGCGGTCCTCCGGCACGACGCTGAGGACCTCCATCAGCCGCCCGACGCGCTCGACGGTCGTCTCGTCGACCAGGCCCAACACGTATTCGCAGGCGGAGCGGAAGTAGCGGCGAATGACCTCCTGCCGGGCCGCGTGCCGGACGACCGCGTCGTCGGTGATGCCGGAGGCGGCCCGGTTGACCCCCATTTCGGTCGGAGAGCGATAGACCGATTCCCCGCCGGTGATCCGCTCCAGGATCTTCCTCAGCACGGGAAAGGCCTCGACGTCGCGGTTGTAGTTGACCGTCGTCTGGCCGCACGCCTCGAGGTGGAAGGGGTCGATCATGTTCACGTCGCCCAGGTCGGCGGTGGCCGCCTCGTAGGCGACGTTGACCGGGTGACTCAGCGGCAGGCTCCAGATGGGGAAGGTCTCGAACTTGGCGTAGCCGGAGTGGATGCCCCGATGGTGGTCGTGGTACATCTGGCTCAGGCAGGTGGCCAGCTTGCCGCTCCCCGGCCCCGGGCCGCTCACCACCACCAGCGGCTTGCCGGTCGGGACGTACGGGTTGGCGCCGTAGCCTTCGTCGCTGACGATACGGGCGACGTCGCTCGGATAGCCCCTGGTGGACCGGTGCGTGTAGACGTCGACGTGGCGGTGCTGGAGCTTCTTTTGGAACAGCACGGCCCCGGGCTGGTCGTCGAAGCGGGTGATGACCACGCCGCGGAAATCCATGCCCCACTCGCGGAAGTCGTCGATCAGCTTCATCGCGTCGGCATCGTAGGTGATCCCGAAGTCGGCGCGGACCTTCTTCCGCTCGATGGCCCCGGCGTGGATGCAGAGCAGGATCTCGGCCTGGTCCCGAAGCTCCTTCAGAAGCCGCATCTTGACGTTGGGGTCGTAGCCGGGGAGAACGCGAGCCGCGTGACCGTCGAAGAGGATCTTCCCGCCGAACTCCAGGTAGAGCTTGTTGTCGGACCGGTCGACGCGTTCGAGAATCGCCGCCGTCTGCTCCTTCAAATAGTGCTCGTTGTCGAAGCCTCTGGCGCCTGGCACGTCTCTCGAACGATCCGCCTCGGTCTCCGTCGTGGCCGACATCGCCGCCTCCTGCCGCTTCTTGGCGTCGCTCACCGTCTATCCGGCACGGACTATGGATTGCACAGTGTATGAGGGTGCCACGGGCATCTTGCCCGTGCACTGGCGAGACGCCAGTGGCACCCAACCGTGGAGGTCCTTCCTTCTCCCGCTCAGCCCGGGCTTTCCCGCCGTTTCGACGCGGGGTCCGACCGCCGGTGATTGGCCGTGCCCGGTGGCGCCAGACTCGCCCCACTATAGTGCCCGCATCGGTCCTGTCAACGAGCCGAGCGGACCGGCCACGCGGCGGGGCGACTTCACTGCCGGATCTTGGCGGAGTAGTCCGGGCTGTCGCCGTGGAGATAGGCGAGCCGATTCACCCGGGCTCGCAGCCGGGCCTGGGCCAGCGAGACGTCGTTCAGAATCAGGCCCTTGTCGTGGAGCAGCTCGTCGAAGTGGCCCGGAAAGACGACCTGGTAATTGTAGGGCAGCTTCCGCGTGCCCAGGCGGTTGACGTGGCGGACGATGTTCGTCGTGCAGTTGTTCGTGAACGTGTTGTAGAACTCGGGCTGGTTGGCCAACTGGTTGGCCCGCCGCATCACGTCGACGAACGCCGCCCGGGCCTCCTCCCGCGTCAGTCGCGAGCGGTAGACGTACACGCCGTTCAAGTACACGTCGGTGCACTGCTTGATCAGGTCGCGCTCGTCGCCGATCACGTAGATCAGCTCGAACTGGCGAAGCACGCCATAAAGCGGCATGTACTTCTCGCCCTTCTCCCGGCGAATCTCCACCGAGAGACCCAGATACTCCTCGCCCTCAAAGCCGAAGCTCAACATCACGTGCGCCAGCCCCGGCGAGGCGAGGAACGGCACCACGATGAAATCGACCGACTCCAGCTTGTCCACGTCGAACGTCTTGTCGTAGTAGCGGACGTCGTAGTCGTCGGCGGTCCGGTAGTCGCAGTTGCGGATGTTGTGGACCGTGACCAGATGGCCGTCGATCTCGGCGTGGGGCAGCCGGGCCATGTCGGGCGACCAGTCGCGGTCGTTGGAAGGCTCCATGGCCTTGGCCACGCGGCCGGCCACCTCCTCCAGCGAGACGGCGACCTTCTCGACGGGGTCGGGCTCGGCCGGCGGCGTCTCGATCCGGACGACGTTTTCCGCCGCAGCGGCCGACAAGGCCCCGTCCGCCGACAACGCCGCATCGGCCGACGGCTTCAGCGTCGTGCATCCGAGCACCGGACACGCCAAGAGCCCGAACAGCCCGCAGCGAGCCACGATCAACCAACGGGATCGGAACATCACGGCAAATAGCGCTCCGCCCAGACCGCCCCAACGCCTCCGGGGCTCCGGCGCAGGCGTCGCACCCGAATCTCGGGGCGGCACCGCCACCGTGGTGCCCTGGCGGCACAGTTTGCGTAGCCTGGGAATTCTGCGCAGAAAAGGAAAGGCCAATTGGACGCCAGACGAGGGAAAACACGCGTGGGGCCGTTATTAGCGAAAATGGGCGTCCATGGCAAGGCGACTCGGCCGTCGGCACCATTGGGGCTCGGGGAGAAAACGGACCACTACGCGTCGGCCCAGTCGCCGCTGAGGATCACGTCGTCCTCGTAGGCGGGGTCAATCTGCTTGTCGTCCTCGAAGTCCTCGGAGGTGGTGGCCGTCAGTGTGTGGAAGTCGTCGAGGTAGATCGCCCGGTGGTCGTTCCAGAACTTGGCCTTGGCCGCGGCGTGGTCCACGTCGCCGGGGAAGGGGACGACCAAGTGGTCGACGCGCGCGGGGTCGTCGTACAGCCAGACGCGGTCGTCCCCGCCCGTGAACGCGGCGCGCAGCTCGGCAAAGCCCTCCGTCCGGCTGTAGAACGCGCCATGGTATAGTTTGGCCCAGGTGGCGTAGCCGGCAAACCGGGCCGCGTAGCTCGTGCCGCCGGCCGTTTCATCGTAGAGGGTGGCCGTGTCGGAGCCGTATCGGGAGTAGCCGTACATGTAGCGGAAGTTGAGCGCCTCGGCGAAGGCTCCGTTGCCGTACTCCATCCGGCTGTGGTCGGGCCGCGACCAGTAGGCGTCGTCCAGCGCCGAATCGAACAGCTTAACCGTGTCGTCGCTGCCCACGGCGGAAGCGGTCACCCCGTCAAAGCCTCCGGCCTGCACGTAGAACACGAGGCCGGAGTACATTCTCGATATGGTGTTTTCGGCCTTGAACCAGATCGCGTAGGAGATGCCCAGGTCGGCGGTCGTGTCGTAGAACTGGGCGGTGTCGGCCTGGCCGTCGTCGGAGGCGTAGCCGAGCACCCAGCGAAAGTCGTCGGCCTGGACCAGTGTCCCGTCCGCGTAGGTCATGGTGCCGCGGTCGGCGTAGGCCACCAAGGCGTCGGCCCCGGGCGAATCGAAGAGCTTGGCCGTGTCGTCGCCCCCGACCGCGGATGCGATCACCTCATCGAAGCCGTTGACCCGGTTATAGAACGTCGCCCCCTCGTACATCTTCGCAACGCCGTCGAAGCCTTTGAACCAGGTGGCGTAGGAGGTCCCCAGGTCGGCGGTGGTGTCGTACAGATGGGCCGTGTCGGTCTGGCCGTCGTCCGATGCGTAGGCGAAGAGCGAGCGGAAGTCGTCGGCCCGGACGATTGTCCCGTCGCTGCGGCTCATCGTAGCGCGGTCGGCGTAGGCATCGAAGGCGTCGGCCCCGGGCGAGTCGTAAAGTTGGGCCACGTCGGTCCAATCCGACCCGCTGGCCTGCACCTCGTTGAAGCCCTTGGCCCGATTGTAGAAGCCGAGGCCGTACATCTTCGCCTCGGTCGGCCAGGCGCGGAAGCGATCCTTGCTCCCGGCCAGGTCCTCGAAGATGGCCGTGTCGGTCTGTCCGTCGTCGGAGGCGAAGGCGTGGACGTAGCGGAACCCGACCGCCTGGACGAAGTGGTCTTCGAGCCCCTCGAATTTCAGTTTGGCGGACTCGGGCGTGGCCTCCAGCAGATCGGCGCCCGCCGAATCGCGAAGCTCGGCCACGTCGGCGTCGAGCGCCAACGTCCCGAGGAGGCCCGCGCCGGCCGAGGCCGCGGTCACCTGCCGGAAGCCCTCGACCCGGTTGTCGAAGCCGTCGCCGTAGATTCTGCCGTACGCGGGCGTGGCAACGAAGGTGTCCTTG
>Ga0307380_10003197_pt1 | contig 22795 bp, 9 predicted proteins | sample UN3MG_FD_202239 | JGI IMG/M metagenome (GOLD analysis project Ga0307380, IMG submission 202239) | Soil microbial communities from Risofladan, Vaasa, Finland - UN-3 | ecosystem: Environmental > Terrestrial > Soil > Coastal area > Acid sulfate soil | place: Finland: Risofladan, Vaasa | collected... | reverse complement strand
TCCACGCAGCCCACCAGCCCATAGTCCAGGCCTCCCAAGACCTCGGCTAGCGCACCCCGCACGGAACACGCACCACGCACCACGCATTACGCATTACGAATTACGCATTACGAATTACGCATCACGTTTCACGCATCACGCATCACGCCCCTTTGCTCTCCCCAGAACCTTGTGATATACTCACCGGCTGGTCGAAAGACCAGACACTGGCGTTCTCACGGTGAAGGATGCGCTCTGTCATAGATCAGCCGGAAACAACGGAGAGCCAACGCAGGGCGGGCTCGTATCCCGTCTGGCTCCCCTTTGTGTTGCGCCGTCTCTCGTTCATCGTCGTCGTCGCCGTCGCCATCGTGTACTTTTGCGTGCTCGGCGTGCGCCTTAGCCTCAACTCGGGCCCGCTGGGCCGCCCGCAGAGCGTGTGGAAACTGGCCGGGCCGGCGTTCGAGGAGACGGTTAACTTTTTCGCCGGGGCCTTGCGCGGCGACCTCGGCCGCGTGGCCGGGGAAGGCATCACCCAGCGCACCTGGATGCCGGTGACGCAACTGCTGGCCGAGACCTTCACCAGCAGCGCCACACTGCTGGCGCTGTCCATCGCCCTATCCACCGTGATCGGCGTGGCTGCCGGAGGGCTGGCCGCCGCCCGGCGCCACTCTCTGCTGTCCCTGCCCATGCTCACCCTGACGGTGATCGGCGTCTCGATCCCCAGTTTCTTCCTCGCCCTGCTGCTCCAGGTGGCCGACATCAAGTTCTACCAGCGCACCGGCACCGGCCTTTTCCCGATCCTCGGCCTGGGCGGATACCGCCGCAGCCTGATGCCCCACATCGTCCCGCCCGCCCTGGTGCTGGCCGCGCGCCCGCTGGCCTACATCACCCGCATCACCTTCATCTCCCTATCCGAGATCCTCGATCGGGACTATATCCGCACCGCCCGCGCCAAGGGCTTGCACCGGCGCAGCGTCTTCCAGCGGCACGCACTGCGCAATGCCAGCGTCAGCATTTTGACCGGGGTCGTCGTCTCGTTCCGCTTTGCGTTGGGCAGCCTGCCGGTGGCCGAGATCTTTTTCAACTGGCCCGGCCTGGGCGTCACCATGCTCAACGCCATTTATGCCCGCGATGCCCACGTCCTGGCGGTCCTGGCGCTGAGCCTGGGGGTGACCTTTCTCCTGATCAACCTGGCGGTGGACCTGCTCTACCGCCTGATAGACCCGCGCCTGCGTGGGGGGACTGAGGGAGAGGGCGCGTGAGGCTGGGGGAGTACCTGGCTCGCCTGCTGAATCCTCGCGCCGACCTGTCCAGGCTGCGCCACACTGCGGGGCAGCCTCTCCAGCCTGCCAAAGTGGATGGAGAAGTGCGGCGACGCCGCCTCCGCCCTCGCCACGTGCTGTTCAACGTCCCCCTGCTGGCCGGCGGGCTGATCGTGCTGGCGCTGTTCGTGGGCGTGCTGTTCGGCCCGCTCCTGGCTCCCCAGAACCCCTACCTGGGCGGTCGCCGCTCTATCGAATACGTGGATGGCACGCTCCACTCCCCGCCCTTCCCTCCTTCGCCCGAGTATCCGTTCGGCACTGATGAACTGGGACGAGACACGCTGAGCATGCTGCTCTATGGCACGCGCAACACGCTGGTGGCCGCCGCCTTCATCGCCATGGCACGCCTGGCCCTGGGAGTGGCCCTGGGCGGCCTGGCCGGCTGGAACCAGGGGCGGCTGCTGGACCAGGCAGTAATGGGCCTCATCCAGATGCTGATCTCGCTGCCGATGCTGCTGGTGGCGATGGTCCTCATCCTGGCGCTGGACATCCGGCGCGGCCTGCCGGTCTTTATCGTCGCCCTGTGCGCCATCGGATGGGGCGAGATTGCCCAGTACACCCGCGCCGAGTTCATCCGGCTCAAGAATGAGCCTTTCCTGGACAGTGGGCGAGCGATCGGGTTGAATGGGCTGGAGTTGGCCGTCCGCCACGTCCTGCCCAACCTCCTGCCGGCGCTGATCGTCATCACGCTGTTGGAGATGGGGGCCGTGCTGATGATCCTGGGCGAACTGGGCTTCGTCGGTGTCTACATCGGCGGCGGCCTGGCGGTCCAGATGGACGAGTTTACCCGGCAGCAGTATTTCGCCATGCCCGAGTGGGGGGCCATGATGGCCGGCTCACGGGCATGGGCGCGTGCTTACCCGTGGATGGTGTTATCGCCCGCCGTCGCCTTCTTTGCCTCGGTCGTTGGCTTCAACCTGCTGGGCGAAGGGCTGCGGCGGCTGATTGACCAGGGGTTGTTCAATACTGGCGTGCTGCTCAGTTGGCGGGGCATCGCCGCCAGTGCGCTCATCACCGCCGCCAGCGTCTACGTGATCCTCACGCTGGGGCCGGCCCCCTCCTACCGGCACCTGGCCGAGCAGGTCAGCCAGGCCAACCTGATGCGCCACGTCGCATTCCTCAGCGACCCCAGCCTGAACGGGCGTGGCGCCGGCAGCCCCGACGCACGGCGGGCGGCCGAGTACATCGCGCAGGAACTGGAAGCCTATGGCATCAGCGCGCCGCCCGGCGGCTGGCTGCGCGAGGTGCCGCTCACGCTGGCCCGCCCGGCCGAGCCGCCGGAACTGGTGCTGGTGGACGGGGCGGGGCGTGCGCTGGCCCCCTTCACCCGCCTGGCCGATTACGGCGAGTCCATCGAGCATCACGGCGGCAGCGGGCAGGCCGAGGCCCCGGTCACGCTCGTGCTTTTCGCCCCCGCCGAGGACATCGTCCGGCGTCCGCCGGAGGAAGCCTACGCCCGCTTCAAGGGGCTGGACCTGCGGGGGCGCATTGCACTGGTCATCGCCGGCAACGCGCCGGACGATTTCGTTACCGAGGCGCTCATCCGGGGCGCGTTGGGGGTGCTGATCGTCTCCGACGACGTGACACCGCGCAACCAGGTCCTCTCCAGCGACACCCTGGAGCGTCCCTCGCTGCCGGTCCTGCGCATCACGCCCGCCACCGCCGACGCCATCCTGGCGGGCGACGGGCTGGACGTGGCGGCGCTGCGCGAGGCCAGCCACGCGCTGGACGCGAACGTGGCCACCTGGGTCACCCGTGAACTCAACGCGCGTGTGCGCATGCGGGTCCAACTCCGGCCAGCCGAAACCGTCACCGCCTACAATGTCTTATGGCTGCTCGACGGTTCCGACGCCACGCTGGCGAACGAACTGGTCATCGTCTCCTGCCACTACGACGGGCTGGGACGCGCGCCGGTCCAGGCAGGCTTGCCAGAGTCGAGCGGCACGCTCTATCCCGGGGCCAACGGGGACGCCTCGGGCGTGGCGGCCATGCTCGAGATCGCCCGCCTGTGGCAGGCGCAGGAGTTCCAGCCGCGCCGCTCGGTGCTCTTTGCGCTGTGGGCCGGTGGCGAACTGCCCTACTCGGCCGCCCACTATTTCGACGACCAGCCGGCCGGCTTCATCCACCGCTACGACGTGGCGGCGGTCGTACACCTGGACCGGCTGGGCAGCGCGACGGGCAGCGGGCTGGTGGTCCAGCAGATGAGTGGGGGGGACAAACTGTTCGACCTGCTGGTCGCCAGCGCCGGACGGCTGAACGTGGAGGTCACCCGCGGCCCGGCGCTACTCCACCAGTATCAGGGGTTGTTCAAGGGGCAGAACGGTACACTCATCGTCACCTGGGGCAACCCGCCACCTGCCCTGGACGGCGACACGCCGGATCGCATTGACGCCCGCCACCTGAGCCGGGCCGCGCAGGCCATCAACCTGGCGCTGATCACGGCGGCCCACGAACCGAGATACTGAGGCGTGAAACGTGAAACGTGAAACGTGAGATGCAAAGGACTAGCGCACCTGAGCGCCGCCGTTGTCCGCCGGCGGCAGTATCTACGGTGTGCTTCCTCTAGCCAACTTGTCTAGCCAGCCGCGCACCTGCTCCGCATTTGGGTCCTCGATAGCCTCGTAAATGTCCAGCGCCTGCTCCCACAGTTGGCGCGCGCGCGCCGGGTCTCCCTGCCTGTCGGCTAACAGGCCCATGTTGGTAAGCTCCGCTCCCTCCCCGCGCTGGTCCCCAATCTCGCGAGCAATGGTTAGCGCCTGCTCGTGGTACTCGATCGCCCGCGGTAAATCCCCCAGGTCGGCGTAGGCCACCCCCAAGTTGTTCACGGTGCTCCCTACCACGCGCCGGTCCCCGATCTCGCGGGAGATGGTCAGCGCCTGCTCGTGGTACTCGATCGCCCGCCGCGTCTCCCCCAGGTGGCGGTAGGCAATCCCCAGGTTGCCCAGCCTATTGCCTTCCCCGCGCCGGTCCCCGATCTCGCGCGCGATCGCCAGCGCCTGCTCGTAATACTCGATCGCCCGCCGCACCTCCCCCAGGTTCTTGTAGGCAATCCCCAGGTTGCCCAGATCAGCCCCTTCCCCGCGCCGGTCCCCGATCTCCCGCGTGATCGCCAGCGCCTGCTCGTAATACTCGATCGCCCGGCGCGTCTCCCCCAGGTCGCTGTAGGCCAGCCCCAGGTTGCCCAGGTGTATCCCCTCGTTGCGCCGGTCCCCGATCTCACGGGCTACGGTGAGCGCCTGCTCGTAATACTCGATCGCCCGCCGCGTCTCCCCCAGGGCGCTGTAGGCAATCCCCAGGCTGCCCAGCCGGGCCCCCTCCCCGCGCCGGTCCCCGATCTCGCGCGCGATCGCCAGCGCCTGCTCGTAATACTCGATCGCCCGCCGCGTCTCCCCCAGGGCGCTGTAGGCAATCCCCAGGTTGCCCAGGTTCGCCCCCTCGTTGCGCCGATCCCCGATCTCCCGCTGAATCGCCACCGCCTGCTCGAAAGTTCCGATCGCCCGCCGCACCTCCCCCAGGCTGAAGTAGGCCAGCCCCAGGTTGCCCAGGTGCACCCCCTCCGCGCCTTTGTCCCCGATCTGGTGGGCGGCTGCCGCCGCCGCTTCCAGGATGGGGATCCTGTCCCTGGGCGGCAGCCGCAGGTCCAACACATACGCCACCCGGCCGGGAAACTCGCTCGTCCACTGCGCCGCCGCCTCGTCCCCCCGCTCCCGCATCCGCCCGTACGCCGCCCGCAGGTGCGGCCACGCCCCGTCGAACAGCCGCAGCCCCTCCAGCACGTGCTCCCCGCCCTGCAGGTACACGTCGTTCGCCCGCCTCCCCACCGCCAGGTAGTACGCTGCGTGGCGCGCCGCCGCCTCCCCCAGCCGTGCCCGTTCCCCCTCCTCGTCCCGCTTCCTACCCCCGTACCCGAACGCATCCTCCGCCACCAGCCGCATCAGGTCGTGCAACCGGTATAGCCCCCCCTCCCGCTCGTACAGCACCAGGCTGCGCGCCGCCAACTCGCTCAGCCCATCCCGCGCTTCCCCCTCCTCCACCCCCCACACCGCCGCCACAGCGGACCGTCCGAACGGGGCGGGAAACACCGACAGCATCTGCCAGCGCGCCGCCAGTTCGGGTTGCTCCCGCACCAGTTGCGCCGCGCTCAGCCCCAGCACCGCCCCCACGTCCAGGTCCTCGTGCTTCAGCCGCGCCAGCCGCTCCCGCTCATTCGCCAAGGCCTGCGCATACTCTGCCGTGCTCCAGTCCGGTTGCACCACCAGAAAGTCGCCCGCCACCCGCAGCGCCAGCGGCAGCCGCCCGCACAAGCCCACAATCGCGCCCAGTTCCTCGTCCGTTGCCCGGCCCTGCCCCACGATCGTCTGCAAGAGCGCGCACGCCTCCTCCACCGGCAAGGCATCCAGGTCAAAGTGCCGCAGCCCCGGCAGCGAGAGGCCGCGCCGCGAGGTCACCACCAGCCCGCAGCCCGCCGGAACCACCAGCGGCCGGACCTGGGCCGAGTTGGCCGCGTTGTCCAAGAGCAGCAACACCCTCCGGCCCTCCAGGGTTGTCCGGTACAGGGCGGTCACCTCGTTCGGCTCGTCCGGCAGCCGCACCTCGGGCTGAAAAGCGTGGACCACCTGGCCCATCGCCTCCACCGGGGTGAGTGGCCGTTCCGCCGTGCCCCCCATCTCCACCACGATCTGCCCGTCGGGGTACTGCGCGGCCACTTTGTGCGCCACGTGCACGGCCAGCGCCGTCTTGCCCACGCCGCCCATACCGCCGATGGCCGAGATCGTCGCCCCCCCTGCCTCCCCGCCCAGCAGCGCCACCAACTCCCCCACTTCGCCCTCCCGCCCCGTAAAGTCCGCCAGGTCGGCGGGGAGTTGGTGCAGCGGGCTGACCGGAGCCACGAGCGGACGCGGCGGCCCCAGGACCTCGGCGACCGAGTCCCGGGTCACCCTGCCTCCGCCCACGCGAGTGGACTGCCGCATAAAGTACTCGAGCAACAGCGCGTGTGCCTCCTTCCAGTCGGCCCGGCCGTAGGCCTGCAACTTGGCCTGCACGTTCGCCTTCACCGCGTCCACCGACAGGTACTCCACCAGCGCCGTGCGCCCCAGCACCTCGTAGAAGCGGCCCGCATCCACGGGCGCCTTCTCCTCCTTCAGGGCATAGCGGGCGAGGTGCTGGCAGAGCGTGGTTGCCTGGTCGCACTGCCTCACAGTGCCATCCTTGATCGCGGACTTGACCCGCACCAGGTCCGGGCTGAACGGGCGATTGGTGAGGAACACGAAGCGGCCCTTGTCCGGCTCCTCGAAGGCGCGGCTCTCGTAGAAGCGGTAGAGCGCCTTGAGGAGCAGGGAGTCGGTGGGTGTCCAGCGCTCCCCCTCCGCCTGCTTGGTCTTGACCTGGATCAGGATGCGGCGGTCGCCGTTGATCAGGTTGATGTCCTCCAGTTCCACGCCGTTCTGCCGGTCCTCCCCCTCCAACTGCATCTCGGCCACTTCGCCCAGGAAGCCCTGGATCAGGTCGAACAGGGTGGGGTCGTAGCGCACCGGCTCGAAGAAGTGGTTGAGGGCCAGCAGCAGGGCGCACTCCCACTGGTAGACGTAACCTCCGCCAACTTGCAGATCGGTCTCACTCATCGCTCTGTCCTCTTCACCACTCGACGAGCCCGTGGTTACGTTGTGCTTCCTGCAGCCAACTCGTCCAGCCAGCCGCGCACTCGTTCCGCGTTGGGGTCCTCGATGGCCTCGTAGATCCTCAGGGCCTGCTCCCATAGTTGGCGGGCGCGGGCCAGGTCTCCCAGGCTCTTGTAGGCCAAGCCCAGGTTGCCCAGCCGCTGCCCCTCCCCCCGTCGGTCCCCGATCTCGCGGGCAATCGCCAACGCCTGCTCATAGTACTCAATCGCCCACCGCACTGCCCCCAGGGCGGCGTAGGCACTGCCCAGGTTGCCCAGCCGATTCCCCTCTCCTCGTTGGTCTCCGATCTCGCGGGCAATGACCAGCGCCTGTTCGCAGTACTCGATCGCCCGCCGTACCTCCCCCAGGACGGCGTAGGCCAGCCCCAGGTTGTTCAGGTGATTCCCCTCCGCACGCCGGTCCCCAATCTCGCGGGCAATCGCCAGCGCCTGCTCATGGTACTCGATCGCCTGCCGCCCTTCCCCCAGGTCGGTGTAGGTCAGCCCCAGGTTGCCCAGGGCATTCCCCTCCCCGCGCCGGTCGCCGATCTCGCGGGCAATCTCCAGCGCCTGCTGATAGTACTCGATTGCCCGCCGCACCTCCCCCAGGTCGCGGTAGGCACTCCCCAGGTTGCCCAGATGCGCTCCCTCCCCGCCCCGGTCCCCGATCTCGCGGGCCACTGTGAGTGCCTGATCATAGCACTTGATCGCCCGCCGCACCTCCCCCAGGCTATAGTAGGCACTCCCCAGGTTGCCCAGGGTATTCCCCTCCCCGCGCCGGTCCCTGATCTCGCGGGCAATGACCAGCGCCTGCTCGTAGTACTCGATCGCCCGCCGTACCTCCCCCAGGACGGCGTAGGCCAGTCCCAGGTTGCCCAGGCGATTTCCCTCCCCGCGCCGGTCCCCGATCTCGCAGGCCACTGTGAGCGCCTGCTCATGGTACTCAATCGCCCGCCGCACCTCCCCCAGATTCTTGTAGGCAATCCCCAAGCTGCCCAGGGCATTCCCCTCCCCGCGCCGGTCCCCAATCTCGCGGGAGATGGCCAGTGCCTGCTCGTAGTGCTCGATCGCCTGCCGCACTTCCCCCAGGTCGGCGTAGGCAGTCCCCAGGTTGCCCAAGTGCGCCCCCTCCGCGCCTTTGTCCCCGATCTGGTGGGCGGCCGCCCCCGCCACTTCCAGGATGGGGATCCGGTCCTTCGGCGGTAGCCGTAGATCCCACACGTACGCCGTCCGGCCAGGAAACTCGCTTGTCCACTGCGCGGCCGCCCGATCCCCTCGCTCCCGCATCCGCCCATACGCTGCCCGCAGGTGCGGCCACGCCTCGTCGAACTGCCGCAACCCCTCCAGAACGTGCTCCCCGCCCCGCATGTACAGAACATTGGCCTCGCTCCCCACCTCCAGGTAGTACACCGCGTGGCGCATCGCCGCCTCCCCCAGCCGCGCCCGCTCCCCCTCCACGTCCCGCTCCCCGCCCCCGTACCCGAACGCATCCTCCGCCACCAGCCGCATCAGGTCGTGCAGCCGGTACAGTCCCCCCTCCCGCTCGTACAGCACCAGGCTGCGTGCCGCCAGTTCGCTCAGTCCATCGTGTGCCTCCCCCTCCTCCACCCCCCACACCGCCGCCGCGGCGGCTCGCTCGAACGGCGCAGGGAACACCGCCAGCATCTGCCAGCGCGCCGCCAGGTCCGCTCGCTCCCGCACCAGTTGCACTGCGCTCAAGCCCAGCGCCGCCCCCACGTCCAGGTCCTCGTGCTTCAGCCGCGCCAGCCGCTCCCGCTCATTCGCCAACGCCCGCGCATACTCCCCCGCGCTCCAGTCCGGGTGCACCACCAGGAAGTCGCCCGCCACCCGCAGCGCCAGCGGCAGCCGCCCGCACAACTTCACAATCGTGCCCAGTTCCTCCCCCGTCGCCCGCCCCTGTCCCACGATCGTCTGCAGGAGAGCGCACGCCTCCTCCTCCGGCAAGGCGTCCAGGTCAAAGTGCTGTAGCCCCGGCAGCGAGATGTTGTGCCGCGAGGTCACCACCAACCCGCAGCCCACCGGCACCACCAGCGGCCGCACCTGGGCCGAGTTGGCCGCGTTGTCCAGGAGCAGCAGCGCCTTGCGGCTCTCCAGGGTCGTGCGGTAGAAGCCAGCTACCTCATTGGGGTCGTCCGGCAGCCGCAACTCGGGCTGGAAGGCGTGCACCACCTGGCCCATCGCCTCCACCGGTGCGAGCGGCCGCTCGGAGGTGCCGCCCATCTCCACCACGATCTGCCCGTCGGGGTACCGCGCGGCCACCCGGTGGGCCACGTGCACGGCCAGTGCCGTCTTGCCCACGCCGCCCATGCCCCCGATGGCCGAGATCGTCGCACCGGCGCCGCCGCTCAGCAGCGCCGCCAACTCGCGCACTTCGCCCTCCCGGCCGGTAAAGTCTGCCAGGTCGGCGGGGAGTTGGTGCAGCGCGGGAAGCGCAGCGGCCTCGACTTTGTGGGTGACCTCAATCCTGCCGCGTAGCTCCACCTCAAGGCGCAGAAACTGCCGTGCAATCGCATCGCTGGGCTCCGCGCCACCGGCGTAGCGCGCCTCGTGCTCGGCCTTCATCCGCCGCAGCTCCTCCACCGTATACCTTTTGGGATCCCCGTCCACCCGGGCGTGGTGCGTTGGGCACAACAGCACCAGGTTCCCGAACCCGTGCCGCTCCTCGTCCGTCTGTTCCGTGTCGTACCGCGGCCCATCGGAACTCTTGGCCGTGATGTGGCACACCTCACCCATAACGGAACCGCTGGCCTCGTCCACCAGCCGCTCCTCACACCCTGGAAACGCGCACCGGTTTCCCGATACCGCAAACAGCCTCTTGACGGTCGCTACGCTTGGTCCAGCCATCAGTGCTCCCTTTCGACGCGCCTACCGCCCGATGCACGAGTGATCCAACCTGATCCCGCCCTCTTCTCCCCCGGCTACTGCCTACCCCTCATTCAGTTGCTTCAGCCACCCCCGCACCCGCTCCGCGTTCGGGTCCTCAATGTCCTCGAAGACGCGCAGGGCCTGCTCCCACAGTTCGCGGGCACGTACCAGGTCCCCCACGTTCTTGTAGGCCACGCCTAGGTTGCCCAGGTGAATCCCCCCCATTCGCCGGTCCCCGATCTCGCGGTCAATCGCCAGCGCCTGCTCATAGTGCTCAATCGCCCGCCACACCTCCCCCAGGCTGTAGTAGGCATTCCCCAGGCTGCCCAGGTCAGCACCCTCCCCGCCCCGGTCCCCGATCTCGCGGGCAATCTCGAGCGCCTGCTCATAGTACTCGATCGCCCGCCACACCTCCCCCAGGGCAGCGTAGGCAATCCCCAGGTTGCCCAGGTCGTTCCCCTCCATTCGCCGGTCCCCGATCTCGCGGGCAATCTCGAGCGCCTGCTCATAGTACTCGATCGCCCGCCGCACCTCCCCCAGGACGAAGTAAGCATTCCCCAGGTTGCCCAGGCGCACACCCTCTCCGCGCCAGTCGCCGAGCGCGCGGTGGATAGCCAGCGCCTGCTCATAGTGCTCGATCGCCCGCCGCACGTCCCCCAGGGCAGCGTAGGCTACCCCCAGGTTGCCCAGGTCGTTCCCCTCCATTCGCCGGTCCCCGACCTCCCGGGCAATCGTGACCGCCTGCTCACAGTGCTTGATCGCCCGTCGCACCTCCCCTAGGTCAGCGTAGGCCCGCCCCAAGGCGCCCAGGTGCGCTCCCTCCCCGCGCCGGTCGCTGAGCGCGCGGGCGGCCGATACGGCCGCCTCCAAGATGGGGATCTTATCCCGTGGGGCTAGCCGCAGGTCCAACACGTACGCCACCCGGTCGGGAAAAGCACTCGTCCACTGCAAGGCTACTTCATCCTCCCGCCCCCGCATCCGACCATACGCCGCCCGCAGGTGCGGCCACGCCCCGTCGAACTGCCGCAGCCCCTCCACCACCTGCTCCCCGCCCTGCAAGTACAAGGCGTCGGCCCGCCTCCCCATCTCCAGGTAGTACGCGGCGTGGCGTGTGACTGCTTCTCCCAGCCGCTCCCGCTCCCGCTCCCCCTCCCTCTTCCCGCCCCCGTACCCGAACGCATCCTCCGCCACCAGCCGCATCAGGCCGGGCAACCGGTACAGTCCACCCTCCCGCTCGTACAGCGCCAGGCTGCGCGCCGCCAACTCGCTCAGCCCGTCACGGGCCTCCCCCTCCTCCACTCCCCACACCGCCGCTGCGGCCGCCTGCTCGAACGGGGCAGGGAACACCGACAGCATCTGCCAGCGCGCCGCCAGTTCGGGTTGCTCCCGCACCAGTTGCGCCGCGCTCAGCCCCAGCGCCGCCCCCACATCCAGGTCCTCGTGCTTGAGTCGCACCAACCGCTCCCGCTCGTCCGCCAACGCCTGCGCGTACTCTCCCGCGCTCCAGTCTGGGTGCACCACCAGAAAGTCCCCCGCCACCCGCAGCGCCAGCGGCAGCCGCCCGCACAAGCCCGCAATCGCGTCCAGTTCCTCCCCCGTCGCCCGTCGCCTGCCCACGATCGTGCGCAGCAACTTGCGCGCTTGCTTCTCCGGCAAGGCGTCCAGGTCGAAGTGCCGCAGCCCTGGCAGCGAGATGCTGTGCCGCGAGGTCACCACCAGCCCGCACTCCGCCGGGGGCACTAGCGGCCACACCTGGGCCGAGTTGGCCGCGTTGTCCAAGAGCAGCAGCGCCTTGCGGCCCTCCAGGGTCGTCCGGTAGAAGGCAGCCACCTCGTTGGGGTCCTCCGGCAGCCGCATCTCGGGCTGGAAAGCGCGGACCACCTGGCCCATGGCTTCGACGGGGGTGACCGCCCGCTCGGAGGTGCCCCCCATCTCCACTACGATCTGCCCGTCAGGGTACTGTGCGGCCACCTGGTGCGCCACGTGGACGGCCAGCGCGGTCTTGCCCACGCCCCCCATACCGCCGATGGCTGAGATCTTCGCCCCGCCCCCGCCCCCGCTCAGCAGCGCCACCAACTCGTGCACTTCCTCCTCCCGCCCGGTGAAGTCGGGGAGGTCGGCGGGGAGTTGCTGGGTATGAATGGTGTAATCACCGCCCGACAGCTTGTTGACGGTGACCACGTCGTGGTAGACGACCACATTGCCCTCGCCGGTGATGACGGTCGAGCCGATCAGCGTTGACAGCTGGGCGGCGAGGCTGGGGTCCTCCGCCAGGAGCCGCTTCAAGCGCTCAAGCAGGTCGGTCTTAAGCTCTTGACCTTCTACTAGCCCGCGTTTTGACTCCTCGAGGCTTGATATTGGCTTGTGGACGATCTCTGGCTCCGAGGGATGCAGGGCTAGGCCAAGATCCCCAGCACGTGTTCGCAGTGCACGTATCAGGCGCTCATACCCTGTCTTCTGATAGAAGTCAACCCACTGCCAGCGCCGAAGACGTTCAGGAACGTCACACTCTTCTAAACGGAGAGGGATCAAGAAGATGGTGCCCTCGGGCTGTTTGTCAGCCACATCCAGAGCATCCTTGATCTCTTTCTGGACGTAACCGGCCTTCGTGATTGCTCTACTCGAAAGACAGATGATAGCCGCATCTGAAGACCGCACGGCTTTTGGTATCTCCAGTTCCCAGTCTTGTCCAGGCAACAGGTCCTCCTCATCAAGCCAAGGGGCAATCCCATCAGCGCGTAGCCGACGGTAGAGGTCGCGCACTGCGGGCTTGTCACCGGAGGCGTGGCAGAGAAACACCTTCAACTGACGTGGCGGTCGCATGGGCGCCACCAACTCGCCCATTTCCTTCTCCCGCCCGGTAGAGTCCGCCAGGTCGGCGGGGAGTTGGTGCAGCGGGCTGACCGCAGCCACGGGAGCACGCGCCGGTCCCAGGACCTCGGCGACCGACTCCCGGGTCACCCTACCTCCACCCACGCGGGTGGACTGCCGCATAAAGTACTCAAGTAGGAGCGCGTGCGCCTCCTTCCAGTCGGCCCGGCCGTAGGCCTGCAGCTTGGCCTGCACGTTCGCCTTCACCGCGTCCACCGACAGGTATTCCACCAGCGCCGTCCGCCCCAGCACCGCGTCGAAGCGATCCCTATCCACGCCCGCTTTCTTCTCTGTCTTCGCGTAGCGGACCAGTTGCTGGTACAGTTTACCCACCTCAGCACATTGACTCACTGTGCCCTTCTTGATGGCCGACTTGACCCGCACCAGGTCCGGGCTGAACGGGCGATTGGTGAGGAACACGAAGCGGCCCTTGTCTGGCCCCTCGGCGAAGGCGCGGCTCTCGTAGAAGCGGTAGAGCGCCTTGAGCAGCAGCGAGTCGGTGGGCGTCCAGCGCTCCCCCTCCGCCTGCTTCGTCTTGACCTGGATCAGGATGCGCCGGTCGCCGTTGATCAGGTTGATGTCCTCCAGCTCGATGCCGTTGTGCCGGTCCTCTCCCTCCAACTGCATCTCGGCCACCTGGCCCAGGAAGCCCCGGATCAGGTCGAACAGGGTGGGGTCGTAGCGCACCGGCTCGAAGAAGTGGTTGAGGGCCAGCAGGAGCGCACACTCCCACTGGTAGACGTACCCGCCACCGACTTGCAGATCCGTTTCGCTCATTGCCCTGTCCTCTTCAGTACACCCGACCAGCCCACGGTTACGGTGCGCTTGCTCCAGCCAACTCGTCCAGCCAGCCGCGCACCCGCTCCGCGTTAGGGTCCTCAATGGCCTCGTAGATCTTTAGGGCCTGCTCCCACAGTTGGCGGGCACGGGCCAGGTCTCCCTGCTCTTTGGCCAATATGCCCAGGTTGGCCAGTTGGTTTCCTTCCCCGCGCCGGTCCCCGATCTCGCGGGCTACGGTGAGCGCCTGCTCGTAATACTCGATCGCCCGCCGCACCTCCCCCAGGTCGCTGTAGGCACTCCCCAGGTTGCCCAGATGATTCCCCTCCCCGCGCCGGTCCCCGATCTCGCGCGCAATCTCCAGCGCCTGTTCGTAGTACTCGATCGCCCGCCGGGTCTCCCCCAGGGCGAAGTAGGCGTTCCCCACGTTGCCCAGGTCAGTCCCCTCCCCGTGCCGGTCCCCGATCTCGCGGGCAATCTCAAGCGCCCGCTCGTGGTACTCGATCGCCCGTCCCACATTCCCCAGATCCGCGTAGGCCAGCCCCAGGTTGCCCAGGTGATTCCCCTCCCCGTACCGGTCCTCGATCTCGCGGGCAATCTCCAGTGCCTGCTCGTGGCACTCGATCGCCCGCCACACCTCCCCCAGGTGGCGGTGGGCCAGCCCCAGGTTGCCCAAAGACTTCTCTGCTATCCTCCGGTCTCCGCTCTCGCGGGCAATGGCGAGCGCCTGTTCGTAATACTCAACCGCCCGCCGCACTTCCCCCAGACAGTCGTAAGCCGATCCCAACTCGCCCAGGTGAGTCCCCTCTCCGCGCCGGTCCCCGATCTCGCGGGCAATGGCTAGCGCCTGCTCGTAGTACTCGATCGCCCGCCCTGCATCCCCCAGGGCGAAGTAGGCATTCCCAAGATTGCTCAGCCAATTCCCCTCACTGCGCCGGTCGCCGATATCGCGGGCAATGATGAGCGCCTGCTCGAAAGCTCCGATCGCCCGCCGCACCTCCCCCAGGCGATAGTAAGCTGCCCCCAGGCTGCCCAGGTCCACTCCTTCCCCACGCCGATCCCCGCGCTCACGGTCAATAGCCAGCGCCTGCTGGTAGTACTCGATCGCCCGCCGTGCATCCCCCAGGTCAGCGTAGGAATTCCCCAGGTTGGCCAGGTCTGCCCCCTCGCCGCGCCGGTACCCGATCTTGCGGGCAATAGCCAGCGCCTGCTCGTGGTACTCGATCGCCCGCCGCGCCTCCCCCAGGTCGGCGTAGGCAACCCCCAGATTGCCCAAGTGAGTCTCCTCCCCGTGCCGGTCCCTGATCTCGCGGGCAATGGCCAGTGCCTGCTCGTAGTACTCGATCGCCCGCCCTGCATCCCCCAGGGCGAGATAGGCACTTCCTAGGCTGCCCAGGTCCTTGCCCTCCGCCCGTCGGTCCCCTGCCGCCCGCGCCGCCTCCACCGCCCAACGCAGCAGCCGTACTGCCTCCCGCGCGTGGCCCTGCAGGTCCAGGAACTCGCCACCGCCATAGAGCCAGTGCGCCAGCGCCTGCACCCCTCCGTTCTCCCCGCTCTCCAAAGACCACTCCCCCGCCGCCATCAGATTCCCCAGTTCCCCCTCCAGCGCTCTAAAGTCGTCCGTGTACTGCTCCGCGAACCCCACATAGTATGCCAGGTGCGCCGCCCGCAGCCCCTCCCACCCCCCCGCCTCGCGCGCCAGCACCCGGCTATAATCCGCCAACAGCGGGTGCAGTTCGTACCGCCCCGGCACCTGGCTGGGCCGCAGCAACGACAGCGCCTCCAGGTCTGTCAATCCTCGCTCTACTTCGCCCTGCTCCTCATCCAGTACCCCCGCCACTGCGGATGGTGCAAACCCACCCTCCGCCATCACCCCCAGCGCCCGGAACAGCCGCTGCTGCCACTCCTCCAGCGCCTCGTAACTCAGCGCGAACGCCCCTGCCACGCTGTCCTCCGGCCGCTTCGCCAGCGGCAGGCACAACTCCGCCACCAGGCTCCGCGCTTCCTTCAGCCGCGCCAGGTACTCCCCCGCGCTCCAGTTCCGCCGCCTCATCAGCCGCGCCGCGATGTCCAGCGCCAGAGGCAGCCCCCCCAGCCGCTGCGCCAGGTCCCCCCGCGCCGCCCGTTCCTCCTCGTCCGTCGTCTCCCCCAGGATGCGCGCCAGCAGCGCCTTCGCCTCCCGCTGCTCCATCTCCCCCACCGGCAGCACCTGCCCGTGGCGTTCCAGCTCCGTGAACGAGCGCCGGCTTGTCACCAGCGCCACGCAGCCCGGCACGCCTGGCAGTAGCAGCGGGAATTCCTCCACCGGTACCCCTTCGGCGTTGTCCAGGATCACCAGCGCCTCCCGCGTGCCCAGCACCGTGCGCACCAGCCCCGCCAGTCCCTCGGCGTCGGGTACTTGCCTGGCCTGCTCCCCGTAGCCGTAGGAGGTCGCCACGTGCCGCAGCGCCGAGGCCACGTCCCGCCGGCGCAGATCCACCCACACCACGCCGTCGCGGAACCGCTCCCCCCACCGGTGCGCCGCGTGCACGGCCAGCGCCGACTTGCCCACCCCGGCGATCCCGTGCAGCCCCACCAGGCCCACCGTCTGCCCACTTCCAGGCCGCAACAGCCCGTCCAGCTCGTCCAGGTACTCCTCGCGCCCGGTGAAGGTCGCCAGGTCGGCGGGGAGTTGGCGGGGGCAGAGGGCGACTTGCGGGCCGGTTGCGCCGCCATAGCCGGCCTGGAAGAACTCCTCCACGATTTCTGGGTACCGCTTCACTAAAGCGTCCAACTCAGTCCCGGCCCAGAAGTGGCATTCCATCTTCCCGGCGCGGGCGCGCGCTCGCCGGCGGGTCTCGTCCGAGACATCGCAGACGACGAGGAAGGCGAGCGCCACAGGGCGCAGATCCTCGGGGAGATCCAGAACCTTGTCGACCTCCGCTTCTGCGTCGGTGGGGCCGAAGTGCTGCACGCGCTTGCACTGGAAGGCCCACAATCGTCCTTCACGCCACGCGATAATGTCACGTCCCTGTTCCCTCCCCGCTGCGCCCAGGTGCTCGGCGCGCTCGTACCCCTCAGACTTGACGAGCCACAGGCAGAGCCGCTCAAAATCGCGCGCTGAGAGCTTGTCGAAGGGCAGAGTGTGGGCTGTCCCGGTCATAGGCGGCTTGGACTGACTCACGGGTATGCCTCCAGCTTTGATGTGACAGATCCGGTGCTTCTCTCAGTTCTCCCCAAACCACAACGCCGCCCGCTTCTCTCCGATGTGCTCACTGGCGCTCAGTGTCTCCTCGCTCGCCCGAGCAGGCACAGCCTCAACGATCTGCCACAGATGACGCCTGTACGCAGCCAGCATCAGACGCGCTGCTGCATGCTCAGTAGGGATAGCAGTGCTTACAGGGTACCTGCGATCCTCCCTGTCTCTTGACGCTTAAAAGAGAGGCCAGTTGAAGACAAGCCAAAGAACCAACCCTGCAATCACTTCTAGAGTTATGACGGATAGGGGGATCCAAAAGCCGATGAGAGCGAATGCAGAGACTCTATTCAGAGCAGCCAAGCGTACCTCGGAATCCTGCAGCTCAGATATCTCTCGTACCTCGGAAGCTATGCCCCCAGGGTGGATGCGCAGAGATGTTTCCCTATCATCGGGTGCATATCTCTTCTGCAGCTGAAGCCCACGATAATAGTAAGCGGCAAGAAATTTCCTAGCGCGCCTGTCCATGATAGTGAAAAGCACCAGAATCGCAGCGCTCACGAAGAATACCCCAGCCTTTTGAACAGCGAGAGCAACGCCAAGGGCCGTCAGATTCGCGGTTCCGAAGAACGTGCCAAGCTGCACTCGTAAGTCCTGAAGTGAGCCGATTCGCTCGAACACCTCGCGGAATTCCATTTTGTGGTACTCGTCTATCTCTTCGGCTGGCTGATCCTCAACGGCATTGAGCTGCGCCATTGCCTGCCTCCTGTCCACTTCACCTGACCAACCAATTCTCGCCTCAGTTCTCGTTTATCCCTACCAACACCTGTTGCCTCTGTCGATTCACTGGCGCTCGATGCCTACTTGCCGACCCAAGGGGGCACAGCCCCAACGAGCGCCCAGAGGGGGCACGCCCCCTCTGGGCGCCCCCCAGCATTCAGCATCCAGAAACCGGAAGTCAGAAATCAGAAGGCGGGAGAGCCAGGGACATCACCACCCGCAACCCCACATTGAGGTCGAAGTAGCCTGGGATGAACCTGCCGCGGTACGCGCAGTGGGCGAGCCTCTGATTGACGCCCCACGACCCCCCACGCACCACAAGCCGGCGACTGCCCGGCTCATATTCGCTGGCCGTCCACTCCCAGACATTGCCAGCCATATCCACGCATCCGTAGGGGCTATCTCCCTGCGGCGAGTACTGGCCCACCGGCGTAGTGCCGCTGGTATCGGCCTCCTCCGAGTTGCAGCGCCCCTCTGCCCACTCACCCCACGGGTAGTCCCGCCCATCCGTCCCCCGCGCTGCCTTCTCCCACTCCTCCTCGGTGGGCAAGCGCCCACCGGCCCACGTGGCATAGGCCACCGAATCGTCCCAGGAGACGTTGACCACCGGGTGGTCAGTAATCTTCTCCGCGGGGGTCTTGCCCTCCCAGTGCTCTGGCGGTTTGTGCTCCGTCTCGGCCACGAAACGGGCGTACTCGGCATTAGTGACAGGGGCCTTGTCAATCCAGAATTCGGGCAGTTCGACCTCTCTCTTGTCGTAGCCGTAGAGAAACTTGCCCGCCGGCACGCGCACCATCTCCTTGCCATCCTTGGGATTGCGCCAGCGATCTCTGGCAGCCAGGCCGATGGATTTGGCGCGTGCTCTCAACGCACGGAGCAGACGCTCATACCCTGTCTCCTGAAAAAGGTCAACCCCCTGCCAGCGCCGAAGGCGTCTAGGAACCTCACACTCTTCTAGGCGGAGAGGGATCAAGAAGATAACACCCTCGGGCTGTACGTCAGCCACACCCAGAGCGTCCCTGATTTCCTTCTGGACGTCGCCGGCCTTTGTGATTGCCCTACTCGACAGGCAGATGATAACCACGTCTGAAGACCGCACAGCCTTTGACATCTCCAGTTGCCAGTCTTGCCCGGGCAGCAGGTCTTCCTCATCCAGCCAGGGAGCGATACCATCGGAGCGCAGCCGATGGTAGAGGCTGTGTACTGCGCGCTTGTCACCGGAGGCGTGACAAAGAAAAACCCTTAACTTGCGTGGCAGTCCTGTAGAGGCGGCAGGTAGGGGAGATGCGGAGTGGGCTGACACAGGTAGGGAACGCAGTTGATCAGGGGAGAGTGTGAGGTGGAGTTGCCCAATCTGGATGGCATAGTCACCCGCCGACAGCTTGTTGACAGTGGCGACATTGTGGTCGCCGACCACGTTGCCGTCGCCGGTGATGGCGGCTAGCCGGGCGGCGAGGGTGGGGTCCTGTGCCAGGAGCTGCTTCAAGCGCTCAAGCAGTTCGGCAAACTGGGGCAGAAATTGCTGTGCAATCGCGTCGCTGGGCTCCGCGCCACCCGCGTAGCGCGCCTCGTGCCGGGTCTTGATCTCCAGCAGTCTCTCCACCGTGTACGTCTCGGCGCCGCTGTCAATCACGTCGTGGTGGAGTGGGCACATCAGCACCAGGTTGGCAAACCCGTGTCGCTTCTCTTCGCTCTGCTCGGGGTCGTAGCGTGGGCCGCCCGGGCTATCCGCCTTGATGTGGCAGATGCGCCCCGTGACCTTGCCACTCGCCTCATCCACCAGGGGTAGGGCACACCCCGGAAACGCGCACCGGTTCCCCGATACTGCAAACAGTCTCTTGACGGTCGCTACGCTTGGTCCAGCCATCAGTGCTCCCTTTCGACGCGCCTACTGCCCGGTGCACGAGTGATCCAACCTGATCCCGCCTTCTTCTCCCCTGGCTACTGCCTACCCCTCATTCAGTTGCTTCAGCCGACCGCGCACCCGCTCCGCGGTGGGGTCCTCGATGGCCTCGTAAATCTTCAGGGCCTGCTCCCACAGTTGGCGGACGCGGGCCAGGTCCCCCAGGTTCTTGTACGCCGAGCCCAGGTTGCTCAGATCAGCACCCTCCCCGCGCCGGTCGCCGATCTCGCGGTCAATCGCCAGCGCCTGCTCGTAATACTCGATCGCCCGCCGCGTCTCCCCCAGGGTGAAGTAGGCACTCCCCAGGTTGCCCAGCCAATTCCCCTTGTTGCGCCGGTCCCTGATCTCGCGGGCGATCGCCAGCGCCTGCTCGTAATACTCGATCGCCCGCCGCGTCTCCCCCAGGTCGCTGTAGGCATTCCCCAGGTTGCCCAGCCTATTGCCTTCCCCGCGCCGGTCCCCGATCTCCCGCGCGATCGCCAGCGCCTGCTCGTAGTACTCGATCGCCCGCCGCGTCTCCCCCAGGTCGCTGTAGGCCAGACCCAGGGCGCCCAGGGCGTTCCCTTCCATTCGCCGGTCCCCGATCTCGCGGTCAATCTTCAGCGCCTGCTCGTAATACTCGATCGCCCGCCGCGTCTCTCCCAGGTCGCTGTAGGCATTCCCCAGGTTGCCCAGATCAGCCCCTTCCCCGCGCCGGTCCCCGATCTCCCGTGCGATGGCCAGCGCCTGCTCGTGATACTCGATCGCCCGCCGCGCCTCCCCCAGGTCGCTGTAGGCATTCCCCAGGTTGCCCAGGTGCCAGCCCTGGGCCTGTCTTCGGTCCAGTCTGCGGGCCGCCGTCAGGGCTGCCTCCAACCACGCGATCCACTGCCTGGGGTGCTGGCGCATCGGGAGGACATAAAAGCACCCCGCCGGGTAGTCGTCGCACAGCTCGAGCGCCCGCTGGTTTCTCTCGGCGTTCTCCTCAGCCCACCTGTGCCCGGCCTCGACGTTGTCCCACTCCAGGTCGAACAACCTCAGTCCGCGCAACAGCCACTCTCTGCCCCGCGCGTACAGCCGATTGGCAGCCCCGCACACTATCTGATAGTGTGCCGCGTGCCGCTCACGCCCGCTGGCCCGCTCAGCTTCTCCGAGCCTGCTCCCCGCAAACACCTGCGCCAGGTCGTGCAGCCGGTACCGTTCCGCCTCCCCGTCCCATTCCACCAGGCTGTACCGCACCAGCTCGCCCAGCCCCTCCTGCGCCTCCTCCTCCTCCTCCCCCCACACCGCCGCAGCCCCGCTTCGCTCGAACGTCCCCGGGAACACCGACAGCATCGCCCACCGCCTTCGCAGCCCTGCCTCCAGCAGCTCGTAGCTCAAACCCAGCGTCGCCTCCACCAGTCCCAGCCGCGTCTGCTCCTCCCCGAGCCGCCGCAGGTACGTCTCTACCCCCAGGTCCTCCCGCTCCGCCAGCAGGCTCCCCGCCAGCCGCAGCGCCAGCGGCAGGTACCCACATAGCCCCGCCATCTCCCCCGCCCGATCGCCGATCCGCCCCGCGATCCGCAGCAGCAGCGCCTGCGCGTCCTCCGGCCGCAGCGTGTCCAGGTTCAGCGCCCACATCCCCGGCAGCGCGAACCGCTGCCGCGAGGTCACCAGCAGCAAGCACGACGAAGGGGGGATCAGCGGCTCCACTTGCGCCGCACCGGCGGCGTTGTCCATCAGCAGCAAGGCGCGTTGGCCATGCAACACCGAGCGATACAGCCCACACAGCTCGGCCTCGCTTTCGGGCAACCGCTCTGTGGGGCGGTAGGCCCGCACCACGTGGGCCATCGCCTCCCCCGGCGTCAGGGGCGTAGGGCCGGTGCCCTTCAGGTCCAGGTAGATCTGGGCGTCCGGGTAGCGCGGCGTGATCTGCTCGGCCAGTTTGAGTGCCAGGGCGGTCTTGCCGACACCCCCCATACCCCGCAGGCCGAAGATGGTCACGCCACCTTGCTCTATGGCCTGGCACAGCGCGGCCAGTTCCTCCTCCCGCCCGGTGAAGTCGCCGGGTGGTGACGGGAGTTGGTATAACAGGGGACGGGGGACGGACGCCAGGCCGGCAGGCGGAGGCCCCAGCACTTCGATCACCGACGCGCGGGTCACCACACCTCCACCCACGCGGGTGGATTGGCGCGTGAAGTACTCGAATAAGAGCGCGTGCGCCTCCCTCCAGTCTGGCCGCCCGTAGGCCTGCAGCTTGGCCTGCACGTTCGCCTTCACCGCGTCCACCGACAGGTACTCCACCAGCGCCGTCCGTCCCAGCACCTCGTAGAAGCGGCCCGCATCCACGGGCGCCTTCTTCTCTTTCCGGGCATAGCCGGCGAGGTGCTGGCAGAGACTGGCTGCCTGGTCACACTGCCCCACAGTGCCCTTCTTGATCGCGGACTTGACCCGCACCAGGTCCGGGCTGAACGGGCGATTCGTGAGGAACACGAAGCGGCCGTTGTCCGGCTCCTCGGCAGAGAAGCGGCTCTCGTAGAACCGGTAGAGCGCTTTGAGGAGCAGGGAGTCAGTGGGCGTCCAGCGCTCCCCCTCCGCCTGCTTCGTCTTGACCTGGATCAGGATGCGCCGGTCGCCGTTGATCAGGTTGATGTCCTCCAGCTCGACGCCGTTCTGCCGGCCCTCTCCCTCCAACTGTATCTCGGTGACTTCGCCCAGAAAGTCCTGGATCAGGTCGAACAGGGTGGGGTCGTAGCGCACCGGCTCGAAGAAGTGGTTGAGGGCCAGCAGAAGGGCGCACTCCCACTGGTACACGTAACCGCCACCGACTTGCAGATCCGTTTCGCTCATCCTTCCCCCATCTACTGTCTGTCGTCTACTTGCCCTTCCCCACCTTGTCCAGCAAGCCCCGCACGTGTTCCCCATCTGCCTCTGCATCGGGGTGCCCGATCTCCCGCTCGTACTCCACGCACACCCGCATCAGTTCCGCCGCGCGGGCCGGATCGCTGTCCTCGTACAGGAGCCCCAGATTCCAGCAGTGGTTAGCCTCCCCGCGCCGGTCCCCGATCTCGCGGGCCATCTTCAGCGCCTGTTCGTAGTACTCGATCGCTCGCCGCGCATCCCCCAGGTCCGCGTAGGCAAGCCCCAGGTTGCCCAGGGCATTCCCCTCCCCGCCCCGGTCCCCGATCTCGCGGGCCATCTCCAGCGCCTGCTCGTAGTACTCGATCGCCCGCCGCACCTCCCCCAGGGCGGCGTAGGCACTCCCCAGGTTGCCCAGGTCCGCCCCCTCCCCGCCCCGGTCCCCGATCTCGCGGTCAATCTCCAGCGCCTGTTCGTAGTACTCGATCGCCCGCCGCACCTCCCCCAGGTCCGCGTAGGCAAGCCCCAGGTTGCCCAGGGCATTCCCCTCCCCGCGCCGGTCCCCGATCTCGCGGTCAATCTCCAGCGCCTGTTCGTAGTACTCGATCGCCCGCCGCACCTCCCCC